>ENA-OUNH01000023-OUNH01000023.1-human-gut-metagenome-genome-assembly--contig:-NODE-23-length-65191-cov-7.560817_pt1 | contig 65191 bp, 66 predicted proteins | sample MGYA00242806_ERZ504814 | MGnify/ENA primary metagenome ERZ504814 (study PRJEB26092, sample SAMD00036389) | human gut metagenome | host: Homo sapiens | study: EMG produced TPA metagenomics assembly of...
AAAATATAAAGAAAGATAGAGGTACGAAATGAAATTCGTTTTTCGTACCTCTATCTTTCTTTATATTTTATGAATACTTAATACATTTCCGTCATACAATTAAAATTTACACAGTTGCATGTGTAGATCTATTATCTGCTCCTTCATGGCTTTTCTGGAACAGTTTCTTAAAGCAGGAAACTGCAACCATAAGTCCAAGTGCCATCAGAAGTAAAGCGACGATCAACTGTAATCCATCGATCATAAATACGAATCCACCTGTTACAAAGATCTTTGTAAAGATTCCGATCACGGCCTGTACAAGGGCTGTAAATGTTACAACTAACATGATGCACATAGGTGCGTATAACATCCATCCTTTTCTTCCTGTTGTTAATAAGAAGACAGATAATGCGATCAATACCAAAGATGCTAATAACTGGTTTGCTGCTCCGAATAATGGCCAGATGTTGTTGTATCCACCTAAGCATAATAAGAATCCGAAGAATAATGTGATAACAGTTGAGAAATATTTGTTTGTAAATAATTTTCTTACCCCTGTAAGATCAGAGCCATCAGCAGCTTCTCCCATGAATAATTCCTGGAATGACATACGTCCGATTCTTGCTACAGAGTCAAGGGATGTTAATGCAAGTGCAGAAACACACATTGTCATAAAGCAAGTAGCTACATGTTTAGGGATTCCAAGTAGTGTTAAGAATCCAGCTACATTTCCTGAGAAGATCTGGAATGGTGTTCCTTCAGGCATTTTACCACCGACAGCTGCTGCACCGACAACAACTAAGGCGATAACACCTAATAAAGATTCTACCATCATAGATCCATATCCAACACAAAGCATGTCTTTTTCATTGCTGACTGTTTTAGATGATGTTCCGGAAGATACCAAACTGTGGAATCCTGAAACAGCACCACAGGCGATCGTGATAAATAATGTAGGGAATAAGCTTTTTCCACCAACATTAAATCCGCTGAATGCTGGTAAGTTCATTGCTGGATGGGCAACAAATACACCAAGAACAGCACCGATGATCATTCCGACTAATAAGAAGGTACTTAAATAGTCACGAGGCTGCATCATTAGCCACATTGGCATAACAGATGCAAGGAATAAGTAAACCATAACGACTGCGATCCAAGTATTTTTGTAAAATATAATGGGAAGGCAATACCAACGGCTAACATAACGATCAGTAATACAAGTCCTGCAACAAATTCTACTTTCTGGTTTGGTTTTACATATTTTGTGAATAATCCGAAAACAACAGCTCCTAAGATAAATAACATAGAGATAGAAGCAGCGGCAGCGTTTGGTGAACTTTTAGCACCAGTTACTGTAAATCCGTTAAAGGTTCCGGCAACCATATCTGTGAAAGCTGCGATTACAAGTAAAGTAAATAACCAGGAGAACAGAAGAAATAATTTTCTTCCTGTTTTACCAATGTATTTCTCAATCAGGACACCCATGGATTTTCCTTCATTCTTTACAGAAGCGTAAAGAGCTGTAAAATCCTGAACGGCTCCGAAGAAGATACCACCGATCAACAGCCAGAGAAGAACTGGCAGCCATCCAAACATTGCGGCGATGATCGGTCCGGTAACAGGACCTGCACCTGCGATGGATGAAAACTGATGGGAAAATACAACGGCTTTTGGTGTCGGGATGTAATCTTCACCATCTTCATGTGTGTAAGCTGGGGTTTTCGCTTTAGGATCAATTCCCCATGTCTTAGCTAACCAGCGTCCGTAAAGGGCATAACCAGCAACTAATACGACGATTGCGATTGCTACGATTGTTAAGCTATTCATTCTTAATCACTCCTCTTAAAATAAACTCTATCATAAAATAAAATGTATTCAAAACACAGGATACAATAAAAATGAGTAAAAAAATCTCCTGAAATGCTTACTCAGCATTCCAGAAGACGAATATTCTCCGCGGTACCACTTCTTTTTATTACTCAAATCGTAATCCCTTAGTCACATCATTTAATGTGCTCCTTGATAACGGAAGGATCCCGGTCGCACTTACTAATGAATTATCATGTTCAGCTGACTGCTCGCAGGGGATATGGATATAAGTTCTTTATTGCCTCACAGCAACCGGCAACTCTCTGGAAAAGAATTCAAATATCGACGTGTCCTGCTCATTGCATTCTGTATTTCGTTGCACTCATAATAGTCCTATAAAAAAGAATGTCAAGAGAAAATAATGTTCTATTTTTGATACAATCAAGCCATCAAAGCTTTACTTACTTCTTTAAGATTCATGCCGTTAGAACCTTTGATCAGTACGACATCGTTCTTCTTTAAGTAAGTTTCAAGGAAAGCGATCAGTTCTCCGTTAGAAGAAAATGCACGGGTATGAAGAGAAGGATTTTCCTTCCATGCTTCCTCAATATAATGTCTGGAAAGTTCACCAGTGATAAAGAGATCTGTCACTTTTGTTGTAGCGATAAAACGTCCCACTTCTTTGTGGTATTCCGGTGAATCTGGTCCAAGTTCTAACATGTCAGATAAGACAGCAATCTTTCTTCCACGTGTCTTAAATTCAGATAAAATACTTAAACTTGCTTTCATGGAATCTGGGCTTGCATTATACGCATCATCGATCAGAATATAGTCGTTAACGTGGATAATATTCTGTCGCTGACCAGAAAATGTGGATAACTGTGCCTTGATCGCACTCATTGGAACATCATAGCGGAGTCCGATCGCAATGGCAGCTAATGCATTGGATACATTATGCTTTCCAAGTACATTTAAAGTGATAGGTTCTTTCATATCACCATAGTGGAATTCAAATAAAGTCTGTCCACCTTTTTCACGGATTTTTCTGCACGGTAAGTACAATCATCTGCGAAACCGTAAAATTCATATGGTTTTTTGACATAATCGATATGTTTACGGATCATATCATTATCTCCATTTAAAAATAGGACACCATCTTCAGGCAGACCATTCTGGATATCTAATTTTTCGATACAGATATTGTCTCGGGAACCCATCATCTCAATGTGTGAAACACCAACATTTGTGACAACACCAACGTTTGGATGGATGATATTACCAAGAGTTGTGATCTGTCCCTTTTCACTCATTCCCATCTCAAGAACACCGATTTCATCTTCGGATGTCAGATGATCTAATGTTAATGGAACACCAACTTGACTGTTTTGATTGCCAATCGTTTCAAATACTTTGTATTTGCCCTTTAAAACATGTGCGATCATCTCGCGGGTTGTTGTTTTACCAACACTTCCAGTAACGCCGATGATCGGAAGAGACATTTTATTTCTGTAATAGGCAGCAATCTGCTGCATGGCTGTCAAAGTATCAGGAACTTTGATGTATGGAGCATTTCCTGAAGCTTCTGTATGTTCTTGTGTTAAGCAGGCACCGCCTTCTTTTAATGCATTAGGAATAAAAATATGGGCATCAACACGTTCTCCGATGATCGGTACAAATAAAGTGTTAGGACCGATTTCCATAGAATTCGTACTTAAGTGGTCAATCTTCATGGAAGGATCACCACATAAAAGTGTTCCGTCTGTTGCTTCTAAAATGTCTTGAATTGTTATATTCTCCATAGAAAACCTCGTTTCTTTCACTGTTAGATTTCAGCATAGGTGTGATTGATGATAACGGTTTAAAAAATTTATGCTGTTATCTACAGATTATAGCATAAAATGAAGTTGTATGATAAAATGATAGCCAGAAAATACAAAAACATATTAGAAAAGAGGGTTCATGAGTTTTACACATTTACATGTCCATACAGAATACAGTCTGCTGGATGGTTCCAGTAAGATCAAGGAGCTAGTTCATCAGGCAAAAGAGCTTGGCATGGACAGCATTGCGATCACCGATCATGGAGCGATGTACGGAGTGATCGATTTTTACAGGGCAGCGAAAGCAGAAGGAATCAAACCGATCATTGGATGCGAGATTTATGTAACAACTGGTTCGAGATTCGATAAAGAAGCCAGTCAGGGAGATAAAAGATACTATCACCTGGTACTTCTTGCCCAAAATGACACGGGTTACCATAACTTGATGAAGATCGTTTCCAGGGGGTTTACCGAAGGATTTTATTACAAGCCACGAGTAGATTATGAAGTTCTGGAAGAATACAAGGAAGGTCTGATCGCATTAAGTGCATGTCTTGCTGGGGAAGTTGCAACTTATATCCGTGAAAATAACTACGAAAAAGCAAAGAATACGGCGTTGAGATTACAGGATCTTTTTGGAAAAGACAATTTCTTCCTGGAACTGCAAGATCACGGAATTCCAGATCAGACAAAAGTAAACACGGCACTGCTTAAGATGTCAAAAGAGACAGGAATTGATCTGGTTGCTACAAATGATATTCATTATACATTTAAAGAAGATGCCGAGGCACACGATATCCTGCTTTGTATCCAGACGGGGAAGAAAGTGCAGGATGAAGACCGTATGCGTTATGAAGGAGGTCAGTATTATTTAAAATCTCCGGAAGAAATGCAGAGATTGTTCCCATATGCAAGAGAAGCGATCGAGAATACAGGCAAGATTGCCAAACGTTGTAATGTTGAAATCGTATTTGGAGAACAGAAAGTGCCAGAATATGATGTGCCAGAAGGATACACTGCAGTTACGTATCTGAACCATTTATGCGAAGAAGGCTTAAAACGTCGTTATCCGAATATTACAAAAGAATTAAGAGAGCGGCTGGATTATGAATTGAAAACTATTGAAAATATGGGATATGTTGATTATTTTCTGATCGTATGGGATTTCATTCATTATGCAAAAGAACATGGGATCGCAGTGGGACCTGGTCGTGGTTCCGCAGCCGGAAGTATCGTTTCTTACTGTTTGGAGATCACAGATATCGATCCGATCCGGTATCAACTGCTGTTTGAACGTTTCTTAAATCCAGAACGTGTATCCATGCCCGATATCGACGTGGATTTCTGTTATGAGAGAAGACAGGAAGTCATTGATTATGTTGTAAGAAAATACGGGAAAGATCAAGTAGTACAGATCATCACTTTTGGAACTATGGCTGCAAGAGCCGTGATCCGTGATGTCGGAAGAGTTTTGGATATTCCATATGCAAAAGTAGATGGAATATCAAAGATGGTTCCAAATGAATTAAATATTACGATCGATAAAGCATTAAAGATCAGCAAGGACTTGAGAAATGCTTATGAGCAGGACGAAGAAACACATTATCTGATCGATATGTCGAAGAGACTAGAAGGACTTCCAAGACATGCTTCCATGCATGCAGCTGGAGTCGTGATCGGTAAGACAGCGATTGATGAATATGTGCCATTAGCAACAGGTGCAGATAACGCAGCTGTTACTCAGTTTACGATGACAACGATCGAAGAACTTGGTCTGTTGAAGATGGACTTTTTGGGACTTCGTACATTAACAGTCATTCAGGACGCAGAGAAAATGGTGCGAAGAAAAGTGCCGGATTTTGATATCACGAAAATTGATCCGACAGACAAAGAAGTTTATGAGATGATCGGAAATGGTCATACAGAAGGTGTGTTTCAGTTGGAAAGTTCAGGAATGAAGTCATTTATGAAAGAACTAAAACCACAGAATATGGAAGATATCATTGCTGGAATTTCTTTGTATCGACCGGGACCAATGGACTTTATTCCACGATACATTGAGGGAAAGAATCATCAGGAAAGCATACATTATGAATGTGAACAGATGGAAGAGATTCTGGAGCCAACCTATGGATGTATCGTTTATCAGGAACAGGTTATGCAGATCGTTATGAAACTAGCCGGATATACGCTTGGACGAAGTGACCTTGTACGTCGTGCGATGTCCAAGAAAAAAGGCGATGTCATGATCAAAGAACGACAGAATTTCGTTTATGGAAATGAAGAAGAAGGAATTCCAGGGTGTATCAATAATGGCATTGATGAAAAGACAGCGAACCAGATCTGGGATGAGATGTTAGACTTTGCAAAATATGCATTTAACAAATCTCATGCGGCAGCATATGCAGTAGTCGCCTATCGTACAGCCTATTTAAGATGCCATTATCCAGTAGAATTTATGGCAGCTTTGTTAACCTCTGTTCTTGGGAATACAAACAAGATCTCAGAATACAGTTATGCCTGCAAGAAGTTAGGAATTAAGATTCTGCCGCCAGATATTAATTATGGAGAGGGTGCATTCTCTGTAGACCATGGAAATATCCGCTATGGATTGACTGCGATCAAGAGTCTGGGACGGCCAGTCATTGAAGCGATCATAAGAGAACGCAATCTAAATGGACCATACAGAGATTTTAAAGATCTTGTGGAACGCTTATCAAGCAAAGAGATCAATAAGCGAACCGTAGAAAATCTGATCAAATCAGGAGCTTTAGATTGTTTTCATGTAACAAGAAAGCAGCAAATGATCGTCTACGCCAGTGTGATCGACAGTATCCAGAAAGAACGGAAAAATGAGATCGCAGGACAGATGAGTCTGATGGACCTTCTTGGAGAAGAAGACCAACAGTCTTTTCAGATTTCCTATCCAGATGTTGGGGAATATGAGAAAGAGCAGAAACTTGCTATGGAAAAGGAAGTGCTTGGGATCTACGTCAGTGGACATCCTTTAGAGGATGATATAGACCGCCTTGAACGAAGCGTAACAGCACATACTTCTGATTTTGTGATCGATGAAGAAACAGGAAAGACAAAGATTCACGATCGGGAAAGCTGTATCATTGGTGGTCTGATTAGTGAGATGAGTGTGAAACTTACGAAGAAGAATCAGAATATGGCATTTATCACACTGGAGGACTTAAGAGGAACCGTGGAAGTTGTTGTATTTCCAAGACAGTATGCGACATATCAGTCTCTTTTAAGAGAAGATGCCAAAGTATTTATCAAAGGAACAACACAGATTTCCGAAGAAGAAAGCAAAGTTATCTGTAATCAGATCATCAGTTTTGAGGATAGCAGACAAGAATTATGGGTACAATTTGCAGACAAAGAAGCATTTTTTAAAGAAGAGGACGCATTAAAAGGTATTTTAACTTCCTATCCCGGTAAAAATCCAGTGGTGATCTATTGCAAAACAGAACGTGCTGTGAACCGTCTAGGGAGAGATTATATGGTTTCTGGTGACGAGAATTTATTATTTGATCTCAAAAAACGATATGGAAAAGAAAATATTCGGGTTAGATCGTTAGGAATATAACAAAGACTATTGAAAAATTTCTTTAAATGGATTAGAATAAAAGCCAAGTTAAGAATTGTATGGATTAATAATTGGAGGATATTGCAAATGGGAAAACCAAACATTAAAACAATTGGAGTTTTAACAAGTGGTGGAGATGCACCTGCTATGAACGCAGCAGTGCGTGCCGTAGCCAGAATTGGTAAAGAAAGAGGATTAAAAGTCAAGGGAATCCGTAAAGGTTACAATGGACTGTTAAACGAAGACATCATCGATTTAACACCAACAGAAACAGCCGATACGATCTTCCGTGGAGGTACGATCCTTTTCACAGCCAGATGTGAAGAATTTAAGACAGAAGAAGGTCAGAAACGTGGTGCTGAGATCTGTAAAGCACACGGAATCGACGGACTGGTAGTTATTGGTGGAGACGGTTCTTTCCAGGGAGCTAAGAAGTTAGCAGCACTTGGAATCAACACGATCGGTGTTCCAGGAACGATCGACTTAGATATCGCATGTACAGAATATACGATCGGATTCGATACAGCTGTTAACACAGCGATGGAAGCGATCGACAAGATCCGTGATACATCAACATCTCATGAAAGATGTAGTATCGTAGAGGTTATGGGACGTGGAGCTGGATATATCGCATTATGGTGTGGTATGGCAACAGGAGCAGAAGATATCCTGATCCCAGAAAGCTTTGATGGAAACCTTCCTAAGGTAGAACAGCAGATCATCGAACATTTACTTCGTAACAGAGCAAAAGGTAAGACACATCATATGGTAATCAATGCCGAAGGTGTTGGACATTCTTACAGTATGGCGAAGAGAATCGAATCTGCAACAGGTATTGAAACACGTGCTACGATCCTTGGACATATGCAGCGTGGTGGAAGTCCAACAGCAAAAGACCGTGTATACGCTTCTATGATGGGTGCTTACGCAGTTGACTTATTATGTGCAGGAAAGACAAACCGTGTTGTTGGATACCAGAACGGAAGATTCATGGATATGGACATTGACGAAGGACTCGCAATGACAAAAGATATCGATGAATATCAGCTTCAGATCGCACATTTATTAGGAAAATAAATAAAACATGATCTTAGAGGAATCCTGTTTATCTAGGATTCCTCTATTTCTCTATATAGGAGCATTATTTTATGAAAGAACTACGACCGGTACAGGTCATATTGCTTGGATTTTTAATTACAATATTTGCAGGATCGATCTTGCTTGCATTGCCGATCGCAACACAAAGCGGTCAGGCAACACCTTATATTGATGCATTATTTACAGCAACAACATCTGTGTGTGTGACGGGTTTGATCGTTGAGACAACAATGACACATTGGAGTATATTTGGTCAGGCAGTGATCATATTGCTTGTACAGATCGGAGGACTTGGTGTCATTACGATCACAACTGGAATGTTTTTTATGCTTCGAAAGAGGATCACTCTTGGAAATAGAATGTTGATCCAGGAGTCTATGGGACTTAATACGATGACAGGTTTAGTTCCATTAGTTAAGAAGATTCTGATCGGGACAGGGATCATAGAAGGAATTGGAGCAGTTCTTTATGCGACGCAGTATGTGCCGGAATTTGGCATTGGATATGGAGTATGGGCAGCAATCTTTAATTCAATCTCGGCATTTTGTAATGCAGGAATGGATATTGTAAGAGACGACAGTCTGCGAAGCTATGTAACGAATCCAGTTATGAATTTTACGACAATGGGGCTGATCATCCTGGGAGGTCTTGGATTTGTTGTATGGAAAGATCTTTGGCAGGGATTCAAAAAGATCGTAAAAGATAAAGTTCCTGTAAAAAGGATGATACAACAATGGAGATTTCAGACCAAGATCGTGTTATCCATTACGTCATTTTTGATCTTGTTTGGTACAATATTGATCTTTTTGTTTGAATATCATAATCCAGCAACTATGGAGAGTCTGTCATTGCCACAGAAGATACAGGCATCACTGTTTCAGTCTGTGACGACACGTACCGCAGGGTTTGAGACGGTAGCACAGGCCGCATTGACGGATGCATCTTCGCTGGTTTCTATGTTTCTGATGATCATCGGAGGATCACCAACTGGTACTGCAGGCGGTGTCAAGACAGTGACATTCGCAATTCTTGTATTTTGTGTGCTCTCTGTGGCAAAACAAGAAGAATCAATTACGCTATTTAAACGAAGAGTTCCACAGAATCTGTTGTCGAAGGCACTTGCGATCATTGTGATCAACCTGATCGTGCTGATGACATCTGTGTTATTGCTGTTGGTATTTGATCACGGGACTTTTATGGATTCATGCTATGAATGTGTATCAGCACTCGCGACAGTTGGTTTAACCAAAGGATTGACACCGAATTTGACAATCGCAGGGAAAGTGATTATCATCATTACCATGTACTTAGGGCGTGTCGGACCGATTTCTATGGCGATCGGTTTTTCACAGAAGAATAAGAAAAAGATGGTCATGTATCCGGAACAGGATCTGATCTTATAAGTGAAATAGATTCACATTATAACATGATATCGCAACGGAGGTAACGGAGAAGAATGAAGAAGTCAGTTGCAGTTTTAGGACTCGGAAAGTTTGGAAGCAGCATCGCAAGGTCACTTGCCAAAGGTGGAGCAGAAGTACTGGCAGTTGATAAAGATGAGGATCTTGTAAGAGATATCGCAGATAAAGTAACTTGTGCAGTCTGTGTGGATATATCTGATAAGGAAATGATGAACAACATCGGATTGGAAGGAATGGATGCAGTTGTGATCGCAACTGCAGAGCATTTAGATTCCAGTGTTATGGCATTGATGATCGTCAAAGAGATCGGTGTACCATATGTTCTTGCGAAGGCAGACGGAACTTTAAAAGGAGAGATATTAAAACGTGTTGGAGCCGATGAGATCGTTTATCCAGAAGAAGAGATGGGAGCAAGGATCGCAAACAATCTGCTTGGAGGAAGTATGACAGATCTGTTTGACCTTTCCGCAGACACAAGTATCGTTAAAGTACCAGCAAGAAAAGAATGGATCAACAAATCATTAGTAGACATTAATTTCCGTGGAAAATATAACGTTAACGTCATCGCAATCGAGGGAGAAGGTGGTGTTGACGGGGCTCCAGATCCAACGAAACCGATCAAAGATGAGGAAAATCTTGTGCTGATCGGTAAGAAAGACGATCTGGTCAAATTAAGAAAATAATAGATCGGAGGTGGATAAGAATATGATCACAACCACTCAGAATAAGCAGATCAAACAGATCATCAAATTAAAGAAGAGTGCAAGAGAAAGAAGAAAACAAGAATTATTTCTTGTAGAGGGAATTCGTATGTTTACAGAGATCCCAGAAGAATATTTATATAAAGTCTATGCATCTGAAGATTTTTATAACGAACATAGAGTGATTTTTGAACATATGGATGTGGAATTGGTATCACCTCAAGTTATGAAAGAGATTTCCGATACGATGACACCACAGGGAGTTCTTGCACTGGTGAAGATGATGAAATATTCTTTAGAAGATCTTCTAGAACAGGAAAAACCATTATTTCTGGTGCTTGAGAATCTTCAGGATCCGGGGAATCTCGGGACGATCCTTCGAACAGGAGAGGGTGCAGGAATCAATGGTGTTATCATGAGTCATGATACAGTAGATATTTATAATCCAAAGGTTACGCGTTCCACGATGGGATCGATCTTTCGTGTGCCATTTGTCTATGTCGATGATCTTTTAGAAGTTGCAGAAACGATAAAACAAAAGAATATCATCACGTATGCAGCACATCTCAATGGAACAGACTACACGAAGGAAGATTATCAAAAAGGAACCGCATTTTTCATTGGAAATGAGGGAAATGGTCTGACAGATAAGTTGACAGACAAAGCACAAAAGAAGATCAAGATTCCAATGTGTGGTAAAGTAGAATCATTAAATGCAGCTATGGCATCAGGTCTTTTAGTTTATGAGGCAAGACGCCAGAGACAGGGGGTGGATTAAATGTATGCAGTTTATTGGCTGATCGCATCCGCGGTATTTTTACTTGTTGAGATCATGACGCTTGGACTTACAAGTATCTGGTTCGCAGGTGGAGCCGTTGTTGCAGCGATCGCAGCACTATTTGGTGTTCCATTTTTGGTACAGATGTTGATATTTATCGTGGTAACATGTCTGTTATTTGCACTGACAAGACCAGTTGCCAAACGATATTTAAACAGCAAGGTGCAAAAAACGAATACCGATGCATTGATCGGACAGACAGCACTTGTCAAAGAAACGATCAATAACATGGAGGGCAAAGGGTTGGTTCAGTTAAATGGCCAGGATTGGACTGCAAGAAGCTTTGAGGCTGGAGAGATCATTCCAGAAGGCAGCGAAGTAATCGTAAAAGAAATCCGAGGCGTGAAACTGATCGTAGAAAGAGAGGTATAAGATTATGTCAATTATTTTATTTATTATTGTTGTTGCATTGCTTGTGATGATCATTTCGTCTACAGTACGTATCGTGCCGCAGGCGCATGCTTATGTTGTAGAACGATTGGGAGCTTATCAGGGAACATGGTCTGTAGGACTTCATGTCAAAGTTCCATTTATCGACCGTGTTGCAAGAAAAGTCAACTTAAAAGAGCAGGTTGTGGATTTTCCACCACAGCCAGTTATCACAAAAGATAACGTTACGATGCAGATCGATACAGTTGTATATTTTCAGATCACTGATCCAAAATTATACAGTTACGGTGTAGAGAACCCGATCATGGCAATCGAGAATCTGACAGCTACAACACTTCGAAATGTCATCGGTGATCTGGAATTAGATGAGACATTAACTTCCAGAGAGACGATCAATACACAGATGAGAGCAACACTTGACGTTGCGACAGATCCATGGGGAATCAAAGTAAACCGTGTGGAACTTAAGAACATCATTCCACCAGCAGCCATTCAGGATGCCATGGAGAAACAGATGAAAGCAGAACGTGAACGAAGAGAAGCGATCCTGATCGCAGAAGGTGAGAAGAAGTCCGCGATCTTACGCGCAGAAGGACAGAAAGAATCTATGGTCCTTCAGGCAGAGGGAGATAAGGAAGCAGCAATCCTTCGTGCGGAAGCGAAGAAAGAAGCAACGATCCGTGAAGCAGAAGGTCAGGCAGAAGCGATCCGTGCGATCCAGAAAGCGAATGCACAGGGTATTGAATCAATCAAGGCAGCCAAAGCTGACGATGCAGTCATCCAGTTAAAGAGCTTAGAAGCATTTGCCAAAGCAGCTGACGGAAAAGCTACAAAGATTATTATCCCATCTGAGATTCAGGGGATGGCAGGTCTTGTAAAATCAATTACAGAAGTTGCCAAAGATGATGAGAAGAATATTGCAGATCTGATCGAAGAACAGGTACAAGATACTGTAAAAGAACAGTAAGATCAGAAAATGTTTATGAAAATATGACAACCCTTGGCGGTATGCCGGAGCACTGAAGATGTGTTCCGGCTTTTGCCATGTTTGATATTGATAGGAGATAAAAGATGAAGACAATCGTTTGTTATGGAGATTCCAATACCTATGGCTATAACCCGGAAAATGGATTCCGTTACGAATATGAAGAACGATGGACAACCATTTTACAAAAGGAACTGAAAGATTCTGCGATCGTGATTCCGGAAGGATTAAACGGCAGAACAACAAGTTTTGAAGATGAGTTAAGACCAGGAAGAAATGGTGCAACATATTTAGATCCATGTTTACACAGCCACGGACCGATCGATCTGGTAGTGTTAATGCTTGGAACGAATGACCTTAAGATCCGTTTTCAGGCAACACCAACAGATATCGGAAAAGGAATCGACCGCCTGATCAAGATGATCAAATCGATCACTCCACAGAAGAGACAAGATGGACGATCCGCAAAGATCCTGTTAATATCACCACCGCATCTCGGGGATGGGCTGATCAATATTCCGAGCGGAGAAGAGATGGGATTTGAAAGAGGGATCAGCTATTCTAAGAGACTGGCACCGATTTATGAGGACTGGGCAAAGTTTCACAACATTGAATTTCTGGATGCAGCAAAATATGCAAAAGCTTCCGAAATCGATGCCTGCCACCTGACAAGAGAAAGTCATAGGAAATTAGGTGAAATGGTTGCGAAAAAATGCAAGGAAATCCTTGAAATATAAGGGTTTCGGGTTGTTTTCAAAGATGCATTCCTATATAATAACAACTATATGATGTCTGCCAGAGATCAAAGGGCAGAGACATCCAAGATACAACAAAATGGAGGAACAAAAGATGGACGCAAAGACAAGCTTAAAGGGAAGAAGTTTCTTAACATTAAAAGACTTTACACCAGAAGAAATTGGTTATTTTTTAGATTTAGCAGCGAAATTAAAAGCAGATAAGAAAAAAGGGATCACAGGAAACAGTCTAAAAGGGAAAAATATCGCTCTTTTATTTGAAAAACCAAGTACAAGAACAAGATGTTCATTTACGATCGGATGTGTTGATGAGGGTGCACACCCAGAATATCTAGGAAAAGATGATATTCAGTTAGGACACAAAGAATCTGTAGAAGATACAGCAAGAGTTCTTGGAAGAATGTTTGACGGGATCGAATTTCGTGGATTCTTACATGAGAACGTAGAGAAATTAGCAAAATACAGTGGAGTTCCAGTATGGAATGGTTTAACAGATGATTACCATCCAACACAGATCTTAGCGGACTTCTTAACATTAAGAGAACAGTTTGGAGAGATCAAAGGATTAAACTTCGTATTCGCTGGAGACGGAAGAAATAACATGAGCAACTCTTTAATGATCGGATGCAGTAAGATGGGGTTGAATTTCACATGCTTAGCACCAAAGAGTTTATGGCCAAATGAAGAACTGGTAAAACAGTGCGAAGAGTATGCGAAAGAATCTGGAGCTAAGATCCGTTTTACAGAAGATGTGAAAGAAGCTGTGGAAGGTGCAGACTGCATTTACACAGACGTATGGGCATCTATGGGTGAAGAAGACAAGGCAGCAGAAAGAATTGCTTTATTAAGACCATATCAGGTAAATAAAGAAATGTTAGAGATGACAGGAAAAGATACTACAGTTGTTATGCATTGCCTGCCAGCAGTTAAAGGACATGAGATCACAGAAGATGTTTTTGAACATTATGCAGATGTGATCTTCGATGAAGCAGAAAATCGTATGCACACGATCAAAGCTGTTATGGTAGCGACTTTAGGAGAATATTAGGAGATAGGATATTCAATGAAAAGTAAGATTCTCAAGGAATTAAAGAATGCAGATGATTATATATCAGGACAGCAGCTTTGTGAGCGGTTGGGAGTTTCAAGGACTGCTGTCTGGAAGCATATCAAAGCATTAAGAGCAGAAGGTTACGAGATTGATTCTGTGACAAATAAAGGCTATAAACTTATGATGGAACCAGATCTTTTGACAAAAGAAGAAGTAGCATCCTGCCTTCATACCAAATGGCTTGGAAAAGATCTTCATTGTTATGAGACAATGGATTCTACAAATCTTGAGATCCGCCGTCTGGCAGAGGCAGGTGCCGGTCACGGAACCGTTGCGATCACAGAAGAACAGACGATGGGAAAAGGAAGAAGAGGACGAAGCTGGTTGGCAGAAGCTGGAGCAGGGATTGCGATGAGCTTTCTTCTAAAACCTCAGATCGAAGCTCAGAATTCTTCTATGCTTACGTTAGTTACTGCATTAGCGGTAAATGAAGCAATCTGTGAGACAACAGGAATTCGGGCAAAGATCAAATGGCCAAACGATATCATTGTGAATGGAAAGAAGATCTGTGGAATCCTAACAGAGATGAGCCTTCAGATGGATGAGATCAATTACATTGTAGTGGGACTTGGTATCAATGTAAATATCGATCATTTTCCAGAAGATTTAAGTGATAAGGCAACTTCACTCCAGATCGAGGGAGGAAGAAAGATCAAGAGAGCTCCAGTGGCAGCGAAAGTGTTAGAATGTTTTGAGAAATATTACGATATGTTTTTGAAGACAGAAGATCTTAGCATGTTGCAAGATGAATACAATAAACTTCTGGTACATACAGACCAGAAGATCAAGGTTGTCAGAGGTTCCAAAGAAGAGATATTCTTATCAAGAGGCATCAATCATCGTGGAGAATTACTGGTAGAGGATGAAGATGGAAAGGTATCAGAAGTTTCATCCGGAGAGGTATCAGTAAGAGGTATCTTGGGATACGTATAAGAGATTCCGAGAATATATACAAGAAACAAGGAGAAATACAAAAACATGTATCAGGATAAAGTTACATTATGCGGTTCCAATGCATATGAGAAGAAATATTACTTAAACCCTGATTTTTCTGGATTACCAGAACAGATCAAACAGGAACTGCAGATTGCATGTGTACTATTTACAGCAGAAGTCGGCGGAGTCTTGACATTAGAGTTCGATGAAGAAGGCAAATTAAATTTTGTTACTCATGTGGAAGATAATGATTTCTTTTACGATGAGATTGGAAGTGAACTGATGATCAAGAAACTAAGACAGGAAAAACAGGATTTCTGGGAGTCCTTGGAACTATATTATAAAATATTCCTTTTGGGAGAAGATGAGGTATAAATTATGTTATTAGCACTCGATGTTGGGAATACCAATATAACGATCGGCGTATTCAAAAGAAAAGAGATTATAGAGGTATTTCGAATTACAACAAAGTTACCAAGAACATCCGATGAATTTGGAATTCTGATTTCAAGCCTATTAAAGGAAAAAGGATTGGATGAAGGTGAAGTGAAGGCAGCGATCATAGGATCCGTTGTGCCAAATATCATGCATTCACTGAGTAGTGGTTTGATCAAATATTTTGATGTAAAACCGATCATTGTAGGACCTGGGATCAAGACAGGGATCAATCTTGGAAGATTTAATCCAAGAGAAGTTGGAGCAGACAGGATCGTGGATCTGGTTGCAGGATATGAAATATATGGCGGACCAGCACTCGTCATTGACTATGGAACTGCAACAACATACGATATTGTCACAGAGAATGGCGTATTCTTAGCAGGTGTGATCGCACCGGGAATTCGCACTTCAGCAAATGTACTATATAGAGATGCAGCACGTCTGCCAGAGATTGAAATCTTAAAACCAAAGACGATCCTTGCAAACAGCACGATTGACAGTATGCAGGCAGGTTTGTACTATGGAGTTGTTGGTGAGACAAAATATATGGTACAGAAGATGAAAGAAGAGACAGGCTTTGATAACATGAAAGTTATCGCAACCGGAGGCCTTGGAAATATGATCGCACAGACGGTTGATGAGATCGACTATTACGATCCAACATTAACATTGAAGGGATTACAGATCATTTATGAGAAGCAATAAATTAAAACCTCTGGTTATTGGAGATATTACAATTGAACACCCGTTAGCACTTGCACCGATGGCAGGAGTTACAGATCTACCATATCGTTTGTTATGTAAAGAACAGGGTGCTGGAATGATGTGCACTGAGATGGTAAGTGCCAAAGGATTATACTATGGGAACCGTAAATCTGAGCCATTGATGGCAACAGATCCGAAGGAAATTCCAATAGCGATCCAGATTTTTGGATCCGATCCAGAGATCATGGGTCAGATGGCAGCGAAAGTCAATGATGGGCGGTTTCAGATGATCGATATCAACATGGGATGTCCGGTTCCAAAGATCGTGAATAACGGTGATGGATCCGCGTTGATGAAGAATCCGGAATTAGCAGGGAAAGTGATCAAAGCAGTTGTAGATGCTGTGGATATCCCAGTTACAGTTAAGATCCGAAAGGGATTTAACGATGAATTGATCAATGCACCAGAGATGGCACAGGTTGCACAGGAGAATGGAGCAGCAGCGATCGCAGTTCATGGAAGAACAAGAGAACAGTACTATTCAGGAACAGCAGACTGGTCGATCATTCGCAAGGTAAAAGAAGCTGTTGATATTCCGGTAATTGGAAATGGTGATATCACATGTGCAAAAGATGTATTACGAATGCAGGAAGAGACAGGCTGTGACGGATTTATGATCGGAAGAAGAGCCAAAGGGAATCCATGGATTTTCAAAGAGATCTTACATTTCTTTGAGACAGGAGAAGAAATGCCAAGACCATCCTTAGAAGAAGTTGTCGCCATGATGTTGAGACATGGACAGATGATGATCGATTTTAAAGGAGAATACATCGGAGTCCGTGAGATGCGGAAACATGTCGCATGGTATACATTCGGTTTTCCAGGGGCAGCAAAACTTCGCGAGAAGGTAAATCATACAGAGACATACGAAGACTTAGAAGAATTACTGCAAAATTATCTCAAAGCCACGAATGGCAGGGATTAGGAATTGACAAAAGAAACTTAGGTAAGATATAATTAATCAGTTAACATTTAGAACGAAAGGAATAGTGTTATGGCAGAGGCAAAGAAGAATATATTAACCCCAGACGGTTTAAAAGCATTAGAAGATGAATTACAAGAATTAAAAGTCGTAAGACGTAAAGAGATCGCACAGAAGATCAAAGAAGCAAGAGAACAGGGTGACTTATCAGAGAACGCGGAATATGATGCAGCCAAAGATGAACAGCGTGACATGGAAGCACGTATCGAAGAGATCGAAAAGATCTTAAAGAACGCCGTTGTTATCGATGAGAAGTTTGAAAAAGGTGTCATCAGCCTTGGATGTCACGTATTATTAGAAGACATCACTCTTGGAAAAGAAGTAACATACCATATCGTAGGTTCTACAGAAGCAGATATCCTTCAGAACAAGATTTCCAATGAAGCACCGATCGGTAGAGCTTTACTTGGAAAGAAAATCGGAGATGTCGTATCCGTAGAAGGAATCAATCAGGTAAACGACTTCAGAGTCATTGATGTACAGAGAAAGTAAGAGGAAGTAAGAAAAGTGGCACAGCAGAATAAAGATACAAACGAACTGATCAAAGTAAGAAGACAGAAACTGGCTGACTTACAGGCAGCTGGGAAGAATCCGTTCGAAATCATGAAATATGATGTAACACATCATTCAAAAGAAATCAAAGATAATTTTGAAGAATTAGAAGGAAAAGAAGTAGCAGTTGCAGGACGTTTAATGTTCAAACGTGTGATGGGTAAAGCATCTTTCTGTAACGTACAGGACCTTCAGGGTGGAATTCAGGCATATGTAGCAAGAGATGAGATCGGTGTAGAATCTTATCAGGATTTCAAGAAGATGGATATCGGAGATATCGTAGGTATCAAAGGTAAAGTCTTTGCTACAAAGACAGGAGAGAAATCTATCCATGCAGAAGAAGTGATTTTATTATCTAAGAGTTTAAAACCACTTCCAGAGAAATTCCACGGATTAACAGATACAGATACAAGATATCGTCAGAGATATGTTGACCTGATCATGAATGAAGAATCCAAAGAAGTATTCATCAAACGTTCTAAGATCATCAGCAAGATTCGTTCTTACCTAGATGGACAGGGATTCATGGAAGTAGAAACTCCGATGTTAGTATCCAATGCAGGTGGAGCATCAGCAAGACCATTTGAAACACATTACAATGCATTAAGTGAAGATGTAAAATTACGTATTTCCCTAGAGTTATACTTGAAGAGACTGATTGTTGGTGGACTTGAGAAAGTTTACGAGATCGGACGTGTATTCCGTAACGAAGGTGTTGACACACGTCATAACCCAGAGTTTACATTAATGGAATTATATCAGGCATATACAGACTATCACGGAATGATGGATCTGACAGAGAACTTATATCGTTACCTTGCAGAAGAAGTATGCGGTGGAACAAAGATTCAGTATAAAGATTTCGAGATCGATCTTGGAAAACCATTTGAGAGAATTACAATGGTAGATGCAGTTAAGAAATACTCTGGAGTAGACTTTAAAGAGATCAAGACTTTAGAAGAAGCAAGAGCAGCTGCTGAAGAACACCATGTAGAATACGAAGAACGCCACAAACGTGGAGATATCTTAAACTTATTCTTCGAAGAATTCGTAGAAGACAAACTGATCCAGCCAACATTCGTTATGGATCACCCAGTAGAAATCTCTCCATTAACAAAGAGAAAACCAGAAGATCCAGATTATGTAGAACGTTTTGAGTTCTTTATGAATGGATGGGAGATGGCAAATGCATACTCTGAGTTAAATGATCCGATCGATCAGAGAGAACGTTTCAAAGCACAGGAAGAACTTCTTGCACAGGGTGACGAAGAAGCCAACACAACAGATGAAGACTTCTTAAATGCATTAGAGATCGGTATGCCACCTACAGGTGGTATCGGATTCGGTATCGACAGAATGGTAATGTTATTAACAAATTCTACAGCGATCAGAGACGTATTATTATTCCCGACAATGAAGAGCTTGGATAAATAAATCCAGTGTTTATGCGGGTTTGAGGCATTTGAGTACGTCAAAGGACGCATTAAAAGACGTATTTTGGCATAGTCATTTACATCAGTATGAAAGAGTACACAATCTGAAAAGAATAAGATTCAATCGAATATGAACTGCTAAGAGGACATTTTCTAAAGAAATTTAGAAGATGTCCTCTTTTTTGCGTTATGGAGAAAATACGTCATTTGTTATGAAGTCAAAGTGAAAGGAGCACAGCAATGGATGAATTAAAGAAGAAAGATAGATATGAGGATGCAAAAAAGTTTGTAAGATATTCAGATGGTGCAAAGATGTACAGTATGGGAATGACAAAATTTCAAGAAGTGGCTAAGGATGCCAAGGCTTGTTATAAGATTGGTCATCTTGTACTTGTTAATACAGAAATATTGGATAAGTATCTTGAAACTTTTCATATTACAGATTCTGAGTTTTATAAGTAGGTGATGTTATGGTAAATACATTGAGTGGTTCAGTTTGTGCCTATAGAAAAGAAACTGTAAAACCAAGATTTATTCGTATTGATGAGGTAATGGCTTTATTAGATGTAACACAAGATGAGGCAATGGATATAGCGTTGGCTGCTGGAGCAAGATATCAGCTTGCAAAGATTATATTAGTACATAAGGAAAGGTTGATGAAATTTATGAAACATTCTGCAAGAGTTCCTAGTTCAAATAAAATTGTGGAAAAGAAGTTTGTGAGAATCGGAGAGGGTTCAATGACTTACGGCATAGGACATCATAGATTTATCGAAATGGCTAGAGCAGCTGGAGCTGTATATAAGATAGGCGAAGCAAAAGGAAATACTATTCTGATTAATCTGGAGGTGTTTGATGAATATATGGAGCAATTCAGAGAACCGCCAACAGAAATGAAACATCCATTGCCAAATGTGAAAGGAGACTGATGAATGAGTTACTCATATAAGTGCTATTCAGATACAAAGGATTTTATGAAAAAATTTGTCAATGCAGAGGAAGGAGCGATTATTTATGGGATAAGTAAATCGAGAATCATAGTAATTGCGAGAGAGGCAGGAGCAGTCTATAAAGTCGGTAATTCAGCATTAATCAATACGGAATTATTTGAAAAATATCTTGAACGATTCAGAGAGCCGGCAAGAGAACTGCCTAAGCATACATGGAACAAATTAAAGGAAATGACAAATACACCAAAAACTGGTGAAAATTCGTAAAAATACACCAGTGGTGTCACTTCCGTAAAATTAAAGTGCATTGTAGAATATCAATTGTCCAAGAGAGATTGGACATAACAATTGAATAATCAGTTACAGATTTGCAAAGTAGTTTGCACTACAGAATTTCTGTAGGTAGTAAAATTACGGGGCATGTACCTGGAGGATGAAAGTCACAGCTATCATATTAGTAGTCTGATGGATCGAAAGATGAAGGGCGAGAAGCTGGATGGAAATCTGGTAAAAGGAATCGGCATGTTGCGTAAGGATAATTAACCACAGAGGGCGAGAAGTTCGTCCTTATCCTCAAAAGGCTAAAAGAGGAGATAGTGCTTCTGATAATTCAGAAGGGCGTCGTGAAACACATTTTGTGGCTCGTCTGTAACTCCCGGAGGTGAGAACACCTCTTTGTACACGGGGCGATATAGGAGTCTAGAAGACTGGCGTGTACCTACATGCTTAGCGTTAAGCATAGCCATGTAGACTATATCACTTCCAAATTCAAATTCTGTCTATATGGCAACTAATTTGAAGGAGGATAAAGTGGTGATGGGATTTAGCATAGCATTAATAATTATTGTTCTTATCGTATTGTATTCGTTAGCTAGGACGGCAGGAGAGTCGGACAGGACAATGGAACAGATAAGAGAGCAATCACTCCTTGGAAGGGAGGAGAGCTCTGGTGGGAACAGTTGAAAAAAGAGATAAGCATAAGAAACGCAGGTTTGTATCTCCAGAAGAAAAGCTTGAAAGAGAATTAAAAGATTGTATGCATTGTAGATTCTTCTGGGGACATAACAACAGATGTGCCAATGGAACATGTTGTAAACCATCTAAGAAAAAAGAACAGAAACTTCCGACGGAATGTGTCGGATGTCCATATTATCAAGGGAATGGTTATTGTTTTCCTTGTATGCGAAAGCTGATAGGAAAGTAGGTGGTTAAGATGTTCAAGTGGCTGTTTAAGAAGAAAGGATGTGCAAAACATATGAATAACAAGTTAGAAGTAATCGGCATTGATCATGGTTGGTCAATGATGAAAACAATCTCTCAGGTATTTGTCACAGGAGTTAAGGAGATTACAACAACTCCGGCACTTTTCGGCGATGTACTTGAGTATGAAGGAAAGTTCTATAAGGTTGGAACTGTGAGGCAGGAAGTAAAGGATACAAAGGTCGAAGATGACAGCTTTTATCTTCTCACTCTTGCAGCAGTTGCTAAGGAACTTAAAAGAAGAGGTCTTGCAGAGGCAAAGGTATTCCTTGCCGTAGGACTACCACTTACAAGGTTTGGAGCAGAGAAGAATGATTTTATCAAGTACCTGACAAAGAATAAGCGTGTAAGCTTCAAATATGAGAATGAGCCGTATTATATTGAAATTGATGATGTGGCAGTATTCCCTCAGTGTTATGCAGCAGTAGTGGACAAGATTCCTACAATGGCAAAGAAAACGCTGATAGTAGATATCGGTAGCTGGACAATCGACATTATGCCGGTAATCAACAAGTCACCGGATGAATCAAAGTGTGTGACGATACCAAAAGGTCTTATTACCTGTATGCGTTCTATCAATGAACAGTGTGTAAGACAACTTAACGGAGAGGTAGACGAGTCAGAGATACAGAACATCATGCGATATGGCAGGTCAGATATTGATGATGAATACTTTGCCATTATTAAGGCAGAGATAGAGGATTTTGTTGATAAGGTATATAACTCAATCCGTGAGTTTGGGTATAACTTAAAGACTACACCGATTGTATTTGTCGGAGGCGGGGCAGTTGTGATGAAGAATTTTGGTAGTCATGATGCTAAGAACATTTCCTATAACCTTGATGTAAAGGCAAATGCAAGAGGATATGAGCAGCTTGCCACAATGGGACTTAAAAGCACTAAGCGATTATCATAAGGAGGCAGATGATGGGAAGAAGACTTGAATATGAAGTAAAAACTTCTGTCCGCCTCAACATGAGCAATCCTCAGCATGTGAAAATCAATGATGTGATTCAGAACCTTGATCCGAAGATTTTCAAATCTAAGAACCAGTTCATTATAGATGCGATTCAGTTTTACATTGATAATTATGGAAAAGAAACTTTTGTTATCAAGAAGAAGGAAAAAGAGAGGGCTGAATATATCCGGTCAGAAGATATTGATGACATTAAGGAAGAAGTCATTGAAGCAGCAACCAATGAGGCTAGGAAAGAGGTCATAAGGCTGTTAGGCGGAGTGATATCCGGGATGAATGTTGGTCAGCCGGTAATAATGCAGGCAGCCAATAGTGAAGCACAAGAACCTACAGAAGATGTTATGGACGATGCAGATGTTGCAGGACTTGCAATGGGATGGATGTCGAAAGGAGACTGATTATTATGAGAAGAGTTATGGGAGCCGTAGGAACAGTAATTTTAGAGATACTCAAGTGGATATTAAGGATAATTCTTGGAGCGTTGAAGCTGGTCTTAGGACTTGCCAGAATAATTCTTCTTCTATTCGCTATGGTGGCAAGGATATTTCTTTCATTCGTAAGAATGGGCACATTCTGAGAGGAGGTGAGCGTATGCAGGTAAAGGGTTTATTCTTAAATTACAAGAAAAACAGAAGACTTATGCAGTATTTCTTTAAAATAAGAGAGCTGGTATAATGAAAGGAGTTTAAGATGCACAGAATACGGGACAGTCCTATGTGTCCCGTGCATTACAGATAAATAGTTCACCGCAAGGGTGGATGGCACGGAACACAAAGCCCGTCTCTCTTGCGGAGAAGGGATGGGTGATTACTATGAAGAAGATAAGTATTATCTTATTATCCGCAGTACTGGTCTTTTCAATGGCTGCCTGTAATGGTGGTAAGGAAAAGGCTGATAATCAGACAGAGAAACAGATGGAAAGCGTAAAACCAACTGAAGAAGTAGCAATGGCAACGGAAGCTGTCACAGAGGTCACAACCGAAGCTGGAAGTGAAGAGACAGAGAAAGATATTGCCGAGGTTAAAGATTCAGAAGAGAAGACTGATAAGGAAGATAACCAGTCTGCTGATAATGAAACTGCTTCAAAGCAGAAAGAAAAGTCAGAGCAGGATGACGAGCCGGAACAGAAAGCTCCTGCAAGTGGTAATAAGGAAGCTGGTGGAAATCAGAGTAATGCAGGTAATGGTGGTCAGACTACAGACAGTCCGAAAGACAATGTGAGCAATCCACAGCCTGCATCCGTGGCGTACAGTCCACAGAATGTTGTGTCACTTGCAACAGCAAAGTGTCAGGCAGGAGGGATGATTACCACACAGCAGAATTTACAGAATCATTTGAATGACGGCAGTATCACGCAGGAAGAGTACAATGAGTATTATCCTTACGATGGTATGGAAGGCTCTTATTATAGTGTGTTTGTAGAGACAGACCTCAACAAAGCAAGTACCATTGATGGACAGCGGTTATCATCTGAGGATGCAATCGCAGAGTATATTGCAAGTATGTTACTTTTGGAAACAGATCCGGTATTCTACATCAGTTATGATGGAGTTTACACGACAGGCGGCACAGACTATTACGAGTTTCGATGTCACAGATAAATAAAAACGAATAGAAGCAGAAGGAAGAAAGATGTAAGCCATAAACTTATGTCTTTTCTTTTTTTATGCGAAAATTAAGGAGGAAAGAGCACATGAAACAGAAACTAAAGCGTTTTATGGCAGGATTTTTGGCGATGCTCACACTGGTAGGAACACTCTTTACGAATGGAACAACAGCATTTGCAGCCAGTCCGCAGGCAAATATTGCGTTCTGGAATGCGTCAGTCAAAAATTCCGGAGAAGTAAGTGAGCTGAAGCCCGGATATAATCATGGCAAGATTCTGTATTCAATTCTTGACGGAAATTCTGCATATTGTATGAATTTCGGATTAAGAGCAGATGGCGGTCAGCTTATGAACAGCTACGATGATGCGAGCACATCAATGTCAGCACAGCAGAGAAAGCTTTTAAGTTACTGCCTTTATTATGGGTTTAACAGTACACAAAAGGCGGCACCAAGCAACAGTCAGTGCGATGAGTATATCGCAACTCAGGCAATGGTATGGGTTATTGTAGCAGATATCTTTGGAACCGGAAGCGGTGATTCAGCAGCAAGAAAGCTCTGTAACACAGCACCAAGTCCTGATTCTTCATACAGCTATTATGAGAGACTCAGGGACAATATCAGCAGCTCCTACAATGCAACACTTCCAAGTTTTGCATCACGCAGAACCAGTGAGGCACCAACTTATGAGCTGAAGTGGAATGAGGGAAGTCAGAGATTTGAAGCAACATTATCTGACAGCAATGGTGTCTTATCAGACTTTGATTTTGGCATCAGCGGATATTCTGTTGATAAGAATGGCAACAGTATTACAATCTCTTCAACGAGTGTGAATACCACAGCTACAACAGGAACATTCACATCCAATGCTGGCAAGGTTGAGACAACATCAAGCTGTGTATTCTGGCTTACAGGAAAGAGCGGATATCAGGAGTTTATTTCTGAAAGACCGACAGCAGATCCTGTCAAAGCCTATATCAAGGTCAAGACAGAGAACATCGGATATGGTGAGCTTACAAAGACAGATGAGTCAAGCGGAGTGAAGCTTTCCGGTGCAGTCTATGGAATTTATTCTGACAGCGGATGCACAAACAGAGTACAGACCATGACAACAGATGGAAACGGATATGCAAAGTCAGCTGCACTTGTCGCAGGCACTTATTATGTAAAAGAGATTACAGCACCAAAGGGCTATGTCCTTTCCGGTAAGGTTCATACTCTTACTGTAAGAGCGGGACAGACAACCGGAATCTCTGCAACAGATAAGGAGCAGCTTGGAGCAATCACAATCTACAAGGAAGGTGAAGTGCTCAGCTCATGGAATGGAAGTAACTTTATTTATGAGAAAAAGAAGCTTCCGGGAGCAACATTTAAGGTGACAGCAGGAGCAGATATCTACAAGGCAGATGGTACAAAGGTGTATAGTGCTGGCGATGTTGTAGCAGAAAGCCTTACAACAGGAGCTGACGGACAGGTGGTATTATCTGACCTTCATCTTGGAACCTATGTGGTTACTGAGATTAAGAGCATTGATGGTTATACAATCAATACCACACCACAGACAGTAGCAGTAGAGTATAAAGACCAGACTGTGACAGTACAGTATGAGTCAGCAACCATCGAGAATACCAGACAGAAAGCAGAGGTATCTGTCGTAAAGAAAGATTCTGACACAGAGAACCCTCTTGATGGCGGCAAGTACACACTTTATGCCGGAAATGACATCAAAAACTATGCCGGACAGATTATTGTTACAAAGGGTACAGCTCTTGAGACAGTAACTACAGGTGAGGACGGAAAGGCAAGCTACAGCGTGGATCTGCCAATCTCTAACGGATATTATATCCAAGAGACACAGGCACCATATGCATATATTAGAAACCAGTCTGATGTATATAGCTTCAATTTCAATGTATTACCTGAAACGCAGGCAAAGACATCATTCAGCCACACATTTGTGAATGACAGAACGACAGCAAAGATTCATATCTACAAGGTAGACAAGGAATCAGGCAAGGCAGCAGCCCAGGGTGATGCAAGCCTTGAAGGTGCAGTTTATGGTCTTTATGCGAGAAACGATATCGTGCATCCGGACGGAGCAACAGGAGTCGTATTCAAGGCAGGAGATCTTGTAGCAACACTTACAACAGATAAGAATGGGGAAGCAGAGGTCAGTAACCTTTACCTTGGAAACTATTATGTGAAAGAAATCACTCCATCAGAGGGGTATCTTTTAGACGAAGAGGAGCACGATGTAGTATGCGACTATGAGGGAGACCTTGTAGCAGAGGTATCAAGAAGCACAACATCAGCAGAGCAGGTCATCAAGCAGCCATTCCAGCTTATCAAGGTATCTGACAATGGCGATGATACTGAAGCAGGCTTGTTGGCAGGTGCAGAGTTCACAGCATACTTAAAATCTTCTTTATCCGTAAAGGCAGATGGAAGTTATGACTTTGATAAGGCTACTCCTGTGGTAATCGGGGAAAACGGAGCAACAACAATCACATCCGATGACAAGGGACATGCAGTTTCCATCGCAATTCCTTATGGAACTTATGTGGTAGTTGAGTCAAAGACTCCGTATAACATGAAGACAATCAAGCCATTTGAGGTAAAAATCAGCGAGAATCATCCTGACAAGCCTCAGACATGGAGAGTGTTCCTTGACAGGGAGTTTACTGCAAAGCTTCGTGTAATCAAGAAGGATTCCGATACAAAGCAGACAGTACTTGTACCAAATGCAGAGTTTAAGATCTTCAATATTGATAAGAACGAATATGTGAAGCAGTACACAACTTATCCGTCAAAGGTAGAGCATACTTCATTCTTTACTGATGAGGACGGAGATTTGATCTTACCGGAGGCACTTAAAATCGGTAACTACCGCATTGAAGAGGTCAAAGCACCATTCGGATATGTGGTAAACGATAACTATATCAACATTTCGGTTGATACAGACACAGCATTTGAGACTGATGGAGATACCAATGATGCCATCATCACAGTGGAATATTCCGATGCCCCTGCAGTCGGAGAGCTGACTGTAGAAAAGAAGGGAGAGGTACTTGACGGATTTAAGGGCGGACTTCTTGCAAGCTCATATGAGAAAGAGTTTGTTTATAGGGAAGGTTCACTTGCCGGAGCAAAATTCAAAGTTTATGCTGCCGAGGATATTTACACAGCAGACAACCAGAAGGATGCAGACGGAAACCGCATTAAGTATTACAGCAATGGAGACCTTGTGACAACTCTTACAACTGGCATGGATGGAAAGGCAACAGCTAAGAATCTTCCTCTTGGACAGTACAGAGTTGTGGAAGTGGAAGCTCCATACGGATATGTATTAAATCCGAATGAGCAGAAAGTGACATTCACATATGTGGATGATAAGACACCTGTTATCAAGGAAAGCCTTACTTTCTCAGATGACAGACAGAAGCTTGATATGTCAGTGACTAAGCTTGATGCAGAAGATAACACACCGATTGCAGGTGCGGTATTTGGACTCTATGCAGATGAGGACATCAAGAATGTGGATGGTAAGGTAATCATCGAAAAGGGTACACTCCTTGAGAAAGCAACATCTGATGAAAACGGAAAGATTGCATTTGTTAAGGATTATCCATTTGCAAAATATGTTGCAAGGGAGCTTGTAAAACCTGCCGGATATGTGACAAATGAGGAAGCAGTAAACTTTGATACAAAATATCAGGGACAGGATGTTAAGACTGCTGTATATAACAGCGAGTATAAGAACACTCCTACAACCTTTGAGTTTACAAAGAAAGATATCACAAGCGGTGCAGAGCTTACAGGTGCAACACTTACTGTACTTGATAAGGATGGAAATGTGGTAGACACATGGACATCTGATGCTAAGGAAGCACATGTAATCAAGAAACTTGTCGTAGGAGAGACTTACACACTTTGTGAGGAGTTTGCTCCATACGGATATCTGAAAGCAACCGATATTCAGTTTACTGTAGAGGATACAGGAGATGTGCAGCATGTAGAAATGAAGGATGAGGTTCCGACTGGTTCTATCGTGATCAACAAGGATGGCGAGTTTGTAACAGATACCACTCTTATGAAGGGACACTGGTATGATTTCATTTTCAATTACTTCAAGGACAGTCTTGCAGGAGTAACCTTTGATGTATATGCAAAAGAGGATATCGTGAGTGCAGACGGACTTGGAAGCATTTACCATAAAGCTGGGGAAAAGGTAGCAACTATCGTAACAAACGATAAGGGCATTGCCAGAATTGATGACCTTCCTCTTGGCAAGTATTATCTTGTAGAGACAAAGACATTAGATGGATTTGTGCTGGATGATACACCGATTGATGCAGACCTTTCTTATATCGACCAGAATACAAAGGTTGTATTTGCGGGAATGGATGTAACCAATGAGAGACAGAAGGTGCAGATTACTGTCACAAAGACTGATTCAGAGACGAAGAATGCTCTTGAAGGTGCAGTATTCGGCTTATTTGCGAAAGAGGATATCGTAAATAAAGATGGAAAAGTCATTGTCAAAGCAGATACACAGATTGAGAGAGGTGTTACTGGAAAGGATGGCAAAGTAACATTTACTTCTGACCTTCCACTTGGACAGTATTATGTCAAAGAGATTGAGGCACCAAAGGGCTATGTGAAGTCTGATAAGATTTTTGATGTGGATGCTTCATATCAGGGAGATAAGGTAAAGGTTATCGAGTTTAAGGCAGCATTTGAAAATGCACCGATCAAGGTAGAAATTTCAAAGACTGATATCACAGGCAAGAAAGAATTGCCTGGAGCAAAGCTTTCGGTTATTGATGCTGATGGAAAGCTTGTTGAGAGCTGGACATCAGAGGCAGGAAAGACTCATATGATTGAGAGACTTCCTGTCGGAAAGTACACACTCAGAGAGGAATCTGCACCATATGGATATAAGGTGGCAAGTGATGTAACCTTTGAAGTAAAGGAGACAGCAGAAATCCAGAAGGTATCCATGAAAGATGAACAGGCAGTCGGTAAGATTGTCATTGAGAAAACTGACAAAGTAACCGGAAAGCCGATCGAGGGTGTTGTATTTGAAGTAAGGGATAAGGACGGAAAGGTGCTTGATACACTCACTACTGACAAGAATGGTCATGCAGAGAGCAAGGAGCTTCCTATCTGTACTTACAATGAGGATGGTTCATTTAAGGAAGATATCCATTATACAGTAGTTGAGACAAAAGCAGCTGACGGATATATCCTTGATGAAACAGCTCACGATGTAACTCTTCGATATGATGACAATGCACCGGAAGTTGTTGTAACAACACTTAAGCTTGTCAATGTACCGACAGAGCCTAAGCTTCCACAGACAGGCGACAATGCAAATCCGCTTCTTTATCTTGGAATCGGTGCACTTGCACTTATTACAGGTGTTGGAGTCGGACTTCGTGGAAGAAAGAAAAAGAATAAACAGTAACAATTAACCTTGCGGGGAATGTAAGCCAGTGACTTATGTTCCCCGCTTTTTTAGATTAAGGAGGAACCGTAATATGATGAATTACGAGATTTTTAAGGAAGTAGTAAAAGAAAAGTTTATGGATTATATGCCTGAGAAGTTCAAAGGAATGGAGCTTGTGGCAGAACCCGTGGAAAAGGTGAATGTGACTCTTGATGGTATCATCTTAAGAGAGGAAGGCAGGAATATTTCGCCTACGATTTATATAAATGACATGTATAAGAAGTATCAGGACTGTGGTGATCTTGAGGAAACACTTATGGCTGCATGTGACTTCATGGAAAGGGCATATGAGCAGACTCCGGTTGTTGATGTGGACAGCATTATGAAGGAGGCTAACGAGAAGATTGTATTCCAGCTCATCAATACAGAGCAGAATAAAACATTTTTGGAACAGGTGCCGCACAGAGAGTTCCAGGATCTTTCTATTGTGTATAAGGTAATAATCAGTGCAGATAAGGATGCGGTGCAGAGTTCAAAAATTACAAATGAATTTGCAAAAAGACTTGGAATGAGCGAGGAACAGCTCTTTAAGTGTGCAGCGGAAAACACAAGAAGACTCTTCCCACCTGTCGTTCGTAGCATGAATGACATTATGAAAGAAATGTTCGCAAGGGATGGGATGCCACAGGAGATCGCAGAGATGATGATAGCTGAGATTCCACCGGAGCAGACGATGTGGGTGATTTCCAATGAAAAGGGTATCAATGGTGCAGCATCCATGCTTTATGAGAATGAGCTTCATGAGCTGGCAGAGAGTTTAGAGAGTGACCTTTATATTCTCCCTTCGAGCGTGCATGAGGTTATTGCAGTATCTTCAGATATGGGAAGCCCTGAGATGCTTGCACAGATGGTAGTCGAGGTAAATATGCAGGAGGTGTCTTTGGACGAGAGACTTTCCAATCAGGTATATCACTATGATAAGGATTTAAGAAAACTCACACTTGCAACTGATACACCAAACAAGAGACTTGATGGTATCGTTGCAGAACCTCCCCTTGTATATGATGCGAAGGAAAAGTCCAGATAGGAGGCAGTTATGGAGCAGGAACTTACAATGGAAGAACTCATTGCTCTCATAAACAGCCAGAAAGGTGACTTTGTTATCCGTGTCGAGTTTGGAGAGGAGGCGGTGTCTGATGCCAAAGAAGAATGACTTCAAGCTTGATGTGGTTTCGGTAAGACTTGTAAAGGATGCTCCGATTTATTCGGAGCACACCTTTAATAATCCAGCGGATATAGCTGCTGTCATGGGAGACTGTATGTGCCAGTTTGACAGGGAAGTAGTGTGCGTGGTCAATCTAAGGTCAGATTTAAAACCTATCAATGTGCATTTTGCAAGTGTTGGTTCTTTAAATGAGGCAATGGCACATCCGAGAGAACTGTTTAAATCAAGTATCTTAAGCAATGCTGCAAGCATGATGTTAATCCATTGTCATCCATCCGGAAACGTATTCCCAAGCAAGGCAGACACGATGATGACGGACCGCATGAACAAGCTGTGTGAGCTGATGGGAATACCTCTCATTGACCATATCATAGTCGGTGGAGACAATCGTGAATTTTTCAGTTTCAGGGAAAAAGGCATGATTGATAATCCTAAGATTACACTTAGCACTGATTATCGGACACTTGATATCAAGTCACCACTTGTAGCAGAGCAGGGAAAGGCAAGGTGAGAGCATGGATGGAAGATTTACGGATGAAGAGCTTGCCATAGCAAAGAGTGTTGACCTGTGTGCAGTCGCAGAAAGTCTTGGTTATACAGTAAAGAGGATTGGAAAATATCACACTTTAAAGGAGATGGATTCCATCCGTATCTATAACAGGAGTCATTGGTACAGGTGGTCAAGACAGTTTGACAAAGGTAATAATGGCGGCTCACAGATAGATTTCTTACGGGTGTTCTGCGGAATGAGTGTAAAAGAGGCTGTTTTCTGGCTTCTGGACTTTGCAGGATACAGAAGAATCGAGAATCCTGTAAAGCAGCCACTTGTTCATCAGGTATCGCAGAAGCAGACAGAGGAGAGAAAGCCATTTGTCCTACCGGAACCGGCAGGAGACAATTCCTATCTTATTTCCTATCTGAACCAGGAGAGAGGAATCAGCAGAGCAGTCATAGATCTGTTTTTAAAAGAAGGACTGATTTATGAGAGCAGGCATTACCACAATGTTGTTTCAAAGGAAATGATAAAAATGGAGTGACAAGATTTGCAAGTATGCGGGGAGTGTTTGATAAGCAGGGCAAGCCATTCAAGTGTGATGTCACAGGAAATGATAAGAACTATGGATTTAATGTGGTAAATGAAAACAGTACAGAGCTTGTGGTATTTGAGGCTGCAATCGACCTTATGAGTTATGTGGATATCTTCACGGATTATGAATCAAATAAGCTGGCACTTGGGATGCTTGCAGATGCACCACTTGAGACTTTTCTTCGGGAACATCCGCAGATTACTTCCATCCGGTTCTGCCTTGATAGAGATGAGCCGGGGAGAAAAGCAGCAGCTGAACTTATGAGAAAGTATTATGAGCTTGGATATGAGGTAGAAGACTGTCCGCCTCCAGCCGGATATAAGGATTACAACGAGTGGCTTGTGGCGGCAAAGCTTAATCTGAATCAAATGAATCAGAGAGCAGATGAACCGGTCAGGGCATGAGAACTTGGATTTTAATGTGTGGGGGCAGAAAGTGCCCCCAAAACAGCAAAGTGGGGGCAGAAAGCGCCCCCAAAATGTCAAAGTGGGGGCAAAAAGCGCCCCCGCAATTCGGACACGACAAAATCCGGATGAAAGTCAGTATAAAAGTGGGGGCAGAAAGTGCCCCCAAAATAACAAAGTGGGGGCAGAAAGCGCCCCCAAAGTAGCAAAGTGGGGGCAAAAAGCGCCCCCACTTCCATAAACAGAGGGTTTTAGGGAGATTTTCTCCCTAACTAGATGGCATTAGGACAGAGATGTCTCTAATGCGTATCTAGCAGTCGCCGGGGACTAACCGGAGACTGGAGCTTTGGTGAATATTTACTAAACACGGATAAGGAGGTGCAAGGAAGCAATGGATGCAGAAGTTACGCTATTTTCAAAACCAGAAGAACTGATTGCCTGGGCAGACACATTTGATATCTTACTTAACCCTTCGATAGAAGATGCTGCAATATTGCTTAACTATATGGAAGGTCATGATTATGCTATTGGCATAGATTCTGATGGGAAGATGTACAGACAGGATGTAGCTGAGGAGAATGGTGAAATTGAACCATACCCGATAGATGATGTTATAGATACTGTTTGTGAATGGAACTATGAACTGATACTTGATGCTGATGTACACAGGAATGATCCAAAGGATTTTAAAGATTACAGTGAGTTTCAGGATAAGTATGACAGTTTGAAGGCAGATGAACGGAGGCTGGACAGGTTGTTTGAAAAGACCTGTTATGCAAAGGAGATTGATGAAATGGCAGCTGCATTGGTGGAATCATTCATTAGTCATCTAAGTAGCAGGGATGATTTGGAAAAAGCTGCGGTGACAGTTGCAGAAGGAATTAAGGATTATAGTACGGGTAAGAGAGGAAGGTGAGTCTATGGCAGATAAAGTTCATTGTATTAGGAAAACACTAAGACTAATGCCAGAGGAAGCCAAGATGCTTGCAAAAAAGGCATGTGATAATGGAATGAATGAGGCTGAGTATATCCGTCTTCTTATCAGTCAGAAACCAAATGATTATCCGGAAATAAGGAAGATTCTGAAGGAACTCATTAATGAAGTCAACAGAATTGGAATAAATATCAACCAGATAGTATTTAACAATAATGCCGGACTGTATTCCAAGGAAGATAAGACACAGCTGATTGCTTATATGCGAAAACTGAATCAGAAGGTAGATGAGGCGGTGGTAAAGATTGGCAATCAGTAAGATCCTTAATATGAAGGATTGTGGTGGGCATTTTCATGGAAAACATCTGAAGAGATCTCTTGATTATGTGATGAATCCGGAGAAAACACAGGATGGAAGGCTTGTAGGTGCAATCAACTGTCAGGTCGATTCTGCATTTGAACAGATGAAAGCGACCAAACGGAAGTTTGGAAAAGTTGATAAAAGGCAGGGATATCATATCATTCTCTCATTTAAGGAAGATGAAGTGAATCCTGATACGGCATTTGAGATAACCCGCAGATTCGTAGAAGAGTATCTTGGAAAATCATATGAGGCAGTATATGTGGTGCATGATAATACAGCACATGTTCATTCACACATTGTATTTAACAGTGTGAGTTTTGTGGATGGGAAAAAGTACCGCTATGAAAAAGGAGACTGGGCAAAGTATATCCAGCCAATCACGAATAAGTTGTGTCAGGAATATGGTCTTTCAATCATTGATGTCGATGATGGCAGTAAGGAAAAAGAGCATGAAAGCTATAAGGACTGGAGCGAATATCGTGAAGGCAGTTTTGTGTGGGCAGATATGATTAAGAGAGACCTGGATTCCTGCATCCTGCAGGCAGGAAATTATGAGCAGTTTCTGGAGCTGTTATCTGACAAAGGATACGAGGTCAAGCAGGGAAAGTATCTGGCGGTAAAGCCACAAGGAATGACGAGATTTCGCAGATGTAAGACATTAGGGGACATGTATTCTGATGAGGCAATCCGAGAAAGAATAGAAAAAGAGGATATTTCATTTTACAGGGAACAGCAGAAAGAGGTACAACCGGTTCTGTGTAAGTGTAAGGTGAGAAGATACAGAAGGGCAAAGATGTCGGGGCTTCAAAAGAGATACTATGCAAAGCTATACCGTATAGGAAAGCTGAAAAAGAAGCCATACAGTCAGGTATGGAAGTATAAGGAAGATATCCGTAAGATGCATAAACTGCAGGAGGAGTATTTGTTCCTTGTCAATCATGACATTCATTCGGCAGAGGAGCTTGTCAGTGTAATCAGCTCATTGACAGATAAAAGAAAAGAAGTCTCAGCAGAGAAAAGCCGCATTTATAAGGCTAGGGAGAGAAGTCGAGAACTTTTTGATACAGCAGATGATATGAAAGAGTTAGAACCTGCTGAAAAGTCTTTCCTTCAGGGAGATGTATTTTTTACGGATGAACATCTGCAATGGGAAACTTTGAAACAGAAGCTTTTATCACAGGGATATAGCCTAGAAGAGGTGGAAGCACTGCGTAAACATTATAAAGAGGAGTATTCCAAAGCATGTGCAAAAGAAAGAGCAGTATTCAAAGAGTTGAATATTGGTAAATCTATATGGAAGAGTCTTATTCCAGACAGCGTATCAGATGGAAAAGATGCACAGTACAACAAAGAGACAATACGAGACAGGAAAGAGCAGCCAGAACGTTAGGCTGTTTTTTTAGTAGTTAGGAGGCATATATGGAAGAAAACAGAGAACCGCTTAGTGCGATAGCAATCGAGAAAAAATTGCAGCTTCTCCGAAATAAGCATTTTAGTGAAGATACGATTGCTCTTGTAAAAAGTGATTATGAATATGGACTGAAAGAGGAGGAGATCAACCTTTATCTCAATAAGTCATACGACATTGAACAGATGAAGATTTTATCGGAATGTCTGCACAAGGATGTTCCAAAAGATGTGATTGATATTATCAAGAATACCAAGTATTCGGTTCATCAGATGCAGGTGTCCCTTGAATTTTATGAAAAGGGTGTACCTGTTCAGACAATTAAGGAGGTTATGGACAAAGGGGAAAACCTATTACCATGCGACGATTATATGAGGAAGTTCTGGAACAGCTGAATAAAGTCAAGAAACAGATTCCGGAAGAGTCTGAGTATGTGAAAGCACTCATTTCTCAGATGGATGAAGTGGTTGCAAAGATCAATCATCAGAATGAAAGGTATGATGCCCTGAATAAGAAGCTTTCTGAAATAGAAACTTCCAAAGATGATGAGGAAGTCAGGGAGCGTCTGGTCAAGGAGAACCAGGATAAGGATGCTCTTATCAACAGTCAGCAGAATGAACTGAATAAGGCAAGCAGTACGATTGCAAGACTCAGGGATGATATTGAGAAAAAGGATAAGGAGATAAAGCGTATGGGAGACAGAATAGAGTCATTGGAAGATAAGATCATAAGTGTTGCCACAGAGAATAAGAAAGAGGCAGAAAGTAAGGCAGAGCCGCAGGAAAGCCAGTCCGTACCACAGGCAGAAAAAAAGATGGTTGATACAGTTGCAGTTCCGCAGAATATGCAGGCTGTGGCAAATGGGATTCCGGTCTATTATCAGATTCCGGTAGTTGATGGTACTGGAAATGTGGTGCAGAGACTTCCGATTGAGAGAAGTGTGAGAAAGAGCAGCAACAGCGGAGTGGCGAGCCTTTTTGCAAGACTGTCATTTAAGAAAAAATCAAGAGCTGACATTGTAAAGCTGGTTGCATCGGGAGACCTTGTTCCGGCGCAGCTTGTGCAGATTAAGAGTGCAATAGAAAAGGGACTTACTGAGTCACAGCTTGTAGAGCTTATAAACAACAACATTTCAGCGGAAAAGATGAAGGAGATCATTGAGATTGCTGTGCTTGAAAACAGCATGGCAGATTAGGAGGAACTTATGAATTTAGCAGTAGTAAATGAAGCAGTAACAGAGATGAATGGTGTGGAGCATCAGTTTACGGAGGAAGAGAAAAACTTTGTTGTCCAGTTCGCATTCAGAAGTGGCAGCAAGGAAGACACGATTTCTCTTATTGAAGCTTTGGCACATTCAGCGGATAAGGCTGAGTCGGACGAGATTATGGTCACATACAGGTCTAAATATGATATGAAGCCTGCATGGGTGGAACAGGTGGAAAACCTGCTTGTGGCACTTGAAATGTATCGTATCGAGGAGGAGAAAGCAATCAATCATCTGGCAGATATTTTGACTGCTTATGGTATTGATGTATCAGCCGAGGAAATCCGTACTACAGAGACAGAAACGCTTAAAACAACAGTCAGAGAGAAAGTGGAGGTGCGATAATGGCAGAAGAGATTCAGGAAGCGGTGCAGATCATCCGTGTAGCTTATGATGGCATTGAGATTGCCATGAAGGTAGGAAGCGGCGGCATTGCTGCCATGCAGAAGGCAATAGATTTCTTAAAAGGGATGCTTGATTATGAAAAGTCACTTGGCAAGACATCCATGAGAAAGCTGATCTTAAAAGGTGGCGATTTACAGGTGTTGCAGTTTAATACCGAAGATATGAAAAAGGTTGAAAAGATGGCAAAGAAGTATGGAATCCTGTATTCGGTACTTCCAGACTGTAACAGGAAAGATGGACTGAGTGAGGTAATCTTTCATACAGAGGCAGTTCCCCGTGTGAATATGATGATACAGAAGCTCAAGTTTGGTAAGATTGCCACATTTGACGATTATCTGAAGAATGGAGATGAAAAATCCCTTGGCAAGCTGATGGATTTTTTGAAGAAACAGCAGGGAAACGAGAAAAGCCACACGATAGAAGGGGATAGGGTTAATACCGCTATTGACGGACTGATCGAAAAGGTCGGAATGTTTGCAATGGAAAAGAAAGCTATCAGTGTGGATCAGGTCAAGGAGAATTTCAGTATCAATGGTGAGCAGGCTGAAAGTGTTATCAAACAGCTTGAGACAATCGGTGTGCTTGGCAGTAAGAAGGAAGATGGTACGCATGCAGTCATGATGGATAAGGATGCATTTATCAACCGTGTCAGAGGATATCAGGACCTTGCAGAGAGAATGAGGGCAGTAGCCGCATCAAAGGATGCCAATCTTTCGGATGTTACAATCAGTAAGAAACTCATTATTGAGGAGAATGACCATGCAGTTAAGACAAGAATCCCCGGAACATGGGGAGACGAAGCAAGATATGTATGGCTTCGTAAAGAAAACATTATGGACATCCATAATGGAAAGACTATGCTCACGTTTCTCGATTCCAATAAGGATTATAAGCTGTATGACAGCCAGAATCGTGTTGTAACAACACAGAAGGGAACAGAGCTTTATACGCATTATGATAAGGTGGAGGCATCTGTCAGGGAGCGTTATGAGAAAGTCCAGAAACAGCAGAAAAAGACCACGCAGCAGAAAACAGTCACTACCAAGAAAGCGAGGTAGTTTTATATGCAGACAACAAGAAAAAACCATCACTGATATTCATTCTTGTGGGTGCAGTATTAGCGGGATACCTTGGTTATCTGATAAATGGTGCGTGGTCGGAGGGAGTGGCATTTAATGAATTTATGAACAGATTCAATGAAGTATGTGCTGCTCCCTTTGCAAACTATTACAATACGAATACTATAAAAGCGGTAGCCATTGCATTAGGAATCTATGCGATGGCTATTGTTATGTATTACACCAGCCAGAGAAACTATATGCCCGGCAAGGAGTTTGGTACAGCGAGATTTGAAAATCCAAAGCAGGTTAATAAGATACTGGCGGATAAGGACGAGAATTTCAATCGAATACTAAGCCAGAATGTGAAGATGTCACTTGATTTCAGAAGGCTGAAGCTCAATGGAAATATTCTTATCTGCGGTGGTTCCGGTGCCGGTAAGACATTTTATGAGGTAAAGCCGAATCTGATGCAGATGCCACATAACTGTTCATTTATCTGTACTGATCCAAAAGGTGAGATTCTTAGAAGCTGCGGGCAGATGTTAAAGAATAACGGATACAATGTGAAGGTCATCAATCTGCTTGAGATGGATAAGTCAGACTGTTACAATCCGTTTTCCTATATCAGAGAGGAAACGGACGTGGTAAAGCTGATTACCAATCTTATCAGTAATACCACACCAAAGGGTTCCACTCCAAGTGATCCATTTTGGGAGAAAGCAGAAGGATTATTTTTACAGTCAATCTTTTATTATGTATGGCTTGAAGTACAGCCGGCAAAGAGAAACTTTGAGACAGTACTGAAGCTTCTTGGAGAAGCAGAAGTGACAGAGCAGGGAAAGGCATCGAAACTGGATGTGCGAATGAAGTTCTTAGAGGAGAGTTCTCCACTTGGAGCTAATCATCCGGCAGTAAAACAGTACAACAAGTGTATGAGAGGTGCAGGAGATACAGTACGTTCCATTATTATCAGTGCAAACTCAAGACTTGCATTTCTTGAGAATAAGCAGGTTTTACGACTTCTTTCTAAGGATGAGCTGAATCTATCTGATATAGGTATTGGAGTCAATGGTGATGGAGAGACGAAGACAGCACTCTTTTGTGTAATTCCCGATAGTGACAAGTCCTATAATTTTATTATCGGAATGCTCTATACTCAGATATTCCAGGAATTGTACTATCAGGCGGATTTTAACTGCGGTGGCAGACTCCCGATTCATGTGACATTTATGTTAGATGAATTTGCGAATGTTGCATTGCCAGATGATTTTTGTTCGCTGCTTTCTACAATGCGAAGCAGGGAAATTTCCAGTATTATCATCATACAGAACTTTGCCCAGTTAAAGGCACTTTTCAAGGATACTTGGGAAACCATTCCAGGCAACTGCGATACTTTCATCTATCTTGGAGGCAATGAGCAGAGTACGCACAAGTATGTCTCGGAACTGCTTGGAAAAGGCACGATTGATAAAAAATCAAGCGGAGAGACAAAGGGGAGGCAGGGAAGCTCGTCAAGAAATTATGATGTTTTAGGCAGGGAACTGTTTACACCCGATGAGGTAAGAAAGCTGGATAATAAGAAATGTATTATTTTTATCCGTGGATTTGATCCTATCATGGACAACAAGTTTATTCCATTTAATCATCCGATGTTTAACCAGACAGCAGATGGCAAGGGAGAGCCTTATGTTCACGAGATAAGAGGAGCAAATAATCTTATCGGTCCGCCATTTGAGATTCTTTCAGACAAGGCAGTTAAGTATTATGAAAAACTGAAGGATAAGGGCGAGAATGTGTATATAGATTCTCTAACCTATGAGCAGTTTATGATGCTTGGCGATGCGGAATTAAGCAGAAGATTCTCCATGCAGGATGAAGCAGAGCAGAAAGCAAAGATAGACAGGGAACAGGCAAATGAGCTTGAGTATGTCGATGAATCACAGAAAGCAGATAGTACAGCAACTGCCAGTGGTTCTAGTGGAAACGCTGGTGGTAAGCCTGTAAGGAATCCTGAAAGGGAAAAGCCTAAGTGGGAAGATACTATTACAAACCGAATGCTTCATTGGTCATATACACCTGAGCAGAAAGAGGAGCTAAAGATGGCACTTGCGGCAGGAATTCCTAGAGCAACGATACTGACTTATTTCTATCCAGAGGTAACGGTGGAGAAGATGAGTTCTTATCGAAAGAAGCAGTAAGTTATCGCATAGGCACAGAAGTTGTGGTATACTGTGTCTATGTGAGATTAAAGAAACTTACAAATCGGTAGTTGACAAGGAGTTTTGATAGCGTGAAAAAAATATTTCTTAAAATTGTGATAGGGGTTGTTCTTGTTTGTATTTTATTTGTTTGTTTTCTTTATACGAACAATGAGATCGGCGTGACTTCATCTAAGCTGGAGACAGATATTCGTTCGTCGCAGAAGATTAAGGATGATTGGACGGTCGATGGAAGCGTTTCCAGCACGATGGCTGCATATATTTCTTACCCTCAGGATTTGAGTGACCATTCTTTTTCCGTCTATGTCAACCGCCCTGGTCTTTCCTTTGGATACTTTTTCCGTGGGGGTGGAAAACTTTCGGGGGTTCAAAGAGGAATTGCCGAGTACACTGTAGAAGGATATAATGAGCGAGCATTTATTTCTATGAATCAGCAACAGGTAACACAGCTTGAAATAGATGACGGCAACACAATTCAAGTGCTTGACATTGACAGCAATAAACCTTTTGCGATTGTTTTGCCTATAAATGCGGGAACCATTACATTCTATGATGTGAATGGCAATACTGTGGAATACTGGAACAATTCTCTTTGACAACTTCAAGTTTGTCTGACTGATAAATAATTTAATAACTGTTTTACAAAGCACTTTAGCCAATAATAGGTTAGAGTGCTTTTTTCATGCCATAAAAGGAGGTGGTTGAAGCACAACGCATCGGGGAAAGCCCGATTAATCTTTACAACAGGCATTGCCTGATAATCATATAGTAAAAAACAAAGACAGAGAGGAATGTATATATTCCATTCGGAAATCAGCCGGATTGGAATGTGTACATTCCTTTCTGGCTTTTTCCATATCTGTCACACATCAAGAAAAAGGAGATTTTTATCATGAGAAAAGAACAGATTACAGTAACTAACAATTCAGTCTGCAATAGTGCAGAAAACAAGGGTTTGGAGGGAAAAGGCATGAAGAGAGGATTACCTCATTTTAAGAAAAGAATGGTTCCGGCAGTATCCGGAGCACTTATGGGAGCAATGCTTATGAGCACTACTTGTTTTGCAGCAGGTACAGGTACTTCCGCAGTAACACAGCCACTTGAGAACTTAAAGACACTTATCATTGCAGTAATCGGTGCGGTAGGTGTCATCATTCTTGCAAAGAATGTCATGGAGTTCGCACAAGCCTACCAGCAGCAGGATTCATCTACCATGAACTCCGCTCTGAAAGGAATTGTGGCAGGTGTCATGATGGCTGGTATTTCAACAGTTCTGACATTCTTAGGCTTCTAAGATTGGGGAAATGCATTTCCCCTTTTAGTAAAAGGAAAGAGGTGAATAACAAGTATGGATATTTTTAAGCTTGGAGACAAGATCCTTGCACTTCTTGAGGCGGTGTTTGGGTTTTGGAACAATCAGATATCCCTGGTCTTTGCAATGCTTGGACAGTCACCGGTCAGTTTCAAGGGCGGAGGTCCCTGGGCAGTCATTGAGGGTATAGAGCCGGTCTTTGTAGCGGTCGGCTCATCCCTCGTTGTGCTGTTCTTTGTTATCGGTTTCTGCTCGGAAAGCATAGATGTAAAAGATGAGATGAGGTTTGAATCAATCCTGCGTATGCTTATCCGACTGGGACTTGCAGAATGGTTTGTTGCAAATAATGTCACGATCATGAAAGCATTTTTTACTTCCATAGGAAATCTGGTGGGACTTATATCTGCCGGGACAACGACGCAGCTTGCCATTGACAGTACACAGGCAGACATCATTAAGGGACTCGGATTTGGTGAAAGTCTGGTAATGCTGATACTTACAGCTTTGCTTGCAATCATCATTATTATCTGTGGATTTTTTATCATCTACACAGTGTATTTCAGGTTCTTAAAGATTCTGATTATTGTGCCGCTTGGTGCGATTGCCTGCTCCACGATGGCAGGAAACAGAATGGTCAGTCATACAATGGCTACCTACTGTAAATATTTCTTGTCATGTGTGTTTGAGGCAGTAACGATGGCACTTGCGATTGTGGTATGTAATGCATTTATCAATGCAGGACTTCCGGCATTTACAGGAAGTTATGCTGACTGGGCACAGACACTTATATATCTGTGTGAAATGACATTTACGATAGCAATGACTGTTGGAAGCGTGAAGGGTGCACAGACACTTACGAGCAAGGCATTTGGATTATAGAAGGAGGCAGAAATGGATAATGAAAAGAAACAGGTTACTTATAATTCAAGTATAACCGGAGAAACGCAGGTGACATTTGATATCCAGCAGTATATGAATAACAGGGCAATGTTTATTGGTCTTATGTGTAATGAAGATGGATATGAGGAACCTTTTGGGGATGTGACTGTGAATTTGTCGGTTGCAGCACCAAATTACTGCGGATATCTGAATGTGAATGACATGCCGGATATTGAAAAGTTTATTACAGACAATGACATTGGAGAGTTTACGGGATTTACGCAAAGGAGCGGTTTCTGCGAATATCCACTTTATCTGTTCAATGTAGATAAGCTTAGGGAATTGTGTCCGGATGGAATGGATAAGTATGAGGCAAATATTGGAATGACAAGAAAGCCGGAGACAAAGGATTTATCAAGATAGGAGGCAGGGACAATGGTAATCGAAGTAAACAAGGATATTGACCGCTATCAGGAATCGGTTGCGATGGGACTTACTGCAAGGCAGCTTATATTTTCCATTGCAAGCGTAGTGGTCGGTGGCGGTATTGTCCTTCTTCTTTACAAGTATATCGGTCTTACGGGTTCTGCTTATGTGGCAATTCCCTGTGTGGCACCGATTGCTCTCGGTGGTTTCTATTCCTTTAATGGGATGAATTTCTACGAGTATATGGGAAAGAAACTGCATTTTATGTTTGGCAACAGGGCACTTACTTATGTGTCAACAGAGGGAGAGCCTGCAATAAAGCAGTTAGAAGCAGAGCAGAATGAACAGGTAAAGAAGAAAGGCAGAAAGGCTGAACCGGAGACTGTAACAGCTGATTCGGCTGTAAAGAAGCAGGAGGAGTTTGAAGCGATGAAGAAAAAGACGAGAAACATGCTGCTTGGACTTGTCGCAGTCATTGTGGCGGCAGCAGCTGGTATTGCAGCATATAAGGCAATGCATTAGAAACGAATAGTATCTGACCGCAAGGTCGGGAACACAGCCCGCAGGGTGAAGTTCCCGGCGGGCTTTCATTATAAGAAAGCGAGGTTAGAGACATGGGTTTATTTACAGACGGATTTAAGTTATTAAAGAAGGCGAGTGAGCCTTTGTATAAGACACCTAAATCCATTCAGGAAACCATAGAGATTATGGCGGTGGCTGAAAACGGCATTTTTGAAGTAAGCAAAAATAAGTATTCCAAATGCTACCGCTTTTGCGACATCAATTACACGACAGCAACCGAGGATGAGCAGATCGGTATTTTCGAGAGATACTGTAAGTTCTTAAATTCGCTGGACTGTAATTATAAGATTACGATCAACAATAAGAACAAAAACATGGATGAACTCCGTGACAAGGTTCTGATTGCTGAGAAAAACGATGGCTTCAATAATTATAGAAGAATCTACAATGACATCATTGAGGAGAAGATTATTGAGGGCAGACAGGGGATTGAGCAGGAGAGATACCTGACAATCACGATTGAGAGAAAGAATTTCGAGGAGGCAAAGGCACAGTTTGCAACCCTTGAGGCAACGATACACAAGGCTTTCATTGAGCTTGGTGCGGAGATTGTACCACTTAATGGCAATGAGAGACTGAAAGTGCTCTATGACTATTATCATCTTGGAGATGAGGGCAGCTTTGATTTTGATATCAAAAAGGCAAAGAAGGTCGGGGCAGATTTTAGAAATGATCTGTGCAATGGGATGGTGAAATATTTCCCAGACCATTTTGAGGATGAGAGTAAATTCTGCAAGGCGCTTTTCATCAAAAAGTATCCGAGCAGTTTGTCAGACAGATTCATCAATGAGATTACTTCCCTTCCGGTTCATTCCATCACGAGTATTGATGTGGTGCCCGTACCAAAGGATCTGACTACAAAGGTGCTTCAGAAGAAATACCTTGGTATTGAGTCGGATATCATTAAGCAGCAGAGAGTCCGTAATAAGAATAACGACTTTTCTACGGAAATCTCATATGCCAAGAGAACGGAGAAAAAGGAGATTGAGGAAATCATGGATGATGTCCGTGAGAATGACCAGTGCCTTTTCTTCGTGGGAGTAACCATTATTCTTATGGCAGAAAGCAAGAAGGAGCTTGAGAGTGTATGTGAGACTGTGGAGACTATCGGAAAACGTAACAGTTGCACAATTGATACACACTACTTAAAGCAGAGGGAAGCACTCAACACAGCACTTCCGATTGGAGTAAGACAGGTGGAGACTATGCGTACCCTACTTACCCAGTCACTTGCGGTGCTTATGCCATTCAATGTGCAGGAATTAAATGACAGCACCGGCAACTATTATGGTATCAACCAGATCAGCAAGAATGTGAATATCGGCAATAGAAAGAAGCTCATCAATGGAAATGGCTTTGTATTTGGTGTGCCGGGTTCCGGTAAATCCTTCTTCTGTAAGATGGAGATGGGCAGCGTATTCTTGTCGGGAGATGATGAAATAATCGTCATAGATCCAATGAACGAGTACTTTGATATTGCCGAGACTTATGGCGGAACTGTAGTAAATATGTCTACCTACACGGATAACTATGTGAATCCGCTGGATATGGATGTATGGAGCCTTGATCCGAATGATTCAAAGGGAATGGTAAGAGAAAAGGGCGAGTTTATGCTTGGACTTTGTGAGCAGTGTATCGGGGACAGCTTAAATTCAAGACAGAAGTCAATCATTGATCGTTGTGTGAGAAAGCTGTATATCGACATTGCAAGGAGCAAAGAGAAGTATATCCCGGTGATGAGTGATTTTTACGATATCCTTATGGCACAGCCGGAGGATGAGGCAAAGGACATTGCATTGTCTTTGGAGCTTTTCGTAAATGGTTCACTTAATATTTTCAATCATCAGACAAATGTGGATGTGGATAACAGATTCACAGTATATGGCATCAGGGACTTAGGTACGGAGCTTAGTCCTATCACAATGCTTGTCATGATGGAGTCTATTCAGAACAGGATTGTTGAGAATGGCAAGAGAGGCAAGGCAACATGGCTCTATATTGATGAGTTTCACGTCCTGCTTAATTCCGAGTATTCCGCAAAATATCTGCAGCAGCTCTGGAAGAAAGTAAGAAAGCAGGGAGGACTTTGTACCGGTATCACGCAGAATGTTGTCGATCTGTTGCAGAATTACACAGCAACAACAATGCTTGCAAACTCAGAGTTCGTGGCACTTTTAAAGCAGGCAAACACGGACAGTTCCAAGATGGCGGAGGTTATCGGAGTATCAGAGGCACAGCTTCGATTCGTAACCAATACTGCATCGGGAATGGGGCTTATTAAGTGTGGCTCAGTGGTAATTCCATTTGATAATCAGATTAGTAAGGATACAGATTTGTACAGGCTGTATAATACCAACATTCATGAGAAGATTGCAGAACAGAAGAAACGTGAAATGCAGAATAATGTCGAATAATGTTGATAGAGGTCGCAATTTGCGACCTCAAAGCATAGCCATCCGGGAAGCTGGGTGGCTGTTTTGCATTTTGAGTGAAAGAAGGTGAGAACATTGAAGATAAAGAAAGTGGATGACAAGCCAATGGTCATTCACACCAAGGAGAAAGCCAAGATTCATGCCCACGAACCAAAGGGAGCCAAGATTAAAGGCAGCAACATCTATACAGTAGAGAGAGGTCCGAAAGTGCATGATGCTAAAGCCAATGAAATGGATAAAAAAGCATCTGAAAAATTAATGTTTCAGAAAAGTGCTGGTGGAAAGAGTACTTATAGAAAGAGTACCATTCATCAGTCGAAGGCTAAGGATAAAGGTCTTTCTAAGTTTAAGCGTAACATCAGAGAGTCAGGAACTTCCATCAAGACCAAGAATACCAATCTTCACATAGCAGGAAGAACAGGAGCACTTGCAGCCGGGGCAGTAACAGAGCAGGTAGAAGGTGGGCATGAGGTATCGCAGGCAGCATATCTTGCATATGAAGCAAGCCGCCCTGTTACCGGAACTGCTTCTAAGGGTGCTGCACTTTTCAGGAAAAAGGCGGCAGCCGAGGCAAAGAAGCGTATCAAGAAGGTAGAGGCAGGAAAGAAGCTGGCAAAAAAGACAGCAAAGAAAGCTGCCAAAGATACAGCCAAGACGGTAGCTAAAGAGACGGCAAAAGAAACAGCAAAGACTACTGCCAAGGTTGCAGCGAAAACTGCTACAAAGGCAGCTGCTACAGCGGCAGGAACAGCGGTTGCACCGGGAGTTGGTACTGCAGTCGGTATGGCAGCCGGATATGCGGCAGGTGTGTCCATAGAGGTCAAGGATGAAAAGATGACCAACCGGAGCAGGAAGATAAAATTCTTTCTGGATAAGATGAAAGCACAGGAGAATCAGACGGATAGCGTGGCAAAGCTGGTAAAGGATCTGATTGTGCGAAAAGCGATTACCTGGGTAAAGGCAGCTGCACCGATTATCGGACTGGTGCTGTTGTTACTTGTTCTTGTAGTTGCCATGATTGCGGTTCCGGTTATAGCGGTGATAGCAATCCTTTACAATTCACCATTTGCTTTATTTCTGCCACCACTTGAATCAGGAGATACCGTGCAGACAGTAACGAGTGCTTATGTGCAGGAGTTTAACCGGGATGTGAACACGAAGGTTAATGAGCATACCGGATATGATCTTGGAGAGCTTGTATATGTGGACTATGAAGGTATGGAAGAAAACCCAAGCAATTACTATGACATCATGGCTGTCTATATGGTCAAGCATGGTGTCGGAGATACTGCAACAGTCATGAATGATACTTCAAAAGGCTGGCTGCAGGCAGTTGTAAATGATATGTGTTCATACACCACAAGCACAGGAACAAAGGATGTGGAAGAAACAGATGCAGACGGTAATGTAACTACTGTCACGAAGTCGGTTCTGTATGTGAATGTCACACTGAAATCGTACAGAGATATGATTTCGGTCTATGGATTTAATTCTGATCAGGTGGAAATGCTTGAGCAGATCATGAGTCCGGAGTTTATGGGACAGCTTGGATATGCCGGAAGCGGAAGTGGCGGCGGAGGCGGAAGTCCGGGAGTAAGCTCCATGACTGAGGATGAAATCAATGCCATCCTAAACGAAATTACAGACAGCAGGCAGAAAACAGTCTGCTCCTATGCACTACACAGAGTTGGTTTTCCTTATAGTCAGGATTTAAGAGACAGCGGTAACTATTATGACTGCAGTTCCTTAGCCTATTATTCATGGAAGGATGCAGGCGTGGATATTAGTTATGGCGGTGCAACCACAGCGGCAGCGGAGGCACAGGGACTTGATGAAGCCGGAAAGACTGTCTCCTTTGATGAGTTACAGCCGGGAGACCTTATCTTTTACAGTTTTACAAGCAATGGAAGATATAAGAACATCAGCCATGTGGCAGTATATGTCGGAAATGGCAAGGTGGTAGAGGCACTTAATGAAAGTCTTGGTGTGGTCTACAGGGATGTGGCAAGCATAGGAAAGATTGTTGTGATAGGAAGACCATAACAGGAAATTTGCAGAGAGGGCATAGTCCCTCTCTGAGACTGGAGGTAAGAATGGATTTAAAAGATATGATACTGGTAACAGAAAACGACAGGGGAACAGAGACAAATATGCTGATGACTCTGGATGATTATAAGAGTTTTATAGCAATTGATGACATGTCAGAGCTTGCAGAAAATTTGTTGCAGCTTGGAAGGACACTTGGTGAAGCAGATAACTTCACAGAGTATTACAGGGCAGCAAATGTAACTGTATCTGCGAGATTCTGTCTGGATGATATTCAGCTGGGACATTTTCTTCAGGGATTTTATAACGATTCCAAAGAATTTCGGTTTGATAAAGAAGCCAGTTCTTCTGAATGTGTTGCAAAGCTTAAGGAGATTGGAATGACCGATAAGGGCTGGGTGGATGATTTTAACCTGCATTATGAAATGGAGAACCGCTCATTTGAAAGGGGACAGACATTTCATAACTTCAATGACCATGATTACATGGTGCTTGAAGCATTATCACCAAGGAATCTTGTGGTGATGGATATGAAGTCAGGTTCCCTTACAATCGCCCTTGGTGCGACAGAGTATAAGCGTTATCCGAAGGATGAGAAGCCTACAAAGGACAATACCACAATCGGGGTATCGTGGGAGCATGGCATTTATCTAGGTTCCACACTTTCAACTACAAATTTCAAGGCATACAAGAGGGAGTATGGCACACCGGAAAAGATAGAGGATATCTATGATTACAGGGCAAAGCTAAAGCAGAAGTTCTATTTTTATCAGGATATGTCAAAGGATGATGATGTACCAAAGAAGCTGCAGAATGACTTCCTTCACCAGATGTATGAGGATTTTGGAACGATTGAAGAGGACTGTTTTTACGACAGGCTGGAAGATGGAAAGTACGATGAAGGCTTTAAGGAAAGACAGGTAAAGGAAGAAAAGAGCCGGTGATGAGATTTTTACAGGAGGCGATATCATATGGAACAGGAATTTAATGTTGAGATAAAAGAAGTGCTTTCACGAGTACAGAAAGTAAAGGCAGAGTCGCTTGACGATGCCATCAATAAGGCAATGGATATGTATTATGCAGAGCAGATAGTCCTTGGAGCAGAGGACATGAAGGGAGTTGATTTTGCGCCTATCAGCGAAGGTCAGCTCCCTTCTTCATTAAAAGAAAACGGAGGAAAAGCAAGATGAAAAGTGATTCAACAACAGTAATTAAGAACATGGAGTTTTTAGTAAAGGAACTTCATAAGGAGTGGGACAGATCGGGTGCTTCTAAGGCATCCGTTATTATTTCCATTGAGGAAGTAGATGGTATCAATGATAAGTTAAAAGAGATTATCTATCAGACACAGAAGTCAGTCGATGAGGATGGGCTGACTTTTAAACAGAGCATTGCAAAGTCAAAGGAGTGCTATGTGCTTCTTCGTGTGGTGCGTAAGATTGCAAAGAAAAAGGAAAAATGCGAAAAACAGGCAATCGACAATGAATTTGCAATCGAGCTGGATAAGGATGAGTTAAAGCTATTTAAGGGATCGTTTGCAGAGATGTTTAAGTAGAGGAGGACAAAGGTATGGGCGTTGATATGAAGGTCAAAGCGATATACGATTCTGAGATTGGTAACATCACAAGATCAGAAAAGAACTGGAAGGATGTGTTAAAGGTCGCAGGTCAGTTATACCGCTATGAATTTGACAATATCGTTATGGTAACAGCTCAGAGACCTCCGGAAAAAAGCACACTCATGGCAGATTATGATACCTGGAAAAAGGTGGGAAGATATGTAAAGCGTGGTGCGAAAGGCTGCGCTATCTTCCCGTCGAGGGCACTGAATCCACGCATGAGGTATATCTTTGATATCAGTGATACCGGAGGGAAAAATGTCAAACTGACATGGGACCTTGAGGGAGAAAATCTTAAGGATTATCTGGATTTTCTTGTGTCAGAAGGTCAGATTGAGCAGTACGATAACAGCGACAGGGAGTCTCTAAAAAATATATTAAAACAGTTTACAGGAACAGATGTTTGGCTTATAATAAAAGAAGAGTTCGGAGACCGAATGACCGAGCTTATGCAGCTATCAGGTAGTGTGATAAAGGAAGAAAGTAAGAAACGCAATGGCTTACAGCAGGAAATGGACATGGAGCAGCTTGTATATACAAGTGTCATGTATGCTGTAGGGACGAGATGCGGATTTGACTTATCTGTGCAAGAACAGGATTTTAGTCAGATCGTAAATATCAAAGACGAAGAGATCATTTACCGTCTTGGTTCCATTGTATGCGATGTCTCCTGTAGTGTTCTTAGAGAATTTAGTCGTAACTTAAAGGCAATCGAGAGCGAAAGGAGAATTGGATATGTTAGAAGAAATGACTTACAAGGAAGTGGACGGACTGCTTTATCCGCAGATAGAGATGCCGGACGAGACGGAGGATCTCACGAAGCTGGGCAAATACGGAAGGATGGCGATGAACTATCTAAAGGAGAACGAGCCGGCAAGATACAAGACGCTGATGAGATTCGGGAAGATGTACGAGAAGATGTCAGCGGTAGAGGAGGAAGCGAACCAGCTGTACGACCAGCTGGAGATGCAGTATCTGGCGAAGCACAAGCCACAGAATCCGTCATCGACAATGGAGATGTGGAAGATAAGAGAGCAGGCGAAGATGCAGGCAGAGGAAGTGGTACTGAATCAGATAGTGATGCGATTCCACTAGAATCAGATGATACAGAACTGAATAGGGAACTTGATGAAATCAATTCATTGGGTGTTAGTAAGGAAGCCGAATATACACAGGCTTCCTTTTTTTTCGACCAGAACGGGCAGGCAAGCATTGGCACCATTCATACTGAGGACGAAAACAATAATCAGTTTATGCGTCAGTTCGAGCAGGACAGAAAAGCTGCATTAGCAGGTAAATACAATTATCTGAATCCCAAAAAGTCTGCAACAGTACCAGGTGAGTATATCAAACAGGTGCTTATGAGAGGTACAGGCTTTGTCGGTGGCAAGGGCAGGGTATGCAAGATTTTTGAAACAGAGATTGATGCAGGAACCAGGGCAAAGCGTATCAAAGCAGAGTATGGTCAGGGAGGTGCAGGCTGGCCGGTTGACGGACTAGGACTGCACGGATATGACACATTTCATGGGAACGGACTGCGTTTTCAGTGGCGAGATGAGGATGGAGAGGTTGAAGGATATGTTTCGTGGAAAGATATCGAAAAAGAGCTTGGTGTCCTTATTCTTACAGGGGAATATCAGCCTGAGACACCTCGTATTGATGAGCTTGCGATGGACGGACTCCGTGAGGATGATGAGGTTATTGATGCCGAATATCAGGAAGTGGAAGCGGAAGAGGCAGAATCAGAGATTGATGATTATGCAATACCGGATGAGCCGGAGAGCTATGCTTCTAACAGAGATTATGTAAGTGCTAAAGGCATGCCACCACAGGAAGCCGCCGATGAAGACCGCATGGTAACACAGGCAGAATATGGTGCCGAGATAGAAGCTGAAACATCTGAAAAAGATCCATCAGAGCTTAAGTATATTACACCGATTGATTATGCCAAGCGTATTGCAGAGCTTGATGAAGACCTGCGTGATGCGGCGGAGATTCTTGTAACAGATTGCAGCTGCTACACACCATTTAGGGCATTCCTTATGGATGTGGTGCAGTCTGATTTTGCATTTATACCCAATAAACTTGACCTTATCAGGGATATTGCATTAGGGACAGATAATGCAGAAAGAAAAGCATATTCCAACAATAAGTATGGTCTTGTGGAGTACTCAATCAGAAGCGGATATGTGAAGATCAGCTATAAGAACAGGAATGGTGTGCGTAAAGAAGGTGCTCTCGATTGGCGTGAGTTATATGAAATCTTATCTTTTATGGTAAAACAGCCATTTTACTGCGGAGAAGACCAGAAGAAGTATTATCAGGAGACAAAGCAGAAGGCTGACAGGGATAAGATGAATCCGGTCTATAAGAGATTCTTTGATATCGAGGATAGTGTAAAAGCCAATCGTCTTGAAACCAGGGAAAGAGCAATAGCGAATGGCTGGGAAACCAAGATTGATGAGAATGGACATGTGGTTTCAGATGATGCAGTATCAGTATCTGTGGATGATATTCAGGCTGATACAGAATCACAGGAAACTGTAGATTTTACACCAAAGCAGGAACCAGTACAGCAAGTAGAAAGTCTTGAAAATGAGAAGAATGTTGCCGGGCAGACGAAACACAATTTCCACTATAACCTCTGGGAAATGGAAAAAGGCGGTGCTAAGACCAGATACCAGTGGAATATGGATGCAATCCGCACTTTAAAGCAGATTGAATCAGAGAACAGGCTTGCCACACCTGAGGAACAGAAAACTCTGTCGAAGTTTGTCGGATGGGGCGGACTGTCACAGGCATTTGATGAGAATAACGCAGGCTGGAGCAAAGAATATGCAGAGCTGAAAGACCTTTTATCTGATGAGGAATACAGTGCTGCAAGGGCAACAGTAAATAACGCCTTTTATACTTCACCGGAGATTGCCATGTGCATAAATTCGGCACTTGTCCAGTTTGGTTTCAGAGGCGGCAATGTATTAGAGCCATCTATGGGTATCGGTAACTTCTTTGGAAGTATGCCGGCACCAATGCAGAGAAGCAAGCTGTATGGGGTGGAGATTGACAGCATTTCAGGAAGAATTGCAAAGCAGCTTTATCAGAATGCCAATATCAGTATCACAGGATTTGAGAATACCACATATCCGGATAACTTCTTTGATGTGGTTGTCGGAAATGTGCCATTTGGTGATTATAAGGTATTTGATCCAAAGTACAACAAGTATAACTTCCGTATCCACGATTATTTTCTGGCAAAAGCACTTGATCAGGTAAGACCGGGAGGCATGGTTGCAGTAATCACCACAAAGGGAACACTTGATAAGGCAAATCCTACTATCCGAAAGTATCTGGCTGAAAGAGCAGAGCTTGTGGGAGCAGTAAGACTTCCGAATACTGCATTTAAAGATAATGCAGGAACCGAAGTGACAGCAGATATCCTGTTTTTGCAGAAGAGGGAGAGAAAGATTGATATTGAACCTGACTGGGTACACCTTGGTGTAACTGAGAATGGCATTGCAGTCAACTCTTATTTTGCAGAGCATCCGGAGATGATGCTTGGATCTATGGAATATGACACAAGGATTTACGGACAGGACAGCAGATATACAGTCTGTGTGAATAATGATGAGAACTTCAATATGTATGAGACTCTCAATAAGGCTATCGGTAATATCAAAGCCCAGATGACAGATTTTGAGAGAGTGGCAGATGAGGCGGAGCAGACGGAGGAAGTTATCCCGGCTGATCCGGATGTGAGAAACTACACTTACACATTTTTTGAAGGAAAACTCTATTACAGGGAAAATTCCGAGATGGTAAAAAAAGAAGTATCACAGACTGCCGAGGAGCGAATCCGAAGCCTTGATGAAATCAGACAGATAACAAGAGAGCTGATTGATATCCAGATGGATGGCTGCAGCGAGGAGGAGCTTTCTGATAAGCAGAGACTTCTTAATGTAAAATATGATGCCTTCGTAAAGCAGTATGGAGCCATTACTTCAAAAGCAAACAGAATAGCATTCAGGGATGACAGCGATTATCCACTTCTTTGCAGTCTTGAGGAAGTAAACGAAGATGGGGAGGTGAAAAAAGCGGATATGTTTTATAAGCAGACGATTAAGGCAAAGACAGTCATAGACAGAGTGGAGACCGCTGTGGAAGCATTAAATGTATCCGTCAATGAATTTGGATATGTAAATCTTGCCTATATGCTTTCTATCTATGAGCCGGATATTACAAATGCAAAGGAAGAACTTGCAGAAAAGTCCGGACAGACAGTGGATGAGATAACGCTAAGTGATGATGCATTAGCAGAGATTAGAAGGGCAGTCCTTGTGGAAGAGCTGGACGGACTGGTTTTCCTAAATCCAGACCGCTACAACGAGAACAATCCCGACATCGGCTGGGAGACAGCAGACGAGTATCTTTCGGGAAATGTGAGAGACAAACTTCGTGTAGCAAAGGCTATGGCGGCTGATACAGACAATCCGCAGGCAGAAAGATTTGCAGGAAATGTGGCAGCACTTGAAAAGGTGCAGCCGGAATGGATTGAAGCCTCGGATATTGATGTAAAGATTGGTACGACATGGATTGAGCCGCTTGATTATGAGCAGTTTATCTATGAGCTTCTCAATACACCAAGAAGAGCAAGGGCAGTCAGAAGCCAGTTTTACAATACAGGCATTCAGGTACACTTAAATAAGATGAGCATGGAATGGTTCATCGAGAATAAGAGCATGGATAAGCATTCAGTGGCAGCTACTAAGACTTATGGTACAAGCCGCATGGATGCTTATTCTATTTTTGAGGATACGCTGAATCTTAAAACTGTAACAGTAAGGGACAGGATTGATGACGGTGATGGCAAATATCATTACGAAGTCAATAAGAACGAGACAATGCTTGCAAGGGAAAAGCAGAACATGATCAAGGAGAAGTTCAAGGAATGGCTGTTTGCAGAGCCGGAGCGAAGACAGAAATATGTGGAGTATTACAACGAGACATTCAATAACATCCGTCTGCGTGAGTATGACGGAAGTCACTTACAGTTTCCGGGAATGAATCCGGCGATTGAGTTAAAGCCACATCAGAAGAATGCGGTGGCAAGAATCCTTCTTGGAGGAAACACCCTGTTGGCACACTGCGTTGGTGCCGGAAAGTCCTTTGAGATGATGGCTGCCTGTATGGAGCAGAAGAGACTCGGACTTGCCAATAAGACGATCATGGTTGTTCCAAAGCCACTTATCGGTCAGACGGCATCAGAGTTTTTAAGGCTTTATCCGTCAGCAAATATCCTGGTTGCCACAGAGCGTGATTTTGAAAAGAGCCGCAGGAAGCAGTTCGTATCAAGGATTGCAACAGGTGACTATGACTGTATCATCATGTCGCACTCGCAGTTTGAAAAAATCCCGATCTCAGCAGAGAGAAAGGAAAGAATGCTCAATGAGCAGATTGATGAAATCAGCTATGCGATTGATGAGATGAAGGAGCGTAACGGGGAGCGTTGGACTGTAAAACAGATGGAAAGCCAGAAGAAAAAGCTGGAGGAGCAGCTGAAATCCTTATCAGATGAGAGCAGGAAGGATGACCTTATAACCTTTGAGGAACTTGGTGTGGACTCTATCATGGTTGACGAAGCGCACAATTTTAAGAACCTTGCGATTTTTTCCAAGATGAATAATGTGTCAGGTATCAGCAGCAGTGGAGCGAAGAAGTCAACGGATATGCAGCTTAAATGCCAGTATTTGTCTGAGATAAATGATGGCAGAGGCATTGTGTTTGCGACAGGTACGCCAATATCCAATACCATGTGTGAGATGTATGTCATGCAGCTTTACTTACAGAAAGCGGCACTTGAAGAGATGGGGATTTATCACTTTGATTCCTGGGCAGCGAACTTTGGTGAAGTGACAACAGCACTGGAGCTTACTGTAGAGGGAAGCGGTTTCCGTTTTAAAAGCAGATTCAATAAGTTTACGAATCTGCCGGAGCTTATGAATATCTTTCGTGAAGTAGCAGATGTGCAGACCGCAGACATGCTTGACCTTGATGTGCCGGCTCTTCGTGGCGGCAAGCCTATCATAGTGGAGTCAGAGCCTGACTGGTATGTAAAGCAGGTTATGGAAGACTTTGTTGTTAGGGCAGAGCGTATCAGAGGTGGTGGAGTTGATCCAAGTGTGGACAACTTCCTAAAGATTACTCATGAGGCAAGATTACTCGGAACAGATGCAAGGCTGATTGATAAGGACGCACCAAATAATCCAGATGGAAAGCTCAATAAGGTAGCGGAGAATGTATGGAAAGAATATGAGAAAGGAAATGCCAACGGTCATATAGGCTGCCAGCTTATTTTTCGGATATCGGCACACCGGGACCGGATAAGGATTTTACCATCTACGATTATCTGAAGGAAACACTGATACAGTATGGTATTCCGGCAGAGGAGATAGCATTTATCCATGATGCAAAGACCGACGCACAGAGGGATGCACTATTTAAGGAAATGAGAACAGGTAAGAAAAAAGTGCTTATAGGTTCTACAGATAAATGTGGTACTGGCGTTAATGTTCAGACACATCTGGTTGCAATGCATCATGTGGACTGTCCTTGGAAGCCAAGCTCCATTGAACAGAGGGAAGGACGAGGCATCAGGCAGGGCAACGAAAATGAAGAGGTGGCAATCTATAGATATGTCACCAAAGGAACTTTTGATGCATACAACTGGTCGCTTGTTGAAAATAAGCAGCGATTCATCAGTCAGGTCATGACAAGCAAGGCTGTAAGCCGAAGCTGTGAGGATATCGATGAGGCAACACTTTCCTATGCAGAGATTAAAGCGGTTGCCACAGGCAATCCTTTAATCAAGGAAAAGATGGAGATTGACAATGATGTCCAGAGATTAAAGCTCTTAAAGGCATCCTATGACAATCAGAGATATGGATTGCAGGATAACTTTATGATTAAGTACCCGAAGCTTATTAAGACAGCAACAGAAAAGCTTGCCAATGTAAGAGAAGATGTAAAGGCAAGGGATAAAGAACTGATTGATAATCCGGAATTTGCCATTACCATAGGCAAAGCAACCTACACAGAGCGTGTGGATGGAGGAACGATGATGCTTGAAGCAATCAGCAAATGTAAGACCGGAGAGACAACTGCAATCGGCAAGTTCCATGGATTTGAGCTGCTTGTGGAAAAGAACTTCCTTGGTATCAATTATATGGTGCTTCGTGGAAAGACTGAGTACAAGGCAGAACTTTCCACAAGTCCGGTCGGCAGCATGGTAAAGCTGGAAAACCTGTTCAATGGACTCCATGAGAACATTGATTTCTTAGAAAAGAAGATTGAGCAGTACCAGAATGACCTTGAAGCATCAAAGGCAGAGTATGACAAGCCATTTGCATACAGCAAGGAACTGGAAGAAAAGCTGTCAAGGCAGTGTGAACTGAATGCCCAGCTTGACCTTGAGAACGCAAAGGCTGTGGATGCAGACCTGAGCGGACCGGAGGAAGAAAGAGAAGCTGATGACAGAATGGAATCTGCAGCAATTGTAGCAGAGGATAAAGGTGCTTATCAAGCGGACAGAGAGGGCAGAACACGATAGGAGAGTGAATAATATGAGCATAGAAAAGTGGTCGCAGGACTACTGATTACAGCAGGGATTGCCATTATGGCAGTCCCTTTTTTCTGGCGGGCAACCGGAGAAAAACAGACAGAACAGCTCATAAGTGAATTTGAGCAGACATTGGAGGATGATTACGATGAAGAAACAGATGTGGAGGAAGAGCAAACCTCCATTAGTAAAGAGGATGAAGCCATTCTTAAAGAAGGCGGTGTTATCGGCATCATTGAGATACCGGGCTTAGATATCAGGTATCCGGTAATGGAAGGAACCACAAGTAAAGTGCTTAATGCCGGGATTGGTCATATAGAAGAGACTGCAGGAATCGGAGAAAGTGGCAACTGTGTGTTATGCGGTCACAATGGCAGCAGATATGGCACATTTTTTACACCACTAAATCAGATTTCCATAGGAGATGATGTGACAATTATCGACAAAAACGGACAGACTCATATCTATGAAGTAACAGACACAGAGGTGGTAAATCCTTATGACAACAGCATTAAGACACAGGGAGAGGAAAAGGAATTAACTCTTTTTACCTGTTCACAGAAGGGTACTATGCGTTTTGTGGTCAGATGCAGATATAAGGAGGCAGGTGTGGATGAATAAAAGATACCGGTTAGGTGAGATAGAAGAGGCAGTAGCAGAAATGGAAGAGCGAATTGACATCGAGGATGATATTGCTGAGATTGATGATGACTTTCAGATAGTCGTAAGCGGCTGGTCTGTGTATGTCGAAAGCCTGAATCTGACACTCAGACAGGGAATAGCCTGTGTATGGGATGCAGAGGAAGGATTATTTATGCCTGATTTTGATGTGACCATCGTGTATGAGGGGAACATTGAAACACAGGAGTGGCTCTACCATGAGCAGGACGGAATGGTCGTTACACTTGGCAACTGGTTAAATGGCAGATTGTCTTGTGAACAGATAGAACAGCTTTGGTGTGAGTTTATCATACCGGAGCAAAACAAAGAACAAAAAGAAAGCGAGGAATAGCATATGAAGTATTCAATTAAGGTAAACGAAGTAAGGGCAAAAGAGGGCAGCAATATCAAAGGATTTGCAACAGTAGTATTCGGTGATTCATTTAAGATTACCAATATTGCAATCCTTGAGAATAAGGACAAGGGAGAGCTTTTTGTATCAATGCCAAGATACCGCTCCAATGAGCGTGATGAAAGCAACGGTGTGATCTATAAGGATGTGTGCAATCCTATTACAGCAGAGTTTCGTGAGGAACTCTATACCAATATTCTTGATGCCTATGCAAGAATCAAGGAACCGGAGAAAGAGGAGACACAGAAGCAGGAGCGTACACAGGAAATGCCGGAGTTTTCAGTAACTGTGACACCTTATGAGAGGGAAGGCAGTAACATCAAGGGACTTGCCCGTATTTACTTTGAAAACAGTTTCATTGTAAATAACATCAATATCGTGCAGGGCAAAGAGAAAATATTTGTATCAATGCCTTCTTATAAGACAAAGCAGGTGGACGAGCAGGGCAAGCCAATCTATCAGGATGTCTGCTATCCGGTTACAAAGGATTTCAGGGAAAAACTCTATAATGAGATTATCTCTGAATATGAGAAAGCAAAGGATAAGAGCAACGAAAAGGCAAGAGAAAGTGCAGAGAAACATCATGGCAATCCCGATAAAGAGAAGGACAAAGAGGCGACGCCCTTTCGATAATCAGTAATCAGAGTACAGGGGCGGCCAAGGCTGCCCCTTTTACAGAATGGAGGAAACAGAATGGATATGGAAGCAGGAAAAACACTTACCAATGAGGAGGTTATAAGGGAACTTCTCGAATTACTAAAGAAAAATGCCATGAAAGAGAAGGCAAACGATGTATTTGAGATATGCAGCTATGTGGACGGACTGGAGAAAAAGATTGATTCCATGACGGAAGAACTCACCAACATGCAGAACCAGATCAAAGAAATGCAGGAAGATACACTTGTCAATAATGCAAAAAAGGCATTGTCAGAAGCACAGGAGCGACTTAATACCAGATGTGAGCAGATAAAGTCACAGGTATTAGAAGTGAAAGAACAGGTCAAATCTACTGCTAAGGGCATAGTCGAAGAAGCAAAGGAAAAGGGAAGAGCTGCATTATACAGGGTATCTGAGTTCTTAGGAATTAAGAAAAGATTTCTGGATATTCGAGAGAATGTAAGAGGTGCAATCAAGACCACAGATAAGGATATAGCAAAGACAGCACTTCTTGCAAAAGGATTTCGTGAAGCAGGGCAGACAGTAGCCAATGCATTCCGCACTTTTGCTGACAAGCCGGAGGTGGATTATTCTCAGAAAGAGCAGAAACATCCCATTACAAAGGCAGTACTTGCTCCGATGAAAGCAGTGAAAAAGATGCTTGTATCAATGGAACTTCATTTGGATGCATCTATTGATAAGCTGGATAATCTGGCTATGAATGTGCAGCTTGATAAGGAAAAGCATATGGAGAATGCGAAAGCACAGGAACAGACAGAGCCGGAGAGGGCAGAAGCTGAGCGAGTAGAAGCAGAGGTTGTATATTCACCGATGGTCGCTGAGCCGCAGGAGTATCAGTATAATGCAGATGCATTTGAGGCTAGAGATGCGGATGAGGTGAAGCAGGAAGCGGCATATAAGGAAGTTTCGAAGGTAAGGGAAGATAAAGCCAGATAGATTTGAGGACGTGGGAGAGATTCTGCGTCCTTTTTTAATGCGGATAAATATGATAGATGTTATAATGTGAAAAGATAAATGCGAAACATGCGTTATATTAGCAAAAGTTGTTAATTATATAAAGGTGGGAGAAATTTGGCAAAAAGTAAAAAAACAAAAATACATAAAAAGATAGATGGTCAGCTTTTACAGCTGAATAAAAAGTTTAGTGATCTCAAGATGAAACAGAAGGATAAGATTACAGGCTGGGTGTATGAAGAATACAGAAAGTATGTAACAGAGTATGATAAAGTACCTGATTTACTAGCAGATGAGCAGATTGTTGAAGTTGTAATTGATAAGATAAATGAGGCACAAATCTGGATACCTGAAGGAGAGATATACGATTATTATCGAAGAAAGAAACCACAACTTCAAAGACGGCTGGATAATGAAAAGGTAATTAAGTTTAAATCCTATGTCAGCTTTTATAAAAGTATTGTTGATCAGGACAGGGCATCCGTTGTTATATGCAATCTCAAACATGAGATTATTTACATGAATCCGGCAGCTGTTACCAGCTGTGCGAAGCGAGGTGGAGATAAACTTATTGGAAGAAGTCTGTTAGATTGTCATAATCCGGAATCCAGGGATAAAATACAGCGAGTTGTGGACTGGTTTGCAGCAGATAAAAGCCATAATTTCGTCTATACTTTTCACAATGAGAAACTGAATAAAGATGTTTACATGGTGGCACTCAGAGATGAAGGTAAGCTGATAGGATATTATGAGAAGCATGAATATCGAAATGTAGAAACTATGAAACAATATGATTTATGGTAATATTATGATATAGATTAAACAGGAAATCAGTAGATATTTTATAATCTACGAAGCGTAGAATCCGCATATATTCACCATTCTCTACGTTCCGTGGGTGTAAAACATCTATTTTATATACTATTCTGTGGTCAGAAAGGAGAAAAACAATGGATCAGGTAAAAATTGGAAAGTTTATTTCTGATGAAAGAAAGGCAAAAGGGTATACACAGAAACAATTATCTGAATTGTTGGGAATCAGTGATAAAACAATATCGAAATGGGAGTGTGGAGTTTCCCCAACAAAAGGATATTAGAAACAATCCATGAAACACCTGCTTGCGTTAAAGGAATTACAATAGAATACTATATTTTTTAACATGCATTTCTATATTGATTTGCATGTTTTTAATTTCAAAAGAAAATTTAAAACAAACACTATATAACACTTGACAACAGTTTGCAACTGTTATATACTGTTATCAAGAAAAGAAGGAAGGATATAAAGAATGAAAATTATAATCAATACTTCCCTAATGGTTCCCATATATGAACAGATTGTTGACCAGATTAAAATGCTCATACGCAACGGGGAACTAAAGGAAAACGACAATCTTCCATCTGTCCGTACACTTTCTAAGGAACTAAAAATAAGTGCTTTAACTGTAAAAAAAGCTTACGACAATTTGGAAAGTGAGGGTTTTACGGTTACAGTACATGGAAAAGGCACTTATGTAGCGGCTACAAATACAGAACTGCTTTTGGAAGAACAGAAAAAAGAATTGGAAGCGGATTTGGAGCAGGCTATCCAAAAAGGCAGACGATGTGGTATTAGTGATGAAGATATAAAAAGTTTATTTGAGTTGATATTGGAGGGTTGATGTATGTTAAAAATTGAACACTTGAAAAAGCATTATGATAATTTTTCTCTTGATTGTTCATTAGAGCTTATGTCTGGATGTGTAACAGGCTTGATTGGACAAAATGGTGCTGGAAAAAGCACAACATTTAAGGCGATATTAGGTTTGATTTCAACTGACGGCGGAAATATTACCATACTTGGAAAGGACAGAAAAGACTTCACAGCAAAAGATAAAGAGGAATTGGGTGTAGTATTGTCGGATTCTGGTTTTAGTGGGTATCTGAAGATAAAAGATATTATCCCTATATTGCAGAATATGTACTCAAAATTCGACAAATCACTATTTATAGAACAGGTACAGAAATTTCAACTACCTATGAATAAACAGATAAAAGAATTTTCAACAGGAATGAAAGCAAAATTAAAAGTGCTGGTTGCAATTTCACACAATGCAAAACTGCTGATACTGGACGAACCGACAGCAGGTTTAGATGTAATCGCAAGAGACGAATTGCTTGAAATGTTAAGAGAATTTCTGGAAAAAGATGAAGAACGCTCCATTTTAATCAGCTCTCATATATCCAGTGATTTGGAGTCGCTATGTGATGACCTTTATATGATACATGACGGAAAAATTATTCTGCATGAAGATACAGACGTTCTTCTTAGTGACTATGCTTTATTAAAAGTAGACGCAGAACAATACAGCAAGCTGGATAAACAGTTTATATTGCGTTCCAAAAAAGAAACATATGGATATAGCTGTCTGACAAATCAGAAACAGTATTATATGGAGAATTATCCTAAAATTGCCATTGAAAAAGGTACAATAGATGAAGTCATTACCATGATGATAAGGGGGACAGAACAATGAAAGGTTTATTCGTAAAAGATTTGAAATTGATGATGTTACAGAAAAATTTTCTGTTGCTCATTTTGGCGATTGTAATCGGAATGATGATATTTACTGATGATGTGATATTCCCATTAGGTTTTCTGAGTTTCATTGTATCACTTTTTACAGTAAGCACAATCAGTTATGATGATTTTGATAATGGAAATGCGTTTCTGTTTACATTACCTATTACACGTAATCATTATGTGAGTGAAAAATACTTTCTTGGTCTATTATTGGGGTGTATGGCTTGGGTTTTGGCAACTGTTTTAGGAATAATTACAACTGTATTGAAAGATACATTACCTATTACAGACTTAGTACAGAGTTCATTGATGATTTTACCTATTATGATTGTCGTTCAAGCAATCACGCTTCCTTTTCTGCTAAAATTCGGTGGAGATAAAGGAAGAATTGCTATGATTGGTGCATTTGGCGGTCTGGCAGTAATCACTCTCGTTATCGTGAAAGGAGCAGAAGCCATTTTCAATATTGATTTAGTTAGTCTGTTAGATAATTTGCCAACTGTAAGCATGGGAGTTCTTATCGCTATTGCAATTATTATCGCTTTGTTGATGTTATTGGTTTCAATGAAAATCAGTTTGTCAATTATGAACAAAAAGAATTTTAAAAAGGAGCAGGTTTTTACCAAAGAACAGATTTATGAAAATGTATGGGGATATGACTATCCGGCAGACCCTAATAATCTGACTTCATTCATACGGAAATTAAGAAAGAAGATTGAGCCGGAGCCGGACAGACCACGCTATATCGTCACTGTCAGAGGTGTTGGATATAAGTACACGGAAAATGAGGAAATGGTAGGCAAGACAGCAACACCGCCGGAGTGATCCAGATGTGGTGGCGGTCGTAAGACATCAAGCCATGCCAGTTTTGCTGGCAAACGGCTGGTTCACTCTGACGGTGGGGCGAGCGTCAGCGAGCCATAAAGCCCCCGTTATCTAACAGGGGGGGTACTATTACAAAAGACAAGAGAAAAAATAAATACAAAACTGCTGATATGCAACGATTTATAAGGTTATAAGAACTTATTTCACTTCACACCATATTCTTTTTATCCGACAGGTCTAAAACAGCATATCAATAGAAAATAAATATAAGATACAAGGTGTATGCTCCTATGAGTATATGCCTTTTTGATTGGAGGAATGAAGCATGAATGATATAGAATTTATTGAAACATTAAAGCAAAAGAGAAATGCCTGTGATTATTCTCAATCACGACTGGCACAGGAATTGCAAATTAGCAGGCAGAACTTAAATGAAATTGAAAACGGAAAAACAAAAGCCAGTATGGAATCAGGTCTATTGCATTTCCTTCTATATCAACGGGAGTATATAGTTTTCCGGTTGAGTTGGCAGCAAAGATTGCAGTACACACAGTAAATAGGTTCTTGCAGGATAATCCGGATTGGTTTGATCTGGTGGAGTGGGTGCTATTTGATACTCATACTGAATCGGTGTATGAATCTGAGGTTGATAAGATATACAACAAATAAAATGACAAAAGGGAGTTTTTATGTACGCTGAAAAAACAGATTATGATGATATTGAAATGTCGAGCAGGTTACGAAATGTTCTAAGAAGGAACGGATTTGAGTCATTGGAAGGAGTGAGAGAATATCCAAAGGAATATTTTATAAAGTTTCGTAATATGGGGCAGGCAACACTGCAGGAATTATATCAGATTTGTGAAGAGTAAGGCATAAAGCTGCGCAGTGTAGAAGAACTGAATGATCGGGGGCATGGAGTCAGATTTGATGATTTCCTATGTATGGATGCGTTTAGAATGGGAATAAAAAGCAAAGATGATTTGAGAAGATACAGTATTGAGGAACTTGAAAAGATGTGCCCGAAGGACAAGAGACTTTTTGTTCGATTAAAAAAAATGAAGACTGTTTATGGATGAAATAGGATATTTCTTCCTAAAAACAATATATTTATGGTATACTAGCTTGTAGTAATGCAGTTTCAACCGACATTACATATTATTATGAGAAATTAATGCAAAGGAGTTACAATCAAATGGATAACAATGAAGTAGTAACAGAAGAAGTGGCTGCAGTTGTTGAAAATAATACAGGTATTGAAATAGAGCCTTTATTTGAGGAGCAGGTTGATTTTGATACATTCTCAAAGTCAGACTTCCGTGTTGTAAAGGTAAAAAATTGTGAGGCAGTACCTAAGAGTAAGAAACTTCTTAGATTTACACTTGATGATGGTACAGAGAATGAAAGGACTATTCTTTCAGGAGTACATGCATTTTACGAGCCGGAGGAACTTGTAGGTAAAACTTTACTTGCAATCGTAAATCTTCCACCACGTTCTATGATGGGAATAGATTCATGTGGTATGCTTCTTTCTGCAATTCACAATGTAAATGGAGAAGAAAAACTGAATCTGGTAATGTTAGATGACGCAATCCCAGCAGGTGCAAAATTGTATTAGGATTTACACAGTTATTACATATAACTTAATGGATAATTATATGTGATTTTTAAATTTATGTTGAAAGTAGATAGTAAAAGAGCTGGGTATCATGTGCCCAGCTCAATCGCTACATGGAAGCCAATAAACCATGCAACAGCGGTTCTTTTATTCGCCAGTATATGCAATTTCTATCTCATAGCCGCCGTTTTCATAGTAGGCGTGGGAAAAATAGTATCTTATTATTATTTCTGAAATATAAAATTTGAATCATAAAACTTCTTTCCCTCTCAAATCCATTTTTACCAAACCAACTACTAACAATCCAATAAAAATTGCCGTGTCCACAAATAACAGTACAACAACACTTTT
>ENA-OUNH01000024-OUNH01000024.1-human-gut-metagenome-genome-assembly--contig:-NODE-24-length-65042-cov-4.399214_pt1 | contig 65042 bp, 63 predicted proteins | sample MGYA00242806_ERZ504814 | MGnify/ENA primary metagenome ERZ504814 (study PRJEB26092, sample SAMD00036389) | human gut metagenome | host: Homo sapiens | study: EMG produced TPA metagenomics assembly of...
CTGCCTCACAGGCACTTCCGATGATGATTCCTTCTCTGTGTTCATTGATCAGACTTTTCGGAATTCTCGGTCTTCTTGCATAATATGTCATATGAGACGCCGTGATCAGCTGATACAGGTTATATCTTCCAATATCATTCTGTGCGATCAAAATAATGTGATGTGTCGGCATCTTACGGATTGCATTAACATTACGATCCCCAAACTTGTTCATTTCTTTAAGTTCATGATGTGCTGATCTTTGAGCATTTCAACAAATTTTACAAAAATTTCTGCTGTTGCCCCTGCATCATCAACCGCACGATGATGATTTTCTAATGAAATTCCAAGTGCTTTTGCAACCAGATTCAATTTATATTTCGAAAGGGTCGGAAGCAGCACACGTGCAAGAGCCACTGTATCAACAGCTGTGAATTCCTGTTCCAGACCAAGCACACGACAATTCTGTTCGATAAACCCAACATCAAATCCTGCATTATGCGCAACCAATGCGCCCTCACCAATAAATTCGAGAAACTGTGGCAGCACAACCTCGATTGTCGGAGCATCCAGCACCATCTCATCTGTAATACTTGTCAGGTTTGTGATTTCAAAAGGAATCGGGCGTTCCGGATTCACAAAGGTGCTGAACTTGTCTACAATCTGACCATTCTCAACCTTCACAGCTCCAATCTCAATGATCCTGTCACGGATAGAACTGAATCCTGTTGTCTCGATATCAAAAACAATATAAGTATCATCCAATGTCTGATCTTTTGCATTAACTGCAATCTCAGTTAAGTCATCGACCACATAGCCTTCCACACCATATAGAACTTTAAACGGATCATCTTTATCCAGTGTCTCAATATAGTGATTTGCAACCGGGAACGCCTGGGCTACACCATGATCGGTAATCGCAATCGCCGGATGTCCCCAGTCATGTGCTCTGCGGACGATATCTGTCACTTCAGATACGCCATCCATATCACTCATCTTTGTATGGCAATGAAGTTCTACACGTTTCGTTGGGTTGAGATCTTGCCTTGAGACCGTAAAGTCTCCAATCTTCTTGATTCCGGTAATTGAACCAATTGTCAGTTCACCATCGAATTTATCAATTGTCGTCACACCTTTGATTTTAACGAAAGCACCTTTCTTCAAATCTCCGAGAATCTCCGGTAACTGATCATTTCTGGCAAACATCTTGATCGTGATTGTATCCGTAAAATCAGTCACAGCAAAGATAATGATTGTCTTCTCATTTCTGATCTCTCGTGTATCAAAATTGATAATCTTACCATGAATTGTGATCTCGCCCATCTCAGAAACACCTGTTCCAATTTGATTGGCTCATCTTCAAAATTCTTTCCGTAAATCAGGTTCGGATCGTCTCCGATCTTCACCGGACGCACATAATCCTTCTTGCGGAATTCCTTCTTTTTGAACTCTTTCTTTCCGCCCGAAACGGATGCATTTCCTGAAGAAGATTTTCCTGAAGTCTCTGCTTTCTTTTCTCCGGAAGACGAGCTTCCTGATTCGGATGACTTCTTCTTTGCCTCCACAGCAGACTTTCGCTCCTCATATTCGCCTCTCTGTTTCGCGCGCCGTTCAAAGATTGCATTAATTTCCTGCTGAATCCTCTGCTCGTCATATTCTCTGCTTCCCTGACCCTCGTTTTCTTTATATGTAACCCGGATATCAACATTCATATGAAAACGATTCCTGAATACATCGTCCAGCAGATTCATGATTTCTTCTTTTCTTCCTTCGGAAACAATCGTATCAAGAAGCTCTAGACGGACGACATTTCCCCTCTTCATAGTTCACTTCTGCCTGTGAAAACATGTTTGCAGCAAGGACACTGATTTCTTTCAGTTCAAGAATCAAACTCTCCTTGTACTCTTCCATCACCGCTTCCGGTGTATAAAGCTCAGACAGCTCATACTCTTCAAGAATCTGAAGTTTTACAGAAGATGTTCCAAAGAGCTGCTCTTTGATCCGCTGCTCCATCTGCCATATTTTCTTCTTTGGGATCAGATGATGGCTCTTTAAATGTACATGCAGAAAATCACGACCGGAATTAGTCGTGATTTTCTTAACTTCCACATCAGCAAAGAGGACTTTAAATTCCTCTTCTACTTTCAATGTGGGAAATACATGAAAAAATGTTTTTTCATTCTTTATTTGTTCCAATTCAATAACTCCTGTCTTAAAGTATCAAGAAGTTCTTCTTCCTTTACCTTCTTGATGATCTCACCCTTCTTGATCAAAAGTCCTTCCCCAATACCACCTGCGATTCCGATATCGGCTTCTTTTGCCTCTCCAGGTCCGTTTACAACACATCCCATAACTGCAACTTTAATATCAAGCGGAATGTCTGCTACCATCTCTTCTACCTGGTTTGCAAGCTTGATCAGATCAATTCTTGTTCTTCCACAAGTCGGACAGGATACAACTTCAATACCTCCCTTGCGAAGTCCAAGTGTCTTAAGAATCAGTTTCGCTGTACGGATCTCTTCTACCGGATCTCCCGTCAGGGAAACACGAATTGTATTGCCGATTCCCTCATGGAGAATGATTCCAAGTCCTACAGAAGATTTCACATTTCCTGAATATACAGTTCCAGACTCTGTAATTCCAACATGAAGCGGATATGGGCATTCCTTAGCGATCAGCTCATGCGCCTTCACACACATCAGAACATCAGAAGATTTAATGCTGACAACAAGGTTGTCATAGCCCATAGACTCAATCAGATGAACTTTATCCAGCGCACTCTCCACGATCCCTTCTGCAGTAACACCCCCATATTTCTCAAGCAGATGTTTCTCAAGAGAACCACTGTTTACGCCGACACGGATTGGAACATTGTACTCTTTCGCTTTGTCTACTACTGCCTGTACCCGTTCTTTTGCACCGATATTCCCCGGATTAATACGGATCTTATCAGCTCCATTCTCAATTGCTGCGATTGCCATCTTATAATCAAAATGAATGTCTGCAACAAGTGGAATATGAATCTGTTTTTTAATCTCTTTGATTGCTTTTGCAGCCTCCATTGTCGGAACTGTACAGCGGATGATCTCACATCCTGCTTTTTCTAGACGCAGGATCTGCTCCACTGTGGCTTCTACATCTTCTGTCCTTGTATTTGTCATAGACTGGATTGCAATCGGGTGGTCTCCCCCAATCACAACATCCCCAATTCTTACTTCTTTCGTCTGATTTCTGTACATGATCTGTACCCCCTGTTTCCACTGCTCTGCAAGTACTTTCTGTGTCATCTGCTGAGGCAGAATCACCTTTTACTTTCCACTTTTTTCAAATGTCTTCTGACTTCCATATTCTGAATCCGTCAGTGTCAGTACGTTCTGTTCTACACTGTATTCGTAAGTTCCTTCCATCACATCTGCAATATCCTGAAGCTCCTGTTTGGAACAGTCTTTTGTTTTTTCAGCCTGTTTTGCTATCTTTTCTTCATTCACATGAATTGCAAAACGCTTATGTTCCATGTCAATTGTATAATCAACAGGAACGCTGACTGTACTCTCGTCCAAAGTCTGCACAATGTTCATTGTTCCATTATTCTTGATCGTCAACTTCATTCCATCATCTGTATTCTCCCAATTTCCTGCCAGAGGATTGGAAGTAAAAAGCTTCACAGCGAAAAAAACAACGATCAGAATAATCAGAACTGAAGTAACGGTCATAACTGTTCTCCAGGCTATATTTCTCTTTTCTTCATTATCTTTCAGTAACATAAGAATCACTTCCTTTGCATATTTATCTTATCCAAAAATACCGCCAATAATTCCATAGGAAATGACTGACATAATAAATGCTGCGAGGCAGACACCAACAACAACTGCCGGAAAAGCTTTTCTAAAGCGGATTCCAAGCAGAGCTGCGATCAGTGATCCTGTCCACGCTCCTGTTCCAGGAAGAGGAATTCCAACAAAAAGTACAAGACCCCAGAATTCATATTTCTCTATCTTGTCACTTTTACTCATTGCCTTCTTCTCCAGCTTCTCCACCATCGGCTTCAAACGCTTCGTTCCTTTCATCCAGTCAAAGATCTTTGTGATCAGTAAAAGGATGAATGGAATTGGAACAAGATTTCCAATCACACAAATAGGTACTGCTTTTGCAAGTTCCACATTCAAAAATGTCGGTCCTGCTGCAAGCAGTCCTCCACGCAATTCCAGAATCGGAACCATTGAGATCAGGAAGAGAATAAATTCCTTACCGACCTTTCCGCCCAGTGTCACCATAAACCAGTTGATCAAAGCTTCACTCATTCAGTTATTTCTCCTTTATATATGTTCTCAAAAAATCAAAAAGCGTCTCCATCTCTTCTCTTGTACCAATTGTAATTCTCAGATACTGATCGATTCGTGGTGCATTCCAATGTCTGACAAAGATATTATTCTCTTTCAAAGCCTGGAAAAGTTCGTTCGCATCAACCTCTGGATGTCTTGCAAAATAAAATTCGCCTTTGCATCCGGGAAAACAAAACCAAGTTTCCTGAGCTCTTCTTTTGCCCATTCTCTTGTTTCAACTATTTTACGAACTCCTTCTTCAAAATATGCTTTGTCTTCAACCGCTTCCACACCACAGGCAAGAGCTGTCTGATTCATCGTGTAAGAGTTAAAAGAATATTTCACATCATTCAGGCAGCGGATCAGATCTGGATTCGAGATTGCATATCCGATTCGCATACCAGCCATACTTCTTGCCTTTGAGAAAGTCTGTGTCACAATAAGATTATCATATTTATCGATCAGTTCCATCGCAGATCTTCCCGCAAAATCAATATACGCCTCATCTACGATCACGATAGAATTCCTGTTCTGCTTTAAGATATCTTCTACAAATTCAAGATCTTCATAAATTGCTGTCGGCGCATTTGGATTCGGGAAAATAATTCCGCCGTTTTCAGCATAATAATCCTCTTTCACAATCTTAAAGTTTTCATCAAGTTCTGGACAGTGATAAGGAATCCGATATAATTCTGCCCAGACTTTATAAAACGAATATGTAATATCCGGGAAGAGAATCGGGAGATCTGAATTAAAAAATGTAAGGAAACACATAGAAATCACATCATCAGATCCAACTCCTACAAAAACCTGATCTTTTCCTACACCATAATAATCTGCGAGACTTCCAACGAGTTCGTCCGCAGTTGGATCCGGATACAGGCGAAAACGGTCTGTGTCCATCTCTTTCAGAACACGTTCCACCCCCGGTGCCGGAGGATATGGATTCTCATTTGTATTCAGTTTCACAACCTTATGCTGTGGCTGCTCGCCCGGTACATATGGTTCTACGCTACGTATATTTCTCAAAAGTTCTTCTCTTACAGCCATGGTACTACCTCTATCTATACTCTCTCGCAAGCTCCGCAAATTTTGGAAGTGCATTTACAATTGTTTCATATGCTACACAATACGCCATTCTGACATATCCGGGACATCCAAAAGAGCTTCCCGGAACGATCAGAATATTGTATTTCTTCGCGGTATTACAAAATTCTTTTTCATCTGCAACCGGTGATTTTACAAAGAGATAAAATGCTCCTTCCGGTTTGATGCACTCAAATCCAAGTTTTTTCAATCCATTATAAAGAGTCTCTCTGTTTCTGTCATAATATGAAATATCTGTCTTCTCATTCAGACATGCCTTCACCACTTTCTGCTGCAGTGTCGGTGCATTGACAAATCCAAGAATTCTCGTTGCAACGTTAGCTGCGGCGTTCAGTTTCTCACTGTCTGCCACTTCATCCGGAATTACAAGATAACCGATACGTTCTCCCGGAAGAGAAAGTGATTTACTGAAAGAATATCCTACAACTGTATTTGCATAATACTTTGTAAGATATGGAACTTCCACTCCGTCATAAGCAAGTTCTCTGTATGGTTCATCTGAGATCAGATAAATCTCTGTTCCAAATTCTTTCTGTTTCTTCTCAAGAATCGCTGCCAGCTTCTGGATCGTCTCTTCGGAATAAACAACACCTGTCGGATTATTCGGCGTATTAACGATGACTGCCTTTGTCTTTGGCGACAGCTTTTTCTCAAACTCATCAAGCTTTGGCTGGAATGTCTCTGTATCTGGAGATATCTCCACGATCACACCGTCATAATTATCCGTATAGCTTCTGTATTCTCCAAAATAAGGAGAAAACACAACAACTTCATCACCTGGATTCAGCAGTGATTTCAAAATCACATTAAGACCTCCTGCTGCTCCGACTGTCATCGTAATATTGCGGGAGGCAAAGTTTGTTCCAAAGCGTTCATTTAAGGAATCAGCAACTGCCTGTCTCACATCCTCATAACCTGCATTGCTATTCGTATAACCGTGAAGCACGATCGGATCCTCTTCGGAAAGGATCTCGATCATTGCTTTCTTTACTGCTTCCGGTGCCGGAACATTTGGATTTCCCAGGCTGAAGTCAAATACATTCTCTGCTCCGTATTTTGCTGCAAGACGGTTGCCCTCTTCAAACATCGCACGGATTGCAGAACTGTTCGCTACCATGTTTTCCATTTTTTTGAAATCATTGCTGTCCTCCTATTCTTGTCACAAACCCTTTCTCTTCCAAAAAAGCCGGACGATAAGATAATTTTGCCTTACGGAGTCCTTCTTCCCCGGCATCATCTTCTCTGTTCACATAAGTGTAATCCATACATTCATGTTCAACAAACTGCTGATTAATCATAGGGTATGCTCCCTGTACATCTGCAAATGCTTTCTCAATATGAACAACAAATGTATCCTTGCACAATTCTTCCCCTACTGTAAAAGCAACAATTTTTTCGCCATTTCTCAACACTCCGCCTTTAAAGCCAAGTTCTTTGTATAAACGGAGGGAATTCAACGAAACGCACATCTCTGCGTTCTTCTCAGGATCATCATTACATCCATTCGAATTTCTCCACTTCAGAGCCATCTGAAAGCACGCTTCTACATTCTCATCATTGAGTGATTCGTAAGACCAGTCCGGATAAAGCTGCTTAAACTTGTTAATATGGTTTCGCTTTCCGTGAAGCTTCTTTCCTGCAAGTGTTGCAAGCTTCTCCGTCTCATAGATGTAATCTGCCTGATCTCTGTCATATTCAATCCGGAATTGTCCCGGATACCACTCTTCCATCTGTGAAAAATTCTCCGGTGTCACACAGTAAAGACCGAATTCACAGTCTTCATCCTCGCAGATCTTCATCAATTCTTCCAATGCAGCTTTGACGGCTTCCGGCTTTCCTACAGGGTAAGCATAAGTATGTCCATCTCCTTCATCACGAAATACAAGTGCATTATGAAGGATTGCATATTTCACTTTATACTGTCTGGACCAGAGATATACATTCGCAAATGTTCTCTCGCAGCTTCTGCTTGGAGCCTGTGCAAAATAATAGTCAATCAGTTCTTTGTCTTCCAGTTCCGGTCGTTTGAATTCCGGTATCATCCTTGTACTACTCCTCCATCTTTGCAAGCTTCGCTGTCTGATCCGCTGCAATCAGGCTGTCGATTACTTCATCCAGATCACCATTCAGAATGCTATCCAGTTTATGAAGTGTCAGCTTGATTCTATGATCTGTTACTCTTCCCTGTGGAAAATTATAAGTTCTGATCTTCTCAGAACGATCTCCTGTACCGATCTGACTTCTTCTCTCTGCTGCCTCAGAAGCCTGTTTCTTCTCAAGCTCCAGGTCATACAGTTTGGAACGAAGCAGTCGGAATGCCTTCTCTTTATTCTGCAGCTGTGATTTCTCTGTCTGGCTGTAGATCACGATTCCGGTCGGGTAATGAGTCAGTCGTACCGCAGAGTCCGTTGTATTGACACACTGTCCACCATTTCCTGATGCACGCATTACATCGATACGGATATCCTTCTCATCGATTACAACATCAACTTCTTCTGCCTCAGGCATTACGGCTACAGTAATTGTTGAAGTATGAATTCTTCCGCCACTTTCTGTCTCCGGCACACGCTGTACACGATGTACTCCACTTTCGTACTTCATACGGGAATATGCTCCCTGTCCTGTGATCATGAATACACACTCTTTAAATCCGCCGATTCCATTCTCATTCAGAGAGATCATCTCTGTCTTCCATCTACGGCTGTCTGCATAATGCACATACATACGATAAATTTCTGCCGCAAAAAGTGCAGCCTCATCTCCACCTGCACCGGCACGGATCTCAACGATAACGTTCTTATCATCATTCGGATCCTTCGGAAGAAGAAGAATCTTAAGTTCCTGCTCCAATTCTTCAATTCTGGCTTTAGATTCATTCAACTCTTCTTTTGCAAGCTCACGCATCTCTTCATCTGATTCTTCTTCCAGGATCATCAGACTCTCTTCTACATTCTGCTTACAGTTCTTATATTCCTGATAAGCTTCAACGATTGGTGCAAGATCACTCTGCTCTTTCATCAGCTTACGGAAACGCTCCGGATCATTCGCCACATCCGGCTCCTGAAGTTCACCCATTACTTCCTGGTAACGAATTACCAAATCCTCTAATCTGTCAAACATAGTTCTATATCCTCTTCTATTTTTTATCTTCTTTATCTTTTTAATAGTACACGCCACAGACGATGCGGTCAAGTCCTGCCAGGTCCTTTTTTACGAACACCTTGTCATATCCCGCTTTTTTCATAAGATCAGAAACTTCTTTGCCCTGGTCATATCCAATCTCGAAAGCAAGTATTCCTCCTGTTTTCAGGAATTGTTTTGCATCAGTAACAATCTTCCGGTAGAAATACAATCCGTCTTCTTTCCCATCCAATGCACTGAATGGATCGTGAAGTTTCACTTCATCTTGAAGCTTCTCAATTTCTGCTGTTCTGATGTAAGGTGGGTTTGATAAGATCATATCATAAGTTTCACTGACATTTTCAAAAAGATCACTCAAAATCCAGTTCACTTTTCCATTCTCATTCTTTTTCGTGCTTCTCAAATGTTTTTCATTTTTCTGCGCTACCATAAGAGCCTGCTCCGAAAAGTCAACACCTGTTCCTTCTATAAATATACCCTTTTGTTCTGCATAATGCATTACGCTCAGAAGAATACATCCTGACCCGGTACACATATCCAACAATTGCAAACAACCTTTTGATCTGAATATCTCTTGTTTCATCATCTCCAGTGCCTCTTCCACAAGCACCTCTGTATCTTGTCTTGGAATCAGCACATGTTCATTCACCAGAAATTCAAGCCCCATAAATTCCTGACTTCCTGTAATATGCTGCAATGGAATATGATTTCTTCTTTTTTCAAGATATTCTTTATACTTTTTCCATGCTTCCGGATTCATGCTCTGATCCGGATCCATATAATAGCGAGCTTTCGTAATCCCTGTCACAAATTCCAACAGATACCACGCATCCAGATCTGCCTCTGTAATTCCTGCTTTCGCAAGAATTTCTTTTCCTTCTTTATATGCATTTTTCAAACTTATTGAATCGCTGCAATCTGTTTTATACACTGTCCTCTTGTCTGATTCTGTTCTCATTGCTTCAGGTTCTCCTCCTGCCATGTCTTCCAGTCAAACACTGCTTCCACTGCTTTGATCCCAACCTCGATCATACTGTCATCCGGTTCCTTTGTTGTCAGATTCTGAACCCAGAGTCCCGGTTTACTAAGTACATTGATTACCGGATGATCACTGTTTCCTGCCAGACGGATCAATTCATAAGAGATTCCTGCAATCAACGGAAGCAGGGCGATCCGAAGAAGTACTCTCACAATCTGGGACTTTGCCGTAATAAAAAAGCAGACAATAATGCTTACGATCATGACAAAGAAAAGAAAGCTCGTTCCACATCTCTTATGTTGTTTGGAACTCTTCCGTACATTTTCTACATTTAATTCCAATCCTTGTTCGATACAATTAATACATTTATGCTCTGCCCCGTGATACATAAATGTTCTCTTAATATCCTTTGTTCTGGAAATCAGAACAATATAGATCAGGAAAATAGCAACGCGGATCACACCTTCTAAAACAGTCATTACAAGATGTGAAGAGGTATGCTTTTCTATAATACTACTCAGATAATACGGAAGAACCATAAAAATACCAACCGCAATTAAGACAGAAACCACAACTGTCAGATTCATGATCAGTTTTTCCTTCTTCTCCTGCTTTCTTGCCTCATCTTCTGTAAGAATTTCTTCTTCCTCGTCTTCAAAAAAACTTGCAGAATAAGTCAATGTCTTCATTCCCAGCACAAGAGAATCCACAAAATTAAAAATCCCCCGAATGAAAGGAATCTTTTGCGGTGCCTTCCATGGGAGAACTCCTTTGTATTCCTGAATATCAACTTCAATCTCTCCATCTGGTTTCCGGACGGCAACGGAATATGTTTCCCGATTCTTCATCATAATGCCTTCCAGCACTGCCTGGCCGCCTATATTCGATGATTTCATATATTTCTCCTAAACACAAAGAGGACTGAGATTTCCACCTCAGCCCTCATCACTTCGTATTTCTTATTTAATACCGTATTTCTTATTGAACTTATCAACACGGCCACGAGCCTGTGTTGCTTTCTGCTGACCTGTGTAGAATGGATGACACTTGGAGCAGATTTCTACGTGGATGTTCTCCTTTGTAGATCCTGTAACAAATGTGTTTCCACAGTTGCATGTTACAGTTGCCTGATAATAATTAGGATGGATACCTTCGCGCATGATTTTCACCTCTCTATTTTTAAATTACTTATTATTTTCTCTAAACAGCTTTCTAATTGTATCACACATTTTTTAATAATGCAACACCTTTTTAGATAAATTTCTGACGGATAATCTGCTGAACAAGCTCTTCGTTTGTTTTTGTACGGGAAAACATATTCAAAAGATTGTCCACTGCCTCTTCTGATTTCATGCCGTTCATTGCTTTTCTCATAATATAAACTGCATCCTGTTCTTCCTTTGTAAGGAGAAGATCTTCTCTTCTTGTTCCTGATTTGGGAATATCAATTGCCGGGAACACTCTTTTCTCCTGAAGCTTTCTGTCAAGCATCAGTTCCATGTTACCTGTCCCCTTAAATTCTTCATAAACAACATCATCCATCTTGCTTCCTGTATCAACCAGTGCTGTTGCAAGAATCGTAAGGCTTCCACCTTCTCTCATATTTCTTGCTGCTCCGAAGAAACGCTTTGGACTGTAAAGTGCTGCCGGATCAAGACCACCGGAAAGTGTTCTTCCTGATGGTGGAACGATCAGATTATATGCTCTTGAAAGTCTTGTGATGCTGTCAAGAAGAATCATAACGTCTTTTCCATGCTCTACCAGACGTTTTGCTCTTGAGATAACCATTTCTGATACTCGTTTGTGATGCTCCGGAAGTTCATCAAATGTAGAATGAATCACCTCTACATTCGGACCTTCAATTGCCTCACGAATATCAGTCACCTCTTCCGGACGTTCATCGATCAACAGAATCAGGAGATGCATATTCGGTTCTGTCTTCTGGACAGATAATGCAACTTCTTTTAATAATGTAGTTTTTCCTGCTTTCGGTGGAGATACAATCATACCTCTCTGTCCCTTTCCAATAGGGGAAACAAGATCAACAATACGCATTGCTGTTGTACAGCCCGGATTCTCCAGACGGATTCTCTGATTCGGGAAAATCGGAGTCAGGTCTTCAAAATTCTTTCTCTTCATTGCCTCTGCCGGGCGCAGTCCATTGATCGTAGACACATAAAGAAGTGCACTGAACTTTTCTCCCTGCGTCTTAACTCTTGTATTTCCTGTCAGGATATCGCCTGTTTTAAGCCCGAATCTGCGAATCTGGGAAGGAGCAACATAGACATCTCCATCTCCCGGAAGATAATTGTCAGAACGAATGAAACCATATCCATCCTGAAGTACTTCAAGGATTCCGTTTGCTGTAAAACCACTGTCCAGCTGTTCAATATCTGTCTCTCTTTTTTCTCTTCTTTTACTTCTTCTCTCGCTTCTTCTGCTGCCTCTTTCTGCTCTTCCTGCTCATCCAGCTCAAGCATTGCATCGATCAGATCGCCTTTCTTTAATGTAGAAACACCTCTCATCTTTCTTGCTTTTGCAAGTTCTTTCAATGTTGCCAGCGGCAATGATTCATATTTTTCTCGTGTCATATTCTTTTCCTTTCTTTTCAGGTAAATCTGTTCTGTCAATCCACTTCACATGTGCCCTTTTCACATACTGGATTATTCATTCATACTTCGGGAATACAAGTCTGATTCGACTTTAATGGAAATTTGCTTTAAATATGGTGTTATTATACCGTATATTTTTCTAAAAGGAAAGAACTTTTTGAACTTTTCTCTGTTTTCCTGTACTTGCGTGTTTCCTTTTTCAGTGGTATCATTAATTCAATCAAATCAGAGAGGTATAAAATCATGACAAACAATGAAAAAGCTTTAAAAATGCATGAAGAATGGAATGGTAAGATAGAGACAACCGCAAAGGCGCATGTCAACTCAAGAGAAGATCTTGCCATCGCTTATACTCCGGGTGTTGCTGAACCTTGTAAGGTGATCGCACAGGATCCTGAAGCCGCATATAAATACACTATGAAAGCCAATACAGTTGCTGTTGTATCTGACGGAAGCGCTGTTCTTGGTCTTGGAAACATCGGTGCACTTGCTGCTATGCCGGTTATGGAGGGAAAAGCAGTCCTGTTCAAGGAATTCGGTGGTGTCAATGCAGTTCCGATCTGTCTGGATACACAGGACACAGAAGAGATCATTAAATCTGTAGTCAACATCGCACCGGCTTTCGGTGGAATCAACCTGGAAGATATTTCAGCTCCACGCTGTTTCGAAATCGAAACACGCCTGAAAGAACTTCTGAACATTCCGGTTTTCCACGATGACCAGCACGGAACAGCTATCGTTGTCCTCGCCGGAATCATCAATGCCCTGAAAGTAACTGGAAAGAAAAAGGAAGATTGCCATGTTGTAGTGAATGGAGCCGGATCTGCCGGAGTTGCTATCACAAAGCTGCTTCTCACTTATGGTTTCCCTCATATTACAATGTGTGACATCAACGGAATCATTTCCAAGAACTCACCGAACCTGAACTGGATGCAGCAGCAGATGACTGAAGTTACAAATCTGGAAGAACGCACAGGAACACTTGCCGATGCATTAAAAGGTGCTGATATTTTCGTTGGTGTTTCTGCTCCGAATATTGTTTCTAAAGAGATGGTTGCTTCCATGAATAAGGATGCGATTCTGTTCGCCATGGCGAACCCTGTACCGGAGATCATGCCTGACCTTGCAAAAGAAGCAGGTGCCAAAAGTTGTCGGAACAGGACGTTCTGACTTCCCGAACCAGGTAAACAATGTTGTTGCATTCCCTGGTATTTTCAAAGGTGCATTAGAAGGACGTGCCACACAGATTACAGAAGAAATGAAACTTGCTGCTGCCAATGCAATCGCAAGTCTTGTTCCGGAAGAAGAATTGAATGAAAACAACATTCTTCCGGAAGCCTTTGATCCTCGTGTAGCAGACACAGTAAGCAAAGCAATTAAGGATTTAATCTAATATGTGGGGAGAGAAGCGCTACCACTCTCTTGACTATGCATTGAAATCCCAGTTTGGAGAGAAAGTATATCGCATTGCATTGAACGGTGGTATGACTTGTCCGAACCGTGATGGTAAGATCGGATATGGTGGCTGTATTTTCTGCAGTGGTATGGGTTCTGGAGATTTTGCCGGTTCTGCCTGCAAAACAATTACAGAACAGCTTGCAGAAGGGAAAGCCATTCTTGCCAGAAAGCGTCCGGTACATGCTTATATCGCATATTTCCAGGCCTTTACGAGTACCTATGCCCCCATAGAATATTTGCGGAAAGTTTTTACAGAAGCAATTGAGGACCCCGATGTGAAAGTACTTGCAATCGCAACCCGCCCTGACTGTTTAGATTCTGATGTTCTGGAACTTTTAGATGAATTGAATCAGATCAAGCCCGTCTGGGTTGAACTTGGTCTTCAAACCATTCATCCAGAATCCGCTAGATACATTCGCAGAGGCTATCCTTTAGAGGTATTTGATACTGCTGTGCATGAACTGAAACGCCGGAATCTGACTGTTATCGTACATGTCATTTTATTTCTGCCCGGAGAGACTCACGAAATGATGCTTGAGACAATCGATTATCTGAATCATTCAGATATTGACGGAATCAAGCTACAGCTTCTCCACATTTTGAAAGGAACTGATCTTGCAGTTGAGTATCAGAAAAGTCTTTCAGATCCTGCCTATACCGGTCCTGCTTTTCATATCCCGGATGCGGACGAATACATCCGTCTGCTCACTGAATGTGTCCAGCATTTACGTCCGGAAATCGTCATTCACCGACTGACCGGTGACGGACCGAAGGATCTCTTGATCGCACCTCTGTGGACAGGCGCAAAACGAACTGTTTTAAATCAGATTCACAAATATATGAAAGATCATGACTTGTACCAGGGAAAGGAGTATTATGGCTGAAACATTTACATTATATAAATTGATCGTGTTGTACATGTTGGATAGAGTCGATTTTCCGCTTACAACTTCCCAGATATCAGAATTTATTCTGGATAAAGGTTATACAACTTATTTCCGTCTTCAGTCTGCACTTGCAGAATTAACGGATTCCGGGCTTCTGAAAATTGAGCTGACACATAATCGTACGCTTTATAATCTCACAGAAGAAGGGGCTGCTACGATCAACTATTTCAGAAATAAAATTTCTCCTGAGATTCGTCAGGAAATTGATAATTTTATCAATGAGAAAAATATGATCTGAAAGAAGAGGTTTCTGTTAAATCGGATTACTATCTGAATACAAACCATGAATATGAAGTAAAATGCCAGATTTTAGAAAATGGCTCCCACCTCATTGATATGACACTCACTGTGCCAACTCAGACTGAGGCAGAAGCCATTGTAAATAACTGGAATCGAAAGAATCAGGAGATTTACGCTTTACTGCTCTCGCAGCTTCTGTAAACGCTCCTTGATCTGTTTCTCATAACCAAGGTCGCCGGGTTCATAGAACCTGGCGTCTTTTATTTCATCCGGAAGATACTGCTGATCCACATAATGATTTGGATAATCATGTGCGTACTTATATCCTATTCCGTGTCCTAATTTCTGTGCACCTTTATAATGTGCATCCTGAAGGTGTGTCGGAACAGTTGTTTTATTGTTCCGTACTGCATCATTCGCTGCAAATATTGCATTAACGGCAGAATTACTCTTTGGCGCAGATGCCACATAAGTCACCGCCTGTGAAAGAATGATCTGAGATTCCGGCATTCCGATCCGCTCAACTGCCTGTGCAGCCGCAACCGCAACAGTAAGTGCCATCGGATCCGCATTTCCAACATCTTCCGATGCACAGATCATAATTCTTCTCGCTATAAACTTCACATCTTCTCCTGCATACAACATCTTTGCAAGATAAAAGACCGCTGCATCCGGATCTGAGCCGCGCATGCTCTTAATAAATGCAGAGATAATATCGTAATGGTTATCTCCTTTTTTGTCATAATTCACCACTCGTTTCTGGATGCATTCTGACGCAACATCCAGAGTGATATGAATTTGTCCATCTTCGCTTCTGTCCGTTGTCAGTACACCCAGTTCAATCGCATTCAGTGCGTTTCTTGCATCTCCACCTGACACATCTGCCAAAAATTCAAGTGCATCATCTTCTATCACTGCATGAAAGCTTCCAAGACCTTTCTCAGTATCATTCACTGCACGGAGAAGCAGTTCCTTAATATCTGTCTTCTCCAATGGACGCAATTCAAAAATACTTGATCTCGAAATCAAAGCTCCATTTACCTCAAAATAAGGATTCTCCGTTGTTGCGCCAATCAGGATCAGCGTTCCATCTTCCACAAATGGAAGCAGATAATCCTGCTGCCCTTTATTAAAGCGATGAATCTCATCAATAAAAGAATCGTCTTTTTTCCATACATTCCCTGCAGATCTTTTGCTTCTTTCACTACTTCTTCCATATCTTTCTTTCCGGCAACTGTCGCATTGATCTGTTTGAACTCTGCACTGGTTGTATGTGCGATCACCTTTGCCAATGTTGTCTTTCCTGTTCCCGGAGGTCCGTAAAAAATCAAAGAACTCAGCTTATCTGCCTTAATTGCCCGGTAAAGCAATTTATCTTTTCCTATGATATGCTTCTGTCCCACTACTTCATCCAGTGTCACCGGACGCATCCTGGATGCAAGCGGGGATTCCTTCTCTTTATTTGTCTCTCTCATATAATCAAATAAATCCATGTTTCTCTCCTGTTTTCAATCTTATATTCACATCTTCAATCCATAATCAGATGATCCACTGTCACAAACTCATAGCCTTTTCCCTGCAACAGATCTACAATCCGTATAGCCGCCTGCACAGAAGAAGGATAACAGTCATGCAATAAAATAACATCTCCCGGATTTATCTCTTCCACAACTGTTTTTACAACCGCCCCTGCATCTTCGGTCATCCAATCCAGCGGATCCACCGTCCATCCGATATATATTCTGCTCAGATCTTGTTCGCTGTCCGCCGGGAGTTCCCCGTAAGGCGCTCTTGCGAACACCGGTTGTTTTCCCGTTATCTTTTCAATCACTGTATCTGTCTGTTCCAGTTCTTTCTTTGCTTCTCCCGTTTCCAGCTTTGACAGATTGCAATGCGTATAAGTATGATTTCCGATCAAATGACCTTCCTCATACATTCTTTTCACAATTTTTTCATTCTCATCTTTTTCTACATTTTCGCCGATCAGAAAAAAGGTCGCCCTCACTTTACGTTCCTTCAATCCATCCAGTAGAATCGGGGTCGAGGATGCATTTGGCCCGTCATCAAATGTAAGCGCAACAACCGGTTTTACCTCATCTGATACATTCTGACTTCGCACTGAATCAGATGAAACGCTCCTTGTTTTTCTCCCATCCATCTTTATCAGAAATGGGGACATACCCAAAAACACCAGAAGACAGAAAAACTGTACTACATAGCCCCATCTTTTTCCAGACATCATGACAGCTTCCCGCCTTTGACATTCTTACTCTATTCTTATGTCCTGCACCTCGGCATCATTCCTTCTTTTTTCTATGCTTTTCTCTGTATTCCGTCGGACTTGTCTTCTTCACTTTCCGGAATGCCTTCGAAAAATAAGATTATTCTCAAAACCAACAGAATATGCAATCGCCGAAACCGACAGCCCCGTCTCTTTCAACAGACGGCAAGCCTGCTGGATTCTGTATTCTGTCAGATATTCTTTTGGCGAACAATTCATATAGGTCTGAAAAGAGCGGAACAGATGACTTCTGCTGATTCCTACATAGTCTGCAATATCTTCCACCGTCACGGGATAAGAATAATTGGTTTCTATATAGTTTTCTGCCTTTTCTACATACAAAAGCTTTGCATCTCTTTCCTGATCTTCCCCTTCATGATAGTGCATAAAGACTGACAGAAGACTGTAAAGTGCTCCTGTCATGGCAACCGCTTCTTCATACCCATTGCCCTTTGCATTATAAATCTGTTCCAATCCATTCCGAATCTGGTCATCCGGCACATTTCCTCTTTTTAAAAAAGGACGTTCTTTCAAAAACCCTGTATTTCGAATGATCGATGCCGCATCCGTCCCCATGAATCCTGCCCAGGCATATTCCCATGGCTCCTGCTGATCGGCATAATACTTTACTTCCACGCCCGGATATAAGATAAACGTATCTCCGGCTTCTAATTTCCATGTCTTTTCCCCAACTGTATAGTATCCTGTTCCTGACAAAATATGATGGATACAATAATGATCCCTGACTCCGGGTCCCCACTGATATCCTGCTTCACACCTTTGATATCCCGTGTTATATACAGACAGCGAAGTCATCAGAATTTCTCCTGACTTATACGAATGTTTGTAAGTCTCTGCCATCTTCCGGCTCCTTTCCCGTATCCTGTGATCTATGATGTGAGTGCCAAAAGAAAATTTTGCCACTCACTGCTGTAACCGGATTGCTCCATTGCTATGCAATTCCCGCAATCCTCATCATCATTATTATAGCACCTCGTCTTTTTAATGCAACATTATTACATACCACAGCACGTATTTTTTATAGACGTTTCCACTCGTTAACGCTATAATAAATATAAATAAATCAGATCGATACGATTACTTTAAATGGAGGTAAATAATGATGAAGAAAAAATTGTTTGATATGTTTGCAGAACTTTTTGGTGATTCCGAAGGAGCTCGTTTTTACTTTTCTCCTGGACGCGTGAATCTGATTGGTGAACACACAGATTATAACGGTGGACATGTATTTCCATGTGCACTGACACTTGGTACTTACGGTGCCGCACGCAAAAGAGAGGATAACAAGATCCATTTTTATTCCATGAATCTGGACTCCTTTGGTATTGTAGAAGCATCTCTTGATGATCTGACAAATAAAAAAGAATACAACTGGGCAAACTATCCGCTTGGTGTAGTCTGGGCATTCAAAGAAAAAGGGCATGAGATTACAAGTGGTTTTGATATGGTAATCTGGGGAAATATCCCGAACGGTTCCGGACTTTCCTCTTCTGCTTCCCTTGAAGTTCTCACTGGTGTGATCCTGACAGACCTGTTCGAGATCAAAGATCTTTCCATGACAGATCTTGCACTGATCGGCCAGTATTCTGAGAATAACTTCAATGGATGCAACTGTGGTATCATGGATCAGTTTGCTGTTGCCATGGGTAAAAAAGACCACGCAATTTTCCTTGACACAAGTGATTTAAGCTACGAATATGCACCTTGCGTTCTTGATGGTGCCAAGATTGTGATCACAAACAGTAAAGTAAAGCATAGTCTTGTTGATTCTGCTTATAACGACAGAAGAAACGAATGTGCTGCTGCACTGAAAGCACTTCAGAGCGAACTTGACATTCAGGCACTTGGCGATCTTACTCCTGAAGAATTCGAGGCACACAAATCCTTGATCAAAGATGACATCCAGTTACAGCGTGCAAAACATGCTGTATATGAAAACCAGCGTACAATTGATGCTGTTACAGCGCTGAAAGCCGGAGACATTGAAAGCTTTGGAAAATTAATGAATCAGTCTCACATTTCACTGCGTGATGATTATGATGTATCCTGTGAAGAGATTGATATCCTTGTAGACCTTGCATGGAAGATTCCTGGTGTTCTTGGTTCCCGTATCACAGGCGGCGGATTTGGCGGTTGCACAGTCAGCATCGTAAAAGATGAATCCATAGATACATTTATCGAAACAATCGGAAAAACATATCTTGAAAAAGTAGGACATGAAGCCGAGTTCTACACAGTAGATATTGGAGACGGTGCTTCTCGTCTCGACTAATACTCGTTACTGTTCACACGATGTGCGACCAGCAACGCATCTCGCCATTTTAAATCGCCTTTGGCGATGGGGCGAGATGCATTCAAGCCAAAACATGCATCCTCCGTGTCAATCAGCGGAGTGATTGACACGGGAATGAACAGTAACCTAATACTCGTCTCTGCTAAGATCAGATATGAAATAGCGTATATTTTGTTATAGGAATGCCATTGGCATTCCCTAATTTAAGGAGGTCCTTGACATATGCTTTATGATGCGATCAAAAAATTAGTACAGTACGGAATCAATACCGGAATCACTCCGGAATCCGAAAGAATTTATACAACGAATCTTCTTCTGGATCTGTTCCACGAAGATAACTATGAAGATGTTGACTGTGATCTGAACAATCTTGTTCTGGAAGACATTCTTGCAGAACTTTTAGATATCGCCGCAGAACGCGGAATCATTGAAAACAGCATCGGCTACCGTGATTTATTTGACACAAAACTGATGAATACCCTGATGCCACGCCCATCACAGATCCAGCAGACTTTCTGGGAAAAATATAAAGTTTCTCCGGAGACAGCTACTGATTATTATTACAAATTAAGCCAGGACAGTGATTATATCCGCAGATACCGTATTGCTAAGGATCGCAAATGGACGGTTGACACAAAATACGGTACTCTTGACATTACAATCAATCTTTCCAAACCAGAGAAAGATCCAAAAGCGATTGCAGCAGCAGGAAAAGCAAAATCCTCTTCCTATCCAAAATGTCAGCTCTGTATGGAAAACGAAGGATATGCAGGACGCCTTGATCATCCGGCTCGTGAGAACCACAGAATCATCCCGATCACAATTCAGGATAACCCTTGGGGATTCCAGTACTCCCCTTATGTATACTATAACGAACACTGCATCGTATTCAACGGACAGCATGTCCCAATGAAGATCGACCGCAATGCATTCGAAAAGCTTTTTGATTTCATCAAACTTTTCCCACATTACTTCCTGGGATCCAATGCAGACCTTCCGATCGTTGGCGGTTCTATCTTAAGCCACGATCATTTCCAGGGTGGAAATTATACTTTCGCAATGGCTAAAGCTCCGATCATTGAACACTTCACTGTGAAAGGTTACGAAGATGTAACTGCCGGTATCGTAAAATGGCCTCTGTCTGTTATCCGTCTTCAGAGCAAAGAAGTAAAACCTCTGATTGATCTGGCTGAACACATTCTAAATGCATGGAGATCTTATACAGATGAAGATGCTTTCATCTTCGCTGAGACAGACGGTACACCGCACAACACGATCACACCGATTGCAAGAAAGCGTGGAGATCTCTACGAACTCGACCTGACATTGAGAAATAATATCACCACAGAAGAACACCCGCTTGGTGTCTACCATCCACATGCTAAACTGCACCATATTAAGAAAGAAAACATCGGTCTTATCGAAGTAATGGGACTTGCTGTTCTCCCTGCAAGATTAAAAGGAGAGATGGAACTTCTGAAAGATTACATCTTGACAGGAAAGGATATCCGCAGCAATGAACAGATTGCAAAACACGCTGACTGGGTAGATGAATTCCTTCCGAATTACACATCCATCACAGAGGAGAATGTTGAAGAGATCCTTCAGCAGGAAGTCGGAAAAGTATTCTGCGAAGTACTCGAAGATGCCGGAGTTTATAAGTGTGATGAAAAAGGACTGGAGGCATTCCATCGTTTTATAGGGGTGTTGTAATTTGTTGAACTTGGATTCATTATCACTCAAATAAGTACTTTTGATAAAAACAGACGTGAGGGAGTCACTGTATTGCATCGGACACCGGCCCGCTTTACCTCATCCCTTTGACAATCTGTAACGAAAAAGCCAGAGCACTCACCGTGTGTGATTCGTGTTTGGCTTTTTCTAACAGATTCTGCAAAGTGTATTCGGAACGCTCCTGCCTTAAATGTGTCCTCAACAATACAGTGGCTCCCTCACTCAGCTTTTCAAATGAGTAAGTGCTATTCCAAATGAAATGAATCCAGAAAACAAAATACAAACTTAGTACGTGCGTAAAAAGGGGACGATTATCTTAGTCGATAAAACATCCGTTTACGTTTACCTACAGATTCTGTAATTTGTTTTCTGGATTTGTCTGATTGGAATTAAATATCCCGTTTGGAATATGTAAGCAAGGACAGTCCTGCTGTTGCCACGAGCACATGTAAGGCAGGAGCGTTCCGAATACACTTTGTTCAGTATGTTAATAAGAGCCAGAACAGGCACCACACACGGTAACTGTTCTGGCTCTTATGTTACATACTTTCAAAGGGATGAGGTAAAGCGGGCCGGTGCTCGTGGTAATAGCAGGGCTGGCCTTGCGACACCATTCTATAGGCTGTTTAATACCAATTAATACAACTTCGCACTGATCAGTTTTGGTCTGAATCCAGCCTTATCAAGTGCATCCAGAATCTTCTTCTTATGATCTGTTCCGAATGCTTCCATTGTGATACGAAGCTCTACTGCTGCGTTTCTGTTTGTGCTTACAAACTGGTTATGCTCCAGCTTAATGATGTTACCCTGTACGTTTGCGACTGTCTGCGCCACACGTGCGAGTTCACCCGGCTTATCCGGAAGGAGTACGGATACGGAGAAAATACGGTCTCTCTGGATCAATCCGTGCTGGACGATCGAGGACATTGTGATAACATCCATATTTCCACCACTTAATACACAGACTACTTTCTTTCCTTTGATGTCCATCTGCTTTAATGCAGCTACGGAAAGAAGTCCTGAATTTTCTACGATCATCTTATGGTTTTCTACCATGTCAAGGAATGCACCAATCAGTTCATCATCATCTACGAGAAGAATATCGTCTACATTCTCTTTCACATACGGAACAACTTTATCTCCAACTTCTTTTACAGCTGTTCCGTCTGCGATTGTATTTGCAGATGGAAGTTCTACAGGCTCTCCTGCTTTCAGGGCTGCTGTCATACTGGCCGCTTCTGACGGCTCTACACCAACTACTTTAATCTTTGGATTCAGCATCTTGGCAAGTGTGGAAACACCTGTGATCAGTCCGCCTCCACCGATTGGTGCAAGGATATAATCTACAGTCGGGAGTTCCTGAACGATCTCCATTGCGATTGTTCCCTGACCTGTAGCGACATCAAGGTCATTAAACGGATGAACGAATGTATATCCGTTCTCTTCTGCAAGTTTACATGCATATGCGTAAGCATCATCATAAACATCACCATGAAGTACTACGTCTGCTCCAAAGCTTTTTGTACGGTTTACTTTGATCAGCGGTGTAACTGTAGGCATAACGATCGTAGCTTTGCATCCAAACTGTTTTGCTGCAAATGCAACGCCCTGTGCATGATTTCCTGCTGATGCTGTGATCAGTCCACGGCTTCTTTCTTCGTCTGTCAGTGTGCTGATCTTGTAATATGCACCACGAATCTTATAAGCTCCTGTGTGCTGCATATTTTCCGGTTTTAAATAAACCTTCGCTCCTGTCTGTGCACTTAAGTATTCACTGTAAATGAGTTTTGTAGGATTTGTTACCTTTTTTACCAGTTCGCTAGCTTCTTCAAATTTCTCTAATGTCATCATGGTCTTTCTTCCTCTCTGTAAAACAACGCGTTTACGAACTCCTCTGAGTCAAATTTCTGCAAGTCATCAATTGTTTCTCCTACACCGATATATTTTACCGGGATACCAAGTTCAGACTGGATTGCTACTGCAATTCCTCCTTTGGCTGTTCCATCCATCTTTGTCAGAACAATTCCTGTTATATCTGTTACTTCATTGAATTCCTTTGCCTGGGCAAGTGCATTCTGTCCAGTCGTTGCATCCAGCACAACCAGCGTCTCACGGAACGCATCCGGATACTCTCTGTCAATCACACGATTGATCTTCTTAAGCTCTTCCATCAGGTTCTTCTTATTGTGAAGTCTTCCGGCTGTATCGCACAGAAGTACATCTGCCCTTCTCGCTTTCGCAGCAGCAACCGCATCATATACAACTGATGCCGGATCTGCACCTTCCTGACCGCCGATCATCTCAACACCGGCACGGTTGGACCATTCTTTTAACTGCTCTCCTGCAGCCGCACGGAATGTGTCCGCTGCCGCAAGGATCACTTTCTTATTCTGTGCTTTCAGCTTTCCTGCAAGTTTACCGATCGTTGTTGTTTTGCCAACACCATTTACTCCGATCACGAAAACCACACTCTGACGATTCTCAAACTCATATGCTGTCTCTCCGACATCCATCTGTTCACGAATACTGTCAATCACAAGCTGTCTACATTCAATCGGTTCCTTGATATGTTGCTCTTTTACTTTAACCTTTAAATCTTCAATGATATCCATTGTTGCTCTGACACCAAGATCTCCCATGATCAGAGTTTCTTCCAGTTCTTCATAAAAGTCATCATCAATCTTGGAAAATCCATGGAAAATACTGTCCATGCCGGACACAATATTATCTCTTGTCTTTGTCAGACCGGATACAAGTCGTTTAAAAAATCCCTTTTTTCTTCTCCCATTTTCAGCCTCCTGTTCTCTTAATACCCTGTTTACAATAAAAACAGGTTTATTTTCCAGATCATCTTCCAACAGATCCACTGAAACAAGTGTGGATACCCCTTTTTCCTGCATGGTAATTCCATACAACCGGTCTGCTGCTGCCATTGTACCACGTCTGTGGGTAATGACAATGAACTGTGTATATTTTGTCAGCTTATGTAAATATTTCGCATAACGATCTACATTGTTGTCATCCAGTGCCGCTTCAATCTCATCAAGGAGACAGAACGGAGATGGCTTCAGATTCTGGATTGCAAATAGTAATGCAATTGCAGTCAGCGCCTTCTCTCCACCTGAAAGCTGCATCATATTCTGCAGTTTCTTTCCAGGTGGCTGTGCGATGATGCGTATTCCTGCCTCAAGAATATCCACATCCTCCTGTAATTCCAATGATCCCTTTCCGCCTCCAAAAAGCTGACGGAATACATCATTGAACTCTGTTGCAATTCTTGCGAACTGTTCTGTGAACTGCTTGCGCATCGCCACATCCAATTCTTCGATAATCTGCTCAAGAGAAGCTTCTGCTTCCACAAGATCGTCATGCTGACCTTTTAAGAATGTATAACGCTCGGATACATTTTTGTAATCCTCAATTGCATTGACATTGACCGAACCAAGCTTTCGGATCTCATTCTTAAGTTCCTGAATCTTTTTCTTCATCAATGCCAAATCTGTCAGTGTCTCATTACGAAGTTCTTTCGCATGATTGTAAGTGAGTTCATACTCTTCCCACATATAATTCATCTGCTTCTCTGACGCTTCCTCATAGCCTTCTTTCTGGCTGTTCAGGCGGAAACATTCTTTATCAAGATCTGACACATGCTTTGCAAGTTCTTCTCTCTGTCGTAAGAAATCTCTGTGCTTCTGATTCAGTTCTTCGCGTTTTTTACTCTGTACTTTAATCTCTTCACCAATCTCTGTAAACAGTTCCTTTGAATCTTCAATCGTTTTCCTGAGTCCTTCGATTTCATTTTCTTTTTGCAGAATTTCCTCAGATACATCTCCACGATTTTCGGCAAGTTCTTCCTGCTCTTTTTCATATCTGGTGATTTCCTCATCTATACGGGAAATATTTTCTACAATAAAGGTTTTCTGCTGATCCAGTCCTGCCAGTGAGAGATGGACTTCCTCAGACTGTTTCATCTGGACAGCCTCATCCTCTCTTTCTTTCTCCAACTGCATCTGCAAAGCTTCAATCTGTTCATTCAGTTCTTTTTCTAACTTCTCTGATGTCTCAAGTTCCATCTGGATAGAATCTTCATTCTCATTGATTTCATCCAGCTCCTGAAGCAATGCTTTCTGTTCTTTCAGAAATCCTTCGTAACGCTGTTTCGATTCTAACTGTTCTCTCTGTACCTGTGCAACATTCATTCGCGCAGTATTCTCCAGCACTGATTCTTCTCTTAAATGTTCCTGTACTTCATCGATTACACTATAGCATGCTGCACGACGGTTCTTCGCCTCTGTAACTTCTTTTTCCAGCACATCCATGTCAGACTTGAGCATATCAACCGTCTTTTCGAATTCTTCGATTTCGCGGCGTCTGCTCAGCAGATTACTTGAATTCTTAAATGCACCACCTGTCATAGATCCACCCGGATTGATCAGGTCACCTTCCAATGTGACCAGACGCAGAGACTGGCGGTATTTTCTCGCAATTGCGATTCCATGATCGATGTGGTCTACTACGATCGTACGACCAAGCAGCTGATCTGCCAGTCCGTCAAATCTTGATTCCACATGGATCAATGTATTCGCAAGTCCGATCACTCCCGGCTCTTTAAGTGCTTCCGGATTCCTGATTCCTCCGCCGCCATGCATACTTGTCAGCGGAAGAAATGTTGCCCTTCCGAATTTATTACGCTTAAGGAAATCAATCATACGCTTGGCTGTATCTTCATTATCTGTAACGATATTCTGAATACTTCCTCCAAGTGCTGTCTCAATAGCGATCTCATATTCCTTATCGACCTTAATGATATCCGCTACAACACCAATCAGACCTTTCTCACGTTCTTTATTCGACATTACCTTTCGGATACTGTTACCATATCCGTCATAGCGCTCTGTAATATTCTTTAATGACTCCAGACGGGAAGACTCTCTGTGATAAGCTGTCTGTCCGATCCGTAACTTTTCCTGCTTCTCTTTCAGCTCATTCTGAAGCTTGCCAAGTTCCTGTTCGTTCAGGGAAATCTTATCCTTATAGGTTTGAATGCGCTCACGGATCTGACCAAGTTCTTCTTCATACTTCTTAAGTCTGTTGTTCTGTCCTTCTGCTACCGTCGAAATCTCAAGAATATTTCTGGCAACGACAGCCTTCCGTGTCTGAATCTGTTCTTTCGTCGTATCAAAATGCTGAATCTTAGCTTTTGTTGAAGCACGATTTCCAAGCAGATCCATGATCTCCCGCTTCTTCTGCTCAATTTCAGTACTGTGTTCTGCAATCTTTGACTGAATCTCAATTAAACTCTGCTGTGCTTCCGTATCCTGTCCACTAGCTGATTCTAACTGTTCTGAAATTCTTTTCTTCTCTTCTTCAAGCTCTCTTTTCTGCTGCTGCCTTGTATCTATCTCACTGACGATCGTACTCAGGCGATGATCATAATGCTCATCATTCATACGGGCTGTATTAATCTGCTCTTTCAGGACATTGATCTGTCCTTCCAGCTGTTGCTTTAAAAGATTCGTCTCATTCATCTGGTTCTTCGCAGTTTCAATTGCAAGATCAATCTGATCTACTTCTTCCTCGATTGCCTCGTATTCTGCTTTCATCTTCTCATAACGGGCATTTGATTCCTGCATCTCCTGAGAAGCAATCTCATATTTCCCACTGACTTCACGAATACGCTCCTGCAGCCGCTCTTCCTCCAGCAAAAACATATTAATGTCATATGTTTTTAATTCTTCTTTCATCTTCAGATAGATTCTAGCTGTCTCTGACTGTCTTTCCAAAGGACCGATCTGTTTCTCAAGCTCTGCAAGAATATCATTCACACGGGTAAGATTCCGCCGTTCATCCTCCAGCTTTTTCAAAGAAAGAGACTTTCTTCTCTTATATTTTACAATTCCGGCGGCCTCATCAAAAAGTTCTCTTCTCTCTTCCGGCTTACCGCTTAAGATCTTATCAATCTGTCCCTGACCGATAATCGAATAGCCTTCTTTACCGATACCTGTATCATAGAACATCTCATTGATATCTTTCAGTCTGCAGGCTGAACCATTGATCAGATACTCACTCTCTCCGGATCTGTACAATTTACGTGTAACAGTGACTTCTTCGTACTCTACCGGAAGTTTATGATCTGAATTATCCAATGTGATTGCAACCGAAGCATAACTAAGCGGCTTCCGGTTCTCGGTTCCCGAGAAAATCACATCCTGCATGGTGCCTCCACGCAGCTGCTTCACTCTCTGCTCTCCAAGAACCCAGCGGACGGCATCAGCGACATTACTCTTACCACTTCCATTCGGTCCTACAATACCTGTAATTCCGTTATGAAATTCAAATTTAATCTTATTGGCAAAAGATTTGAATCCCTGCACTTCTATACTCTTTAAATACATAAAGTCCTCTTTACTTTTTCTTTCTGAGATTCAGAATTGCCTCATAAGCTGCCTGCTGTTCTGCTGACTTCTTCGAGCTTCCTTTTCCACGTCCCCAGGCTTTTCCCCCGATTCTTGCTTCCACTTCGAAAATCTTATTATGATCCGGTCCCTGTTCATCAATCAGTTCATAACTTACATTCCCCGTCATATTCGCCTGCACGATCTCCTGTAAGATCGTTTTACTATCATAAAAGAGTTTTTTATCCTCTAAATCTGTCAAAATAAAATGATGGATAAACTCTTTTGCATTAGTAAAACCACCGTCGAGATAGATAGCACCGATTAATGCTTCCATCGCATCAGATGTGATAGAATCTCTTTTTCTTCCACCGGTCGCCTCTTCTCCTTTTCCAAGAAGCAGGTAATCTCCAAGTCCGATATCTCTTGCACACATTGCCAGAGACGGTTCACATACCATACTTGCACGTGTCTTTGTCAGTTCTCCCTCAGATACCTTTGGAAATTCATTAAATAAATAAGCACTTGATACCAATTCCAATACTGCATCTCCAAGAAACTCTAGGCGTTCATTACACTCATATTTCTTCAAATGTTTCTCATTTGTATAAGAACTATGCATCAATGCACGTTCGATCAGGCTTTTGTCTTTAAACATATATCCGATCTTTTGTTCCAGTTCTTTTACTCTGTCCATTTAAATGGCCTCCTTCGTGTTAATAAACGAAAAAGCCCAAACGGGCTTTTTCATCTCACTATCTGATTATTCATTAGCCTTCTTTTTCTGGATCTGATCAACAGCATCCTGCACTGTTGTGATCTTCTCTGCCTCTTCGTTATCGATCTCGATGTCAAAATCTTCTTCAATTCCCATAATGATCTGGAAAATATCCAGAGAGTCAGCTCCAAGATCATCTACGAATGTAGTATCCGGTGTGATTGTCTCCGGTGAAACATTAAGTACGTCCGCAATAATTGCCTGCAGTTTTTCAAATTCTGTCATTGTAAAACTCCTCCTGTCTTATTCAACTTCTTTCTCTTCTTTCTTTTCTTCCAGGGTCTCCTGTTGAATTGCCTCTTTTATCTTCTCATTGATCTTCTGCTCCTTAAATGCAACACACTGAATGATTGAGTTGCATACCTCCTTTGACTTTGAACTTCCATGTGTCTTTACTACAAGTCCGTTCAGGCCAAGAAGCGGTGCGCCGCCATACTCACTTGTATCAAAATCTTTCAGTACGCCCTTTAACGCAGGTTTCACAAGCAGTGCCCCTATCTTACTGCGCAAAGAAGAAAGCATTCCTTTCTTCACTTTCTTAAGCAGTGCTCCTGCAACACCCTCATAAAGCTTCAGAATAATATTACCTGCAAATGCTTCACAGACAATGACATCTGCTGCTCCGTAAGGAATATCTCGTGCCTCAACACTTCCAATGAAATTAATGTCAGGACATTCTTTTAATAGTGGGAATGTCTCTTTCACCAGCGCATTTCCCTTCTCTTCTTCAGCACCGATATTCACGATACCAACTGTCGGATTCTTCTTTCCCATAACGCTTTCCATATAAATGGATCCCATCTTTGCAAACTGTACCAGGTGAGATGGGCGCGCGTCTACATTAGCTCCACAATCGATCAAAAGTGAAACACCTTTTAATGTAGGAATCAGTGGTGCAAGCGGTGGTCTTTCAACACCTTTGATCCTGCCTACAAGAACCTGTCCTCCAACAAGAACAGCTCCTGAACTTCCTGCAGATACAAAAGCATCTGCTTCCCCTTTCTTCACCATCTTCATCGCAACAACAATGGATGAATCTTTCTTACCACGGATTGCTTTCACAGGAGGTTCTGCCGTCTCAATAACCTCTGTAGCATTCACAATCTCAATCTGCTCCTCAGGATACGTATAAGCGGAGAGTTCCTTGCGAATCACATCTTCCTTACCTGTCAGCAGTACCTTGATATCCTTTCTCTTCCGCACTGCCTCTACGGCACCTTTTACCATCTCTCTTGGTGCATTGTCTCCACCCATGGCATCAAGAGCAACCCTTGTAATCTCTGACATATCATTTCCTCCTTGCGCTACTGAAATTATTCTACTGGATATCAGTATAAAAATCAAATAAAAAAAGGCGTAAAACACAAAGTTTTTACGCCCTCAAGTGTTCTGTTCGCAGTACACTCAATATCTTATTGATCATTAGTCAACTGAAACGATCTCGCGCTTGTTGTAAGATCCACACGCCTTACATACACGGTGTGGCATCATAAGCTCGCCGCACTTGCTGCATTTCACCAGATTCGGTGCGCTCATCTTCCAGTTAGCTCTTCTTTTATCTCTTCTTGCTTTTGAAGATTTATTCTTTGGACAGATTGACATAGGTTACACCTCCTTAAAATTCTTAAATAAGTCACGGACAACTGACATTCTCGGATCAAGCCCTGTATCTTCACAGTTACAAGACCCCGTATTTAAATTCTGACCGCATACATTGCATAATCCCTTGCAGTCTTCCCTGCAAAGTACTTTCGTCGGCCAGCTCGACAAAATCTCATGAAAGAGCAGTTTGTCCACGTCAAGATGATATCCGTCAATAAAGTTTGATTCATCCAGCTCCTCTGTCAGTTCTGCGTCGGAGAGGCCTACGTCCACATGCTTCACACAATTCAGTTCAAACTCCCGTTTCACATCCTCCAGACAACGGTCACATGGAATCATGACACTCAATCTGGTCTCAGCTGTGATGAGCAGTTCTTTTCCCCTTATATGCTCTACTTTAACATGAACCGGCTCCTTGCTGATAATGGGGTAGGTTCCGGATTGTAACCGGATCTCTTCCATCTCCAGCCGCACAGTTTCTTCAACCGTCTTATGCTGGTCTGACAAAACGTCTGATAGGTTAATCAACATAATGTATTTCTCCTATTCATACCTAAACTATTATATCATGGAAAAAATGTTTGTCAACAGATATTTATAATTTCTATCAAAAATATTATGAAGAGCAAAATGTATTGGATACGTTTTTGTTTCTTCCATGCGCAAAAGCAGGACTGAACTGCTCTCTTGGCACCTCAGTCCTGCGCTCATATACGATATAATCTTTACAGATCACTATCGTATACACTTTCTCAAATTAAGATTTCTTCAATTATTTTACAAGCGCTAATGTCTCACGGGCGATTGCAAGCTCTTCGTTTGTAGGAATAACGAATACTTTAACCTTTGATCCTTCTTTTGTAAGCTCAGCTTCTTTTCCTCTGAGTCCTTTATTCACTTCTGAATCGAAGTCTACTCCAAGGTATCCAAGGTATTTACATACTTCTTCTCTTACATAATCATCGTTCTCACCGATACCAGCTGTAAATACGATGTCATCTACACCATTCATAGCTGCAGCGTAAGATCCGATGTATTTTGCTACTCTGTAGGAGAATACATCCATAGCGATCTTAGCTTTCTTATCTCCGGCATTCATAGCGTCTGTCAGGTCACGGAAATCACTTGAAAGTCCGCCTGAAATTCCAAATACACCAGACTTTTTGTTCAGTACTTCCATAACACCTTCAATGTCAAGGTTCTCTTTCTTAGCAATGAACTCCATGATTGCAGGATCGATATCACCTGAACGTGTTCCCATTACAAGTCCTTCAAGTGGAGTAAGTCCCATAGAAGTATCTACACATTTTCCGTTAAGAACAGCACTTACACTGGATCCATTTCCGAGGTGGCATACAATTGTCTTTACTTCATCGTAAGATTTTCCCATTACTTCTGCTGCTCTCTTAGATACGAAGCTGTGGCTTGTTCCGTGGAAACCGTAACGTCTTACTTTGTATTTCTCATAGTACTCATATGGAAGTCCATACATATAAGCCTTCTCCGGCATTGTCTGATGGAAAGCTGTATCAAATACTGCAACCATAGGTGTTCCTGGCATCAGTTTCTCACATGCTGCAACACCGATCAAGTTTGCCGGGTTATGAAGCGGTGCAAGATCATTACACTCTTCTACTGCTTTCTTTACTTCGTCTGTGATTACTACAGATGAAGCGAACTTCTCTCCACCATGTACGAGACGGTGTCCAACTGCTCCGATCTCATCAAGGCTCTTAACAACTCCTGTCTTCTCATTTGTCAGAGCATCAATTACAAACTGAATTGCTTCTGTATGAGTTGGCATAGCCAGATCAGATTTCTCTTTCTCTCCGCCAGCCGGCTGATATGTCAGACGTCCGTCGATTCCAATTCTCTCACAAAGTCCTTTTGCAAGTACCTTCTCTGTCTCAGCGTTGATCAGCTGGAATTTCAGAGATGAGCTTCCGCAGTTGATTACTAATACGTTCATTTTCTTTTTCCTCCTGAAAAACCTTATTATTATTATCCGAGGGCAGCTCACACTACCCTCTTTGTTTCTTTTGATTACCCGTAACTATTTTAAAAAATCTGTAAACAATTACAATTATTCAGCCTGTGCCTGTACAGCTGTGATAGCTACAACGCCTACGATATCTTCAGCGCTGCATCCACGGGAAAGGTCGTTAACCGGAGCGGCGATTCCCTGTGTCAGAGGACCGTAAGCTTCTGCTTTAGCAAGTCTCTGAACAAGTTTGTATCCAATATTACCAGCATCAAGGTCTGGGAATACAAGTACGTTAGCATGTCCTGCAACCTTGCTTCCCGGCGCTTTAGATTCCCCGACGGATGGAACGATAGCTGCATCAAGCTGAAGTTCTCCGTCAAGAGCAAGCTCTGGTGCGAGTTCCTGAGCGATCTTTGTTGCCTCAACAACTTTATCTACATCTGCATGCTTAGCACTTCCCTTTGTTGAGTGAGAAAGCATAGCAACAACTGGCTCTTTCTCAACAAGCAGTTTGAAAGAATCTGCGGATGAAATAGCGATGTTCGCAAGTTTCTCCGGATCTGGATTCTGCTCAAGTCCTGCATCAGCAAAGATAAATGTTCCGTTTGCTCCCATATCGCAGTTCGGTACTACCATAAGGAAGAATGCGGATACGAGCTTTGTTCCCGGTTTTGTCTTCAGAATCTGAAGGCATGGACGAAGTGTATCTGCTGTAGAGTGGCATGCTCCGGATACCATTCCGTCTGCATCACCCATCTTAACCATCATTACACCATAGTATAAGTAATTACTAAGAAGCAGTTCTTTTGCTTGCTCAGGAGTCATTCCCTTTTTCTGTCTTAACTCAACAAGTTTTGCAATATATCCTTCTGTTCTTGCATCTGTTGCAGGATCTACGATTGTTGCACCGGAGATGTCGTATGTACCTTTGTTCTTCTCAATCTCCTCTTTGCTTCCTACAAGCACCAGATCAGCGAGTCCTTCTTTCAGTACTGTCTCTGCTGCTTTGTAAGTTCTTTCGTCCTCTGTCTCAGGAAGAACGATTGTCTTTTTGCAAGCTTTCGCTCTTGCTTTGATTTCATCAATAAATCCCATGATTTAATGCCACCTTTCTTTTTATCTCACTTAGTCCTATTATAACTCAATCGTTTTTTGTATACAAGTCATTTTATGTGCATTTTCAAATACAATCTGAACTTTGTAATAGGATATTTGTAAGATTGTTACAATTTTATCAAACATTGTCTTTTTCTAAGAACATTACGAGCCAGAACAGTCACCTCTCACGACAACTGTTCTGGCTCTTATTAAAATTTACACCTTCAAAACCCCTTGCTTATATTCATTCTGAAACGCCGTCTTAAACTTATCCGTCACCACTGAGGTATACAGATTTGAAGCAAGCATATCATGTCTGAGCATTTTCTGACCAAGTTCCGGAAGATCGTCAATTTCAGACATTTTCGTCAAAACCGGAAGACTGCTTTCCTTCGACATAGCTGTCAAAAGCTTTGCATTGTCTTTTCGAAAACCAAGCAGACGTGCATACATATGATAGCCATTGTCAATATATTCTTCCACATTTGCCTTTTTCGTTCCAAGCATAATATGAAGCAATGCCCGGTTAACTCGGGTCTGCGTAAGTTCTCGTGTTTTTAACAAATCACAGAACTGTTTATAATTAAAAAAGTTGTTTAAACTGATTCGCAATTCTGGATGCAATCTCCGGAGAGACATCCACATATCGAACCAGACTTTCTGGCTGTTTATTTAACAGTTTATATTTCAAAATCAGAGAAAAATCATTCTGTGAAATCGGATACTGTACTTTATGATAATCCTTCAAAAGTTCAAGACAACATTTTGGAACCTGGTTTTCCAACTCTGACAGTATTCCCGAAAACGAAAGCTCATCGTAATTTCCTTCTACTGGTTCTGTATTGAAAGATGAACTTGAATAAGCAAGCAGTGAACGAATTGCCGTAGCGGAACTGTAATCACTGTCCAGTTCTTCATCATGATACTGTGCACCACGCCTTGCAATCGTATAAGGTTCCATCCTGCTTCCAAGTTTTTTGATTGCTTTCAAATATTCAATCCCCAAAATATTGTTCGGATTTCTTAAAATCTCTGCAAACCGAGGATCTTCTGTATAAGAAAGAATTGCTTCCTGTCTGGCGCGTGGAAAAGACATCCCTTGTTTCAGATAATCTTTCAACAGAATCTGGTAGGCTTCAGGTTCTTCAAGAAGTAGTTCTGCAAGCTGTTCCAAGATTGGGAGATCATTACATTCACTGCCAAAACAGATAGAATCAACAATTCCAAGAGACTCTAAAAGAGATACGGATCCAAGTGCAAAAAGCTCCGCAGATCCCGTCGCATAACAGACCGGAAGTTCAAAGACAGCTCCAGCACCACACATCAGTGCCATCTCTGCACGTATCCTTTTAGGCATGATTGCAGGTGTTCCCCGCTGCACATAGTCACCACTCATAACAACAACGGCTGCATCTGCACCGGTTACACGCAGAGATTCTTTAATATGATAAAGATGTCCATTGTGAAATGGATTATATTCTGTAATAAGACCAACGATTTTCATAATATTCTCCTAAAAAAGCAGAGTACTGCTCACACCACGTGTGAACAGTACCACCTCTCACCAATACAGATTATGTAACTGTTCAGAGCCAACTTCCAAAATGCTACGCATTTCGTCACAGTTACCAGTTTACAATCTCTTCATGCAAGTAATCGCCAGTGCCCCCGGACCAATATGGCAGGCCACACTCAATGACAATGGTCTTTCCATAATCTCATATCCCGGAAATCTTTCTTCGATCTCTGCTTTCCACTCCTGTGCTTCTTCTTTACTGCATGTGTAAGCCATACCAAGAGCCATCTGATCCTTAACATCGGCAAAGCGTCCATTCAGATCTTTCTCGATTGCATTGAGCATTGTCTTCTTCGCCGTTTTCCAGCCTCTTGCTTTCGAAAATGCATCCAGCTTTTCTCCCTGGATCTGAAGAACAGGCTTTAAGTTCAGCACAGTTCCGATTGCCGCTGCTGCCGGTGTGATTCTTCCACCTTTTTTCAGGTATTTTAAAGTATCCACCGTAATATAAATGCTTGCCTGAAGTTTTTCTTTCTCCAGTATTTCTTTGATCTCTGCTGCACTCTTTCCTTCTTCACGCAGATTCATTGCATCCAGAACAGACTGCTCCTGTGTAACTGAAATTCTCTGATTATCAACCACCTGGACGCGTCCGTCATATTCAGCTGCAAGAGTAATTGCTGTTGCACATGTGCTGCTCAAGCTACTGGACATCGGAATACATACAAGCTCATCATATTCTTCCAGAACTTTATCCCAGAGATCCATGACCTCTCCCGGGGATGGCTGTGATGTTGAGATATCGGAATCTGCTCCGAGCTTTTCATAAAATTCACTCTGGGAAAGTGTGATATCCTCCAGATAAAGTTCTCCATCAATAAAAAATGGCATCGGAAGAACAAAAATCCCAAAGTTCTTTTCCCTGTTCCTGTGTTATACCGCTATTACTATCCGTTACAATTGCAACTTTACTCATCAAATTTCTCCCTCGTTAATTCTTAAAACTATGAATCGGCGCCGGAATACGTCCCTGTCTGTTGATAAACGCATCACATCCAAATTCATTCACCGGCATAATCGGTGCATAACCTAACAGTCCACCAAATTCTGCCACGTCTCCAACGTCTTTACCGATGACCGGAATCAGACGCACTGCTGTCGTCTTCTGGTTGACCATACCAATTGCCATCTCATCTGCAATGATTCCAGAGATTGTCGCTGCTGATGTCTTTCCAGGGATTGCGATCATGTCAAGTCCTACAGAGCATACGCATGTCATTGCCTCTAACTTCTCAATTGTAAGAGATCCTGCATTTACTGCATCAATCATTCCCTGATCTTCACTGACCGGAATAAATGCACCGCTGAGTCCACCTACATAAGAAGATGCCATAACGCCGCCCTTCTTCACCTGGTCATTGAGCATTGCAAGTGCTGCTGTTGTTCCTGGTGCACCAACACGCTCCAGTCCGATTTCCTCCAGGATCTCTGCAATACTATCTCCAACTGCCGGAGTCGGAGCAAGAGAAAGATCAATGATTCCAAATGGAATTCCAAGACGTGCAGAAGCCTCTCCTGCAACAAGCTGTCCTACTCGTGTAATCTTAAACGCTGTTTTCTTAATTGTTTCACAGAGTTCTTCAAAACCTTTTCCACGTGCTTTTTCAATTGCTTTCTTTACAACTCCCGGTCCGCTGACACCTACATTAATAATCGTATCTGCCTCAGTCACACCGAGGAATGCACCTGCCATAAACGGGTTATCATCCGGTGCATTGCAAAGAATAACAAGCTTTGCACAACCAAGAGAATCTCTGTCTTTCGTTGCCTCTGCCGCTTCTTTCACAATCTGTCCACACAGACGGACTGCATCCATATTGATACCTGTCTTTGTTGATCCCACATTGACGGAACTACAGATTCTCTCTGTCTCGGCCAGTGCCTGCGGGATTGAACGGATCAGATTCTCTTCACTTGGTGTCATTCCTTTCGACACAAGCGCGGAGTATCCGCCAATGAAGTTTACACCTACTTTTTCCGCTGCGCGGTCAAGTGTACGTGCGATTGTCACATAATCTTCCGGAGTCTTACACGCTGCTGCTCCAACAAGCGATACAGGTGTAATTGAAATTCTCTTATTTACGATCGGAATTCCGAATTCTTTCTCAATGTCTTTTCCTGTAGATACAAGATCTTTTGCAACTGTTGTAATCTTCTCATAAATCTTACGGTTCAGTTCATCCAGATCAGAATCCACACAGTCCAACAGACTGATTCCAAGAGTGATCGTGCGGACATCAAGGTTCTCGCTTTCGATCATCTTATTGGTTTCTGATACTTCATACATATTAATCATAGTCTTATCCTCACCTTATCTCCGACTTCTTACAGACGGTGCATTTTCTCAAAAATCTCTTCTCTCTGACAATGAATTGTTACACCGATCTCTTTGCCAAGTACATCCATCTCATCACAAACTTCTTTGAAATCTTTCTTCAGATTCGCAACATCCACGATCATCATCATGTTAAAATATCCCTGAACAATTGTCTGTGAAATATCAAGAATATTGATTTCATTTTCTGCAAGATATGTACATACTTTTGCAATAATTCCTACTGTGTCTTCTCCAAGTACTGTGACAATACATTTCTTCATTCTTTCTGTACCTCCGCTTTGATTCACTCAATTTTATACATTAATAATATCCGAAACCGATTCCCGGCTTGCAACGAACATATTCAGGTCTTCCCCTTTATATTCATTATCTGCAAGCGTAACTTCCAACTTCACTGTCTCATAAGCAAGTCTTGCGTAATTGTTCTCCTTGCTCAGATGACCAAGCATGATGTGTTTCAGATTATCATGTAGTATATCACAAAGAAGCTGTCCTGACAATTCATTTGATAAATGACCGCGATCGCCAAGAATTCTCTGCTTCAAATAATATGGATATCCTCCGACTTCCAGCATATGGATATCATGGTTTGCTTCCAGAAGGATCGCATCCAGATTTTCAGATTCTTCACTGTATAATCATCATATTTTCCAAGATCTGTTGCAACTGCTACGGACTTCCCACCTTGTTCAATACGATATCCGGACGGTTCATTTGCATCATGGGAAATAGCAAATGGGTGTACGTCCAGTTCACCAAGCTGAAATGAGTGATCTGTCTTAATCGGATGTAATAGTCCTTCCGGCATCTTTCCAAGACTGGAAGACTCTTTGATTCCTGCAATCGTTCCCGGAGTCGCATAAATTGGTATCTCGTACTTTCTGCTGAACACGCCTAGTCCCTTAATATGATCCGAATGTTCATGTGTGATCAGAATTCCATCGAGTTCGTCCCCTTTAATCTCCAACTTATTCAGACCTTCTTCAATTCGTTTCTTACTAATCCCCGTATCAATCAGAAGATGGGAATTATCACTTCCTACATAGATACAGTTTCCACTGCTGCCGCTTGCAATACTGCACATTCTCATTTGTTCAATCTATCTCCTATTTGTCTCTTTGTTGCTTCAAAGTCTCCACTATTATCAATTACAACTGTGCATGCCTTTCGAAATACTTCTTCTACCGGTTGTGAAGCAATCATTCTGGTGATCTTTTCATCCGTATAATGTCTGGAACTTTTCAGTCGTTCTCTCCGAACCGCTTCATCTGTGTAAATATACCATAATTCATCACACAGTTCCTTTCCTACTTCCGGAAGAAGTGCTGCTTCTACAATATAATAAGAACAACACTCTTCTTTTTTCTTCAAGATATCTTTCCGAACCCATTCCAACACTTCCGGATGTACAATATCATTCAATCTTTGTAATTTCTTCTCATCTGCAAATACGCAGCTTCCAAGTTTCATGCGATCCAGTTCACCATCTGCTCCGACAATCTGTTCACCAAATTCCTGTACGATTCTCGTGAATGCCCACGTCCCTTTCTTCTGGATCTGCTTTGCAACTTCATCCATCTGGCAGACTACCGCACCGTATTCCTGTTCAAGAAATTTTAAAACTTCACTTTTTCCGGAGCCAACTCCACCCGTGATTCCAATTACTTTCATCTTATTTTGCCTCATACCAGTTCTTCCCTGTATGCATATCTACACTAAGCGGAACTAACAATTCTGCTGCGTGTTCCATCTTATCCTGAAGGATCTGCTGTACTTCTTCTAATTCTGTTTCATCTGCTTCGATCAAAAGTTCATCATGCACCTGAAGGATCATCCGTGATTTCAGATTTCTCTTCTTCAGTTCTTCATTTACATGAATCATTGCTATTTTAATAATATCTGCAGCAGTTCCCTGGATCGGTGCATTCATTGCCACACGCTCCCCAAAACTTCTCTGCATAAAATTGCTGGATTTTAATTCCGGCATTGGTCTTCTTCTTCCATATAAAGTCTCTGCATATCCTTTTTCTTTCGCATCGCTCACACATTTATCAAGAAATATCTTAATTCCCGGGTAGGATTCAAAATAATGCTCAATATACTGTGCCGCCTCTTTTCTCGAAATACTCAGATCCTGGCTCAGTCCAAAAGAACTGATTCCATACACAATGCCGAAATTAACTGCTTTTGCATTTCTTCTCTGCAGATCTGTCACTTCATCAAATGGTACATGGAATACCTGGGAAGCTGTCATTCGGTGAATATCTCTCGCTTCACGATATGCCTGGATCAGCTGTTCATCACCGGAACAATGCGCCAGAATACGAAGCTCGATCTGAGAATAATCCGCATCCACAAAGACACAGCCTTCTTTTGGTACAAATACTTTACGGATCAGACGTCCAAGCTCCATACGAACCGGTATATTCTGCAGATTCGGTTCTGTACTGCTGATACGTCCGGTTGCCGTGATCGTCTGATTGAATTTACTGTGGATTCTTCCATCCATCCCTATATAATTTGCAAGTCCGTCTGCATATGTTGACTTCAGTTTTGCAAGCTGACGATACTCCAGAATCTTTGCTACGATCGGATATTCCGGTGCAAGTTTATCTAACACATCCGCTGCTGTAGAATACCCGGTCTTTGTCTTCTTTGCATGAGGCATTTCCAGTTTTTCAAAAAGAATCACGCCAAGTTGTTTTGGAGAATTGATATTAAACTCTTCCCCTGCCATTTCATAAATCTCTTTTTCCAGCTCAACGATTCTTGCTCCAAGCTCTTCTCCGTAACGCTTCAGCTCTTCACCTTCAACCTTAACACCGGCCTGTTCCATATCATACAATGTAAATACTAATGGCATTTCAATTTCATTAAACAAACGGAACATTCCATTCTCTTCCAGTTTCTTCTCAAGAACCGAGACACAGGCATAAGCTGTATATGCCTCATAACATGATTTTGTACCCTCATCAAGTTTTTCATCAATTAAAAGATTCAAATATTCTCTTGCCACATCTTCTGCATTGTAATCATTTTTCAGAGGATTCAGAAGATATGCTGCTACGATTGCATCAAACCCGTTCTCACTTGTAAGCTCCGGCAACCATTCCAGATATTCTTTCAATCCACACATTGAAAAACGTTTCACACTTTTTGCAAGGTGAGACAACTTTCCTGTCAGATATTCAAAGTCAGCATCCATATCACAAGGAATCGTAACAATCTTTTCTGCTTCATAGCAAAGAGAAATCCTTCCGTATCCTGAAGCATGCGCAAACAATGGGAGAACATTTCCAGCATCTTTGGAAAATGCCGCTCCAACGGTTTCTGCTTTCTCCGCCTCTTTAAAGACTTTCTCAATTTCTTCTTTTCCTGTTACCTCACGAAAATATTTTTCCACATCATTCACTGACGCTTCTACATCAAATCTTCCAAGCAGATTTTTAAACTCCAGTCTTTGGAATAATTCATGAGCTTCTTTTGTATAAGGATTCTCATGTCTGGCATTTTCAAGTTCAAAGGTAATATCTGCATCCAGTTTAATCGTCGCAAGTGTCTTACTAAGCTGTGCCTGCTCCCAGAATTCTTTCAGATTCTTGCTTGCTCTTGGCGGTTTCAGCTCATCAACATGCTCGTATGCATTTTCAATCGTCTGGTACTGCTGAATGATCTTTGTCGCTGTCTTTTCGCCAACTCCCGGAACACCAGGAATATTATCCGCAGTATCACCCATCAAAGCCTTTACATCAATAAATTCCTTCGGTGTTACTCCATAGCGTTCCTGCACATCTGCCGCATAATAATCTTCTATTTCCGTCTTCCCCTGCTTCGTCTTTGGAATGCGGATCTTAATATGCTCTGTCGCAAGCTGAAGCGTATCACGGTCTCCGGAAATGATGGAAACATCCATTCCTTTCTCCTCACAACGATGAGACAAGGTTCCCAAAAGATCATCCGCCTCAAGTCCGGCCTTTTCAATCACTTCTATATGCATCGCACGCAGAACGTCCTTGATCACAGGCACCTGTTGACGCAGTTCCTCTGCCATCGGCTTTCTCGTGCCCTTATAATCTGCAAACATCTCATGGCGAAATGTCGGCGCATGCACATCAAATGTAACCGTCAGATATTCCGGCTTCTCTTCATCTAATATCTTAAACATAATATTCAGGAATCCATAAACTGCGTTCGTATGCAGTCCTTCCGAATTCGTCAGATCCGGAACTCCATAAAACGCCCGGTTCAATATACTGTGTCCATCGATCAGTACAATTTTATCTCTCATCAGATTCTCTCCTATTATCTCTTGCTTTTTGTTGCATTTATTTTTAACCATTATTAAAGTATACACTAATTAACTTCTTTTTTAAAGGTTCATTTTATGGTATCATAATTTAGGGTTTTTGACTCTAATATCTTGTAAACAATATTTTCAAAAATACTATCAGGAGAATTATTATGGATGGAATTATATTTGATGTAGATGGAACACTTTGGGATTCTGTTGAAGTTGTAGCCGAATCCTGGAATCTTGCAATAAAAGAGAACTCTGATCTTGAGCCAAACTTAAACCGTGAAATTCTTCAGGGACTGTTTGGAAAGACAATGGACGAAATTGCTGCCGGAGTTTTTCCCGATCTCGACCTGGACTCTCGAAGAAAACTGATGGATATCTGTTTTGATTATGAAAACCGCTATCTTGAAACACATCCCGGTGTTTACTACGAAGGCGTTATGGACACACTCAAAGAGCTGGCTCTGGAATATCCTCTTTTTATTGTAAGCAATTGCCAGTGCGGATATATTGAAGTTATGATGAAAGGCGCAGGCATGGAACCATATATCAAAGATTTCCTTTGTTTTTGGCCAGACGCAGACTTCCAAAGACCAGACGATTCTGAAATTAATGGAGAAAAATAATCTGACATCCCCTGTCTATGTCGGAGATACTCAGGGAGATGCTGATTCCTGCAAAAAGCCGGTGTCCTTTTTATCTTTGCTGCATATGGTCTTGGAGATGTTAAGGAAGATTATCCGACGATACATTCTTTTTCAGAATTAAAAAACATTTTAAGAGAGCTTGATTAACATCTCCACTCCTGTTTACTTTTTCATAATCGCGGATTTTACGCATCAATCCGCGATAAATCTTATCCTGAAGCAATTCCCGATGTTCATACGATACCGGATATTCGTTCATGAAATCGGGATGTTCTTTTATATAGCAATCTCTTTCTTCTTTTGTTGCATTCAACAGATACTTTTCATAATAATCCATATCATCTATTTTTCTTATTCATCACTTTCTCCCATCTCTCTTAGTTCTTATGCTGTCTCATTTCTCGCACATTTTTCATGTTTTTATCAATTATAGTCGTAGTACGACTATATTTCAATAGTCGTGTCAGGACTTTTATATAATAATCCAAAAATACAAAAGATATCAGATTATTGTTCACTGGATACTGTGAATGATAGCTTGCTTCCGGTTAAGTTCGCACACCGGCTTTAAAGTACGAGGATGGGATTATGAAATTCGAAAACATACGAAATTTGCGAGAAGATAATGATAAAACGCAGAAAGAAGTTGCTGCATACCTCAACATCAAACAGACTACATATTCTAAATATGAACTTGGAAAAATCAACGTTCCTATTGATGTCTTCATCAAACTTGCTGATTATTATACAGTCTCAATTGATTATCTCGTTGGTCGTGGAAAAAAGTGAAATTACAAAGAACAAAGAATGTGCATTGCACATTCTTGCGCCTGCGGCGTTGCTAAGCGCCAGTGGCGCTTGTTTAGCAAGGACCGAAGTGGAAACGTGGACCGCCTGCGACATCTACATTGTACGCCGCAGTGCGCATCCTTAGCGGAGCGTTTTTTATATATTAGGAAAGCACTTTCCTAATATATAAAAAATCTCTGGATATCTTGCAAATATTGAATTTGTAAGATATTCAGAGATTAAGTTCGATGCCGCTGGCCGGACTCGAACCGGCACGGCTACTAACCGCTTGATTTTGAGTCAAGTGCGTCTGCCAATTCCGCCACAGCGGCTTATTCTGTCGGACAAGAAAACCTTCCTGTCCGAATCAGCTTTTTTATGTTACCATATCCGATCACATTTTTCAACTATTTTTTATGATTTTATTTGTTTTTTACTTGCAAAGTTTCTTTCCAACCTCAAAACAATCAAATGTTGCAAAATAGTCTTTCGGTGTCTCTGCACGGCGAATCATCTGTACACTTCCATCTTCTTTCAGGAGCAGCTCTGCTGATTTTAATTACCATTGTAGTTATATCCCATAGAGAAACCATGTGCACCCGTATCATGGATTACAAGGTAATCTCCCATATCAACTTCCGGAAGCATTCTGTCAATTGCAAACTTATCATTATTTTCACACAGAGAACCTGTTACATCATATTTGTGATCGCACGGTGCGTCTTCTTTTCCAAGAACAGTAATATGATGATATGCTCCATACATTGCCGGGCGCATCAGGTTAACAGCACACGCATCTACTCCGATGTAGTTCTTATAAGTATTCTTCTCATGGATTGCTTTTGTCACAAGGCAGCCATAAGGTCCCATCATAAAGCGGCCAAGCTCTGTGTAGATTGCAACATCTCCCATTCCTGCCGGAACAAGTACTTCTTCATAAACCTTGCGGACACCCTCTCCGATCACACGGATATCATTCGGCTCCTGATCCGGTGTGTAAGGAATTCCAATACCACCTGAAAGATTAATAAACTTAATATGTACTCCTGTTTCTTTCTGAAGACGTACTGCCTGCTCAAAAAGAACTTTTGCAAGCATTGGATAATAATCATTTGTCACTGTATTGCTGGCAAGGAATGCATGAATACCGAATTCTTTTGCACCTTTTGCTTTCAGTGTCTTAAATGCTTCTGTGATCTGCTCTGTTGTCATTCCATATTTTGAATCTCCCGGATTATCCATAATATCATTACTGATCTTGAATATTCCGCCCGGATTGTAACGGCAGCTGATCGTCTCCGGAATATGTCCGATTGTCTTCTCAAGGAAGTCAATATGTGTAATATCATCCAGATTGATGATTGCTCCAAGTTTATCAGCAAGTATAAAATCTTCCTCTGGTGTATCATTTGAGGAAAACATAATATCGTGTCCGTTAATTCCAACTGCATCAGACATAAGAAGCTCTGTATAAGATGAGCAATCACAGCCACAGCCATATTCCTTCAAAATCTGGAGAAGAAACGGATTCGGTGTCGCCTTTACAGCAAAATATTCTTTATATCCCGGATTCCATGCAAATGCTTCCTTCAGCGCTTTCGCATTCTCACGGATTCCTTTCTCATCATAGAGATGAAACGGTGTCGGATATGTCTTTACGATCTCTTCAACCTGTTCTTTTGTCACAAATGGTTTCTTACTCATTTTTACTTTCTCCTTCGCGTATTTTGATTAATTCTATCTCATTCGCAAGTGCTGTCTTAAACAGCGTAACGAAATTTCTCTGTCCGGAATAGACACAAGTGTTTCTGCTCTCCTGTCCATATTCACCCGAAAGTACATATTTAGAATCTGTGATCAGACCAATCTGATTTCCTTTTTCTTTCGTCACATAAATGATTGCCCCTGAAAGTTCAAATGGATGATCTGTCACAAGAACTACCTTTTTTCCTTTTTCTGTCAGTTCCTTTAACTGTCCTTTCAACTGTTCCAGACAGACACCGGAACAGGAACAATACACTCTTTCTTCCACATTAGCCAGAAGATTATGAATCTTATCTGAAATATGTTCCTGACCATCGATCGTAACATAACCTTCTTCCTCTTTCTTCTCACCCGGAAGATTCACATCCAGCCACTTCTGTTCTTCCTCCATCCTGCGGATCCTGTTTCCACAGAACTCCTGAACATCAACCGGAATATACCGCTTGGCATCTTCTTCGATCAGATATGCAGCCCCCTTCTCAACAAGAGCCGCCAATGATGCATACACATTAGACCTCGAGATTCCTGTATCTCTTGCAATCTCATACCCCGTCTGCTTTCCTGCTTCGATCAGCCGAAGATAAACCGTCGCTTCCTGCCGGGACATCCCAAAATGCATCAGATATTCAATTGCTTTATTTATGTCCATCACATCATCCCTTTATTCTTAGTAGTTCTTTACAGGAACACTATACAGCATTGTTTGTTGGATGTCAATATATTGATTGTATTTAATAAGAGCCAGAACAGGCACCACGCACGGTAACTGTTCTGGCTCTTATTAAAAGTTTTTTCTAATTTAATCTACTGTCGCAATTCTCATCATATTACTTGTAAAGCTTCTCTCTTTGCTTACATTTGTTGAAGGAATTCCAGCTGTGATAACTACAACATCTCCCGGCTCAACATACTGTTTTACCTGTGCCAGTTCGATCGCATTTTCACAGATATCTTCTGTTGTATCAACTTCAAGAGACTTCAGCGGTCTTACGCCCCAGTAAATAGACATTCTTCTCAGTGTTCTCTCGTTCGGAGTTACACCAAGGATTTCCTGTCTTGGTCTTAAGTTGGATACAACTCTTGAAGTTGCTCCTGATACAGACGGTGTGATGATACATTTTGCATTCAAGTTTGCTGCTGCCAGTACAGATGAATATCCGATTGCACTGGATACTCCTCCTCTTAAATGACCATGCTCTTTCTCAAGCATGCTATCATAATCCAGGTGTTTCTCTGTCTGCTCGATGATATGAACCATCATCTGAAGCGCCTCGAGTGGGTATTTACCCTGTGCTGTCTCTCCGGAAAGCATTACAGCATCTGTTCCGTCATATACGGCGTTCGCAACGTCTGTTACCTCAGCTCTTGTCGGACGTGGATTACGCATCATAGAATCAAGCATCTGTGTTGCTGTGATAACTGTCTTGAACTGATCGTTACATTTCTGGATCATCATCTTCTGAAGATATGGAAGTTCCTCTGCCGGTATCTCAACTCCGAGGTCTCCACGGGCAACCATGATACCATCTGCTGCACGGATGATCTCATCGATATTGCTGATTCCTTCTTCATTCTCAATCTTTGCGATAATCGGAATGTAAGGAGCTCCGAGAGACTTCAGATATGCCTTGATCTCAAGAATACACTCTGCATTTCTTACGAAAGATGCAGCAATAAAATCAATTCCCTGCTCTGCTCCGAATTTAATATCTTCTTTATCTTTCTCAGTGATTGCCGGAAGTCTTACCGGTACTCCCGGTACATTAACGCCCTTTTTCTCTCCGAGTTCACCACCGTTGATGATCTCACAATGAATTTCTTTGTCTGTTTTTCCGATTACTTTCAGTCCGATCAGACCATCATCGATCAAAATAATCTTTCCTTCACTTACATCTTCTGCAAGTCCCTTATATGTGATAGATACTTTATTCTCATCTCCAACAATATCTTCTGTAGTAAGTGTAAAGGTCTTCCCTGTTTCAAGCTTAATCTTCTTTCCGTCTTTCAGAACACCTGTACGGATCTCTGGTCCCTTTGTATCCAGAAGAATAGCTGTCGTTGCATGCTCTTCCTCGCGAAGCTCTTTGAGCATATCCATACGACCCTTCTGTTCTTCATGATCACCATGAGAGAAGTTGAAACGAGCTACATCCATGCCATTCTGGATGAGTTTTCTCATCAGTTCTCTATCATTTGTGTTTGGTCCCATCGTACATACTACTTTTGTTTTTTCATACTAAGTCAATCTCTCCTTTAAAAAATATAACCTTAAAGTTCCTATACACCTGGAGCGAAGCTGCACTGTATCACTTTCGGCTGCAACTCTGATCTGATACACTGCACTGCCATACCTCATCTCCGGTAAACTATGAGAAATATGCGTTACACAATTCTCATTTTCTACTTCACATGTTCATGTGTAAATAAATGTTCCTGGCAATACTCATAGTTTCCATTACATTTTGAACAGAAACGGAACTCCAATGTCGGATCATCAAGTTCTGTACGTCCGCAGACTGCACAACGGTGTCTTGCCCCATTCGCATAAGTCATATGTGGTCTCGTCTGCTGTTTAAACTTTGCTTTTCTCGCCTGCTCTTTCGGACTGAAACGCTTCATATTCCTGCTGGACAGGAAAAAGATAACAAAGTTCAATAAGGATGCCGCAATCGCAACTTTCGTTGCGAGACTTCCTGTAAAGAAATAGTACAGTGCCATTGCCGCATATACGAAAGCCATCCATTTCATCTTAATCGGTAAAATAAAATAGAGTAAAACTTCCATATCCGGATAGATGGAAGCAAATGCCAAAAAGATAGACATTGTAATATAGTTGGTGCTGATCAATCCGATACTTGAAAGCGGAAGTTCAATTCCATAGATAAGATAAAACACACCATACAGTATGAATACTGCGATCACTGTAAAAAGTATTCCTGAAAAAATGTATACATTATAACGGAATGTTCCCCATGTTCTCTCAAGGGCTGAGCCAAGGGAGTAGTACAATAATACTAGAAACAGTAAAGAAATCAAACTTCCTGTCGGTGGAATCAATACCCAGGAAATAATCCTCCAAACCTGTCCTCTTAAAATATATGCCGGTTCCAGTGTCAGCCATCCTAAAAGTCCCGGTGCTAAATAATAAATAGCGAAACCTATCACATACCCGGCCAGCAGATACACCGTAAGATTCGATATTGCAAAACGACCTAATTTTTTTTCTAATTTATCAAGCCAGTTCAACTCGTATCCTCCTTCTATTTTCATTTTATATTACTGTCCACTACGTGTGGCCAGCACTCATCACATCTTTGTATAGCAGTAATTGTACAAGGGAAGACTTGTTTTGTCAAACGATTGTTTTTATATTAATACACTTTTAACAAGAATATGATATTTTCCTTTCCTTTCTACTTAGACATTTTGCCATATTGCAGCTCATTTCTTCACACTTACTACACTACAATGACCATTGTCTTTTTGAGAATCTTGTCGTATAATGTTATTTATTGCGAGCTAACAAACGCATTTAATAGGTAGTAACTCATATAAATTTGACAAATTAACTGAATTACAAAAGATTGGGGATATTAATTATGAACGCAAAAAATCTACATACTTTAGGAATCGACATTGGTTCCACGACAGTAAAAATTGCAATTCTTAATGATGAAAATGAAGTCCTCTTCTCTGATTATGAGCGCCATTTCGCTAATATCCAGGAGACGCTTTCCGATCTGCTCGGTCGTGCGCTTTATAAGCTTGGACCAATCCAGGTTTCTCCTGTCATCACAGGAAGCGGTGGTCTGACACTTGCCAAACACCTCGGTGTTCCATTTGTCCAGGAGGTAATTGCAGTCTCCACTGCACTACAGGATTACGCTCCTCAGACAGATGTAGCAATTGAGCTTGGTGGAGAAGATGCGAAGATCATTTATTTTGAGGGTGGAAATGTAGAACAGCGTATGAATGGTGTCTGTGCCGGTGGTACAGGTTCTTTCATTGACCAGATGGCATCTCTTCTTCAGACAGATGCTTCCGGTCTGAATGAATACGCTAAAAATTACAAAGCATTATACTCCATCGCCGCGCGCTGCGGAGTATTTGCCAAGACAGATATCCAGCCACTGATCAACGATGGTGCCGCTAAGGAAGACCTTGCCGCATCCATTTTCCAGGCTGTTGTGAATCAGACCATCAGTGGTCTTGCCTGTGGAAAACCGATTCGCGGTCACGTTGCCTTTTTAGGTGGTCCGCTTCATTTCCTCTCAGAGTTAAGGGAAGCCTTCATCCGTACACTGAAACTGGACGATGAACATATCATTGCACCGAACCATTCACATCTGTTCGCTGCAATCGGTTCTGCACTAAACTCTAAGAAAGACACTCCGATGGAATTGCGTGATATGCAGAATCGTCTGGAAAATAAAATTCAGATGGATTTCGAGGTGGAACGTCTGGATCCGCTGTTTGCAACAACTGCTGATTACGAGGAATTCATTTCCCGCCATGCAAAGCATCAGGTGCCGGTAAAAGATCTTGCCTCATACAAAGGAAAAGCATTTCTTGGAATCGATGCCGGTTCAACAACTACAAAAGCGGCTCTCGTTGGTGAAGACGGAACACTTCTTTATTCTTTCTATCACAACAACGACGGAGATCCGCTTGGTACAACGATCACAGCAATCAAAGATATTTACGATCAACTCCCGGAGGGTGTAGAGATTGTTCATTCCTGTTCCACAGGATACGGCGAGGCACTGATCAAATCTGCTCTGATGCTTGACGAGGGAGAAGTTGAGACTGTTTCTCATTATTATGCAGCATCCTTCTTTGAGCCGGATGTAGACTGTATTCTGGACATCGGCGGTCAGGATATGAAATGTATCAAGATCAAAAATCAGACTGTCGACAGTGTTCAGCTGAACGAAGCCTGCTCTTCCGGATGTGGTTCTTTCATTGAGACATTTGCAAAATCTCTGAATTATTCTGTAGAGGATTTTGCTCACGAAGCTCTTTATGCACAGAACCCGATCGATCTCGGAACACGCTGTACTGTATTTATGAACTCCAAAGTAAAACAAGCACAGAAAGAGGGGGCGTCTGTTGCTGATATCTCAGCCGGACTTGCTTATTCTGTTATCAAGAATGCACTGTTCAAGGTAATCAAAGTATCTGACGCATCCGAACTCGGAAATCATATTGTTGTTCAGGGAGGTACCTTCTATAATAATGCAGTTCTTCGAAGCTTTGAGAAAATCGCGAACTGTGAAGCGATCCGCCCGGACATTGCCGGAATCATGGGTGCATTCGGTGCAGCTCTGATTGCCCGTGAACGTTATGTTGACTGCGAAGGCACAACAATGCTTTCCATTGATGACATCCGTTCCCTTGAATACTCCACAACAATGACAAAATGTCGTGGATGTACAAACAACTGCCGTCTGACGATCAACCATTTCAGTGGTGGACGTAAATTCATCACAGGAAACCGTTGTGAGCGCGGACTTGGAAAAGAGAAATCAAAAAATCAGATGCCGAACTTATTTGAATATAAATTGCATCGCTATTTTGATTACGAACCTCTTTCCGAGGAAGAAGCAAAGCACGGATTAATCGGTATTCCTCGTGTGCTGAATATGTACGAGAACTATCCGTTCTGGTTCACATTTTTTACAAAACTTGGATTCCGTGTAGTTCTGTCACCGGCTTCCACAAGAAAGATTTATGAACTTGGTATTGAATCTATTCCAAGTGAATCCGAGTGTTATCCGGCGAAACTGGCGCACGGACATGTACAGTGGCTGATCAATCAGGGAGTAAAACACATTTTCTATCCGTCAATCCCGTATGAACGGAAAGAATTTGCTGATTCTGACAACCACTACAATTGTCCGATCGTTACTTCTTATCCGGAAAACATCAAGAATAATATGGATCCGATCGTCAACGGAGAAGTTGATTTCATCCATCCATTCTTGAATTTTGAAAGTGAAGAAACGATTTCTTACCGTCTTGTAGAAGAATTAGGTAAGAAGTTCTCTCTTTCCGAAAATGAAATCAAGTCAGCAGTCCATGACGCATGGAATGAACTGGCTGCCTGTCGTCAGGATATGAGAAATAAAGGGGAAGAAACAATCCGTTTCTTAAATGAAACAGGAAACCGCGGTATCGTACTTGCCGGTCGTCCATACCATATCGATCCGGAGGTAAATCATGGTCTTCCTGAATTGATTACATCCTACAATATTGCAGTACTTACAGAAGACTCTGTCTCTCATTTGAATCCGGCAGAGCACCCTCTGAATGTCATGGATCAGTGGATGTACCACTCCAGACTGTATGCAGCTGCAAATTATGTGAAGACAACGGAGAATCTTGATCTGATCCAGCTTAACTCCTTCGGATGTGGACTGGATGCTGTTACAACAGATCAGGTTGCTGAGATCCTTACAAATTCAGATAAAATTTACACAACTTTGAAGATTGATGAAGTAAATAATCTTGGAGCTGCAAGAATCCGTGTGCGTTCTCTTCTCGCCGCAATCCGTGTGCGTGAAAAGAAACAGGAAAAACGTACCATTCATCCGGCCTCTATCAAAAAGGTTCATTTACAAAAGAGATGCGTAAGGATTATACCATTCTCTGCCCGCAGATGTCTCCGGTTCATTTCGAACTGCTTGAGCCTGCTTTCCGCGCTGCCGGATACAACATTGATGTTCTTCCTAACGATAACAAACAGGCTGTCGATATGGGATTAAAATATGTAAATAACGATGCCTGCTACCCTTCTCTGATCGTTGTCGGTCAGATCATGGATGCACTGTTATCCGGAAAATATGACTTAAATCATACAGCTGTTATCATTACACAGACTGGTGGTGGCTGCCGTGCTTCTAACTATATTGGATTCATTCGCCGTGCACTTAAGAAAGCCGGCATGGAACACGTTCCGGTAATCTCACTTAATTTAAGTGGATTAGAAGATAACCCTGGATTTAAACTTTCTCCTGCACTGGTTCTTCGTGGAATCTACGCAGCAGTATTCGGAGATATCTTTATGAAATGTGTTTACCGTATGCGTCCTTACGAGGCCATACCGGGAACCACAGATAAGATTCACCGTAAATGGGCTGAAGTTGTTAAGAAGTTTGTATCCGAAGGCTATCCTTCCCGTAAGAGATTCAAGAAACTTTGTAAAGATATCATCAATGATTTTGATAATATCGAGACACTCGACATTAAGAAACCTCGTGTTGGAATCGTTGGAGAAATCCTGGTTAAATTCCTTCCGGCTGCCAACAATCATCTGGCAGAGCTTCTTGAAAGCGAAGGGGCTGAGGCAGTTGTTCCGGATCTTCTTGATTTCCTGCTCTACTGCTTCTACAATCAGAACTTCAAAGTTTCCCACTTGGGAATGAAGAAGTCCAAAGCTACAGCTGGAAACCTTGGAATCAAAGCTTTGGAATGGTTCCGTGCTCCGGCTTCCAAAGCATTTGCAGAAAGTAAACACTTTGATCCGCCGGCTCACATTGAAGATCTTGCAAAAATGGCATCAGAGATCGTATCTCTCGGAAACCAGACCGGTGAAGGATGGTTCCTGACAGGTGAGATGCTTGAGCTTATCCACAGCGGTGCAGGAAACATCGTCTGCACACAGCCATTCGCCTGCCTGCCAAACCATGTTGTCGGTAAGGGAGTTATCAAAGAACTTCGCCGCAGACATCCGGAGTCGAACATCGTAGCAATCGATTTCGATCCGGGCGCAAGTGAAGTAAATCAGTTGAATCGAATTAAACTGATGCTGTCGACGGCGTTTAAAAATCTGGAGAAATAAAGATTTGACGTAGGGATTCTTTTTCGAGTCCGGACGAAATCAGATATCGCATATAAAGTTTATTCGAATAGACAGACATCGAGGGTTTGATGCAGGCTCCGGGTTCTGTATACAGGAAAGACTAAGAAAAACGAAAGATTACTAAAAGCAAAACAATGCTCGGCAAACTCGCTGCCGCTTCAGACAGTAGCCTCGCACTGCTTTAACGTAACCTTCCGTTTTTTAAGTCTTTCCAAGCACACAGAACAGTCCCCTGAATCAAACCCTCGATGTCTGTCTATCGGTAAGTTTTCAGCGATATCAGATTTCTACTTCCTCGAAAGAAGAACTCTACTTGAGAGGTAGGCGCAACGGAAATTCTATAGAATGATATCCATATCTCAAACGTTTTTGCACCTAATAAAATTTAGCGTTGGAATCGATTTTTTAATAAACAGAAAACAGAAAATATGAGCTTCGAGAAGCTTTATGTTAGAAGGTGGGTATAGGGATGCAGACGAATGTGGAGCATGCTTGCTCATACTTGAAAAACAATAGATTGCGTCAAAGAAAGGATTGACAGCTGTCTGAGCGGCAGCGAGTTTGTCAATCCTTTCTTTGCTTTTAGCAGTCTATTGTTTTTCTTAGTATGAACAGTATGCGTAACCCTGAGTCGGCGTTCCTATACCCATCTTCTAACAATCAACTATCTAAAATCATATTCTCTGTTTTCGTCCGAACTCGAAAAAGAATCCCTACGATAAATCTTTATTTCCGATACAAGTAAAGGATTCCCCCGAAAAGGCCCAGGAAAATTCCTGCGTATCCTCCTGCACAGAGGATATCTGCCAGACTCTGTATCAGATCTATTCTGATTGCAGAACATACTCCTAATCCAAACAGTGTTCCAATGATTGTCCATCCTACAATTAAAATTGGCAGATATACTGCAAGTGCATGATCTGCATCTATATAATGATTTACAAAACTCCAAAGTTTTCCATACATAAAAATTACCCTCTTTCTACTAAAAATGTCTAAGTGTTTTTCCTTTTGACAATTCTTAGTATAGAGGGTTTTTGTAAAGTCTCATTTTCTTCCAATGCTAAATCTATGTAAAATAAATCAAACTATTGTTAAATCGATTTACTTTATTCTGTTTCCAGAACCAGTTCGGCCACTTCCTGTGGTGTTGTTGCCAGAGCATCTGCACCTGCCTCTGAGAGTTCTTTTAAGTCTCCGTATCCATACAGAACACCGATCACTTTCAGACCTTCCGCATGGCCTCCTAGTATGTCATAAGAACGATCTCCGACCATTACGATTTTATCCAGTTCTTTCTCTTCGCACTGTTCCAAGACATAACGGATAACATCTTGTTTTTCTGTACGTGTCTCATCCATACATGCCCCGCCGATCACATCAAAATATTGAGCCAGTCCAAAGTGATCTGCGATGATTTTAGCAAATTTTTCCGGCTTGGATGTCGCCATCGCAATCTTGATTCCCGCTTGTTTCAATGTCTTGAGCATCTCTTCTACGCCATCATACACACTGTTTTCAAAAATACCTGTCACTGTGAAATATTCTCGATAAAGAGTAACCATCTCTGCTGCTATTTCTTCATCAATTCCACAGTGTTCCATAAACTGACCCTTCAGCGGTGGTCCAATAAATTTACGTAATTCATCTACGTCAGGTGTCGGTTCTCCCACCTTCTCCAGCGCATATTTTACAGAATTCATAATTCCCGGACCTGAATCTGTGAGTGTTCCGTCCAGATCAAACAGTACAGTTGTTATTTTCATTTCCAATTCCTCACTCTATTAAAATTTTCTAATCTGATCATCCTCTTCACTTTCTGTTTTAATCACTTTACGGATCACCACATAATAGCCGAAATCATCGTTCACTTTAATATAGACTCTCTCGCCTTCTTTATGTCCGAGCAGGGCTTTTCCAATCGGAGATTCTATGCTGACCAGTCCATTCAAAGAGCTTCCTCTTACAGATGTCACTATACGATATGTTTCGACTTCATCATCATCTTCACAATAAAGTTCTACGGTATTATTCAGGCCAATTTCATCCTCTTTCGAATGATCTTCCACAATCTCAGCTGTCTTGAGCATTCTTTCCAGATAACGAATACGACTTTCGTTCTGATTCTTCGCTTTTTTCGCTGCGTGATACTCGAAGTTCTCACTCAAGTCTCCATGAGATCTTGCTTCTTTCACTGCTTCGATCAATTCTTTACGTTCTACTAATTTTCGATGCTCAATCTCTACCTGAATCTTTTCTACATCATTTTTTGTCAATCTTTCACGCATGACTTTTCCTTTCTTCTCTGAACCATAGGTTACTGTTCACACGATGTGCGACCAGCAACGCATCTCGCCATTTTAAATCGCCTTTGGCGATGGGGCGAGATGCATTCAAGTCAAAACGCGCATTCTCCGTGTCAATCAGCGGAGTGATTGACACGGGAGTGAACAGTAACAACCATAGACATTGCTGTACACATCTACTGTGAACAACAACCTATAGGGAAAAGGAAAGCTATCAATTACGATAAACTAAAACAAGCACTGTTGTTATCGCAGTCAATAGCTTTCCCTTTTCACTTCTATCTTAATTCACGCAATTTTCTTCTGGATTCTTTTCTCTTGAAAGAATCATTCAAGTTGCCTGAATCCAAATTCAACACTTATGAATTATTTCACTAACAGAGATTTTCCTGTCATCTCAGCCGGCTGTTCCATTCCCATCAGCTCGATCAGTGTCGGAGCGATGTCTGCCAGGCATCCGCCTTCTCTTAACTTGTAAGCCGGATCAGCATTTACAAGGATAAACGGTACCGGATTCGTTGTATGAGCTGTGAATGGCTCACCTGTCTCCTCATCGATCAGCTGCTCTGCATTTCCGTGGTCAGCACAGATGAACATCTGTCCGTCTACTTCTTTCAGAGCCTCTACAGCCTTTCCTACACACTCGTCAACTGCTTCTACAGCCTTGATCGCAGCTTCCTGAACACCTGTATGTCCTACCATGTCAGGGTTTGCAAAGTTGATCACGATCACATCATAGTTCTCAGACTTGATCGCTCCAACAAGCTTGTCACATACTTCGTAAGCGCTCATCTCCGGTTTCAGGTCATAAGTAGCAACCTTAGGGGATTTCACAAGGATTCTGTCCTCTCCCGCATTCGGCTCTTCTACTCCGCCATTGAAGAAGAATGTTACGTGAGCATATTTCTCTGTCTCTGCAATACGAGCCTGTTTCAGTCCGTTATCTGCAAGGAACTGTCCAAATGTATTCGTAATAGATTCTTTTACGAATGCAACTGTCTTATTCTCGATTGTCGCATCATACTCTGTGAAGCATACGAATGTAGTCTTCACTCTGTCCCCTCTTTCAAATCCGTCAAAGCTGTCATCACAGAATGTTCTTGTGAGTTCTCTTGCTCTGTCAGGACGGAAGTTGAAGAATACAACAGAATCATTTTCTTTAATTGTAGCTGTTGCAGCACCGTCTTTTGTCACAACAAATGGTACTACGAACTCGTCTGTTACATCTTCATCGTAGGAAGCCTGGATTCCTGCTGTTGCGGATTCCGCTGTATTGCCTTCTCCTGCAACTAATGCTTTGTAAGCTTTCTCCACACGATCCCAACGGTTATCACGATCCATTGCATAGTAACGTCCGGATACAGATGCAACTTCACCTACACCAATCTCTTTCATCTTTGCTTCAAGCTGCTCTACATATTCTTTACCTGATGCCGGTGGTGTATCACGGCCGTCAAGGAAACAATGAACATATACTTTCTCGATTCCCTGTCTCTTGGCGAGCTCAAGAATTCCATAAATATGAGTAATATGACTATGAACTCCTCCGTCAGATACAAGTCCCATCAGGTGAAGTGCAGAATCATTCTTCTTTACATTCTCACAAGCTGCAAGAAGAGCTTTGTTCTCAAAGAATTCTCCGTCTTCGATAGACTTTGTGATCTTTGTAAGTTCCTGATAAATGATACGTCCGGCACCCATATTCATATGTCCTACTTCTGAGTTACCCATCTGTCCATCCGGAAGACCAACAGAAAGTCCGCTGGCATTTCCTTTTACAAACGGATACTCTGCCATCAGTTTATCCATAACAGGAGTATTCGCAAGGGCTACTGCGTTACCCTCTGTCTTATCTCTTAATCCATATCCATCTAAAATCATTAATACGGTTGGTTTTTTGCTCATCTCAATATCTCCTTTGCATTAAGATTGTCTATTTTTTAACTCTACGCTTTATTGTACTAGTTTTAGCACAATTTTGCAAGTCAGAGCTCTGGTCAAATATATCTGAAAATAAGCAGATTTTCGCCTGAATTCATGTGAAAATCACTACAATAAAATCTTATAATGTCGGAAGCAATTCTTTCATCAGCTTTACACCATGAACGATCGCCTGTTTCTCAAATGTAGGATAGTCCACCTGTGCACTTCCATCTGCCTTATCTGAGATTGCACGAATGATCACACATGGAACGTGATTCAGATATGCACCGTGAGCAATTGCTGCTCCTTCCATCTCAGCACATTTCGCACCAAAATTATTAACAATACGTTCTTTTACTTCTTTTTCAGAAATAAACTGGTCTCCGCTTGCAACTCTTCCTGTAAATGTACGAATATCTGAATTCGCCTTTTTATTTGCTTCCACTGCTTTTCTCACAAGTTCTTTATCTGCCGGAAATGCAAATACATCCATACGCGGCACCTGTCCGACAGGATCTCCCAATGCGCTGACATCCATATCATGTTCTACTGCATCTGTAGATACAACAATATCTCCGATATTGATCTCTGCATCTAGAGAACCGGCTACACCTGTATTGATCAGCTGATCTACCTGATAAAAGTCTGCAAGAATCTGTGTACAAATTGCAGCATTCACCTTTCCAATTCCGCTCTGTACAACAACTGCTTCTTTTCCATAAAGCATACCTTTATAAAACTTCATGGATGCTCTCTCCTGCATCTCGCATTCTGTCATATCCTCGATCAGCTCACGGACTTCTTCTTCCATTGCTCCGATAATTCCTACCATAGCTTCTCAATCTCCTATCTTTTCTGTTCCCTTTTCTTAGTTGCTTTATTTTCTTCATTAAGCTGTTACTTTATTTTATCAATCTCCTCTATGATACACTCAAATGATTTTCAAAGTCAAGAAAAAGGCCATCCGGTCAGAATTACTATCTCTATTGCTACTGTCCGCACTACCTGTGCGCGGCAATATAGATATCTTTCTGACCAGATGACCTTTCTTAATCATCTGTTCTATTAAAACAGCTTTTGAGATCTTATTATTTGTAGTTTACGATCTTTCCGAAGTCAGCTTTAAGGGAAGCTCCACCTACAAGACCTCCATCGATGTTAAGCCTGTGCAAAAAAGCTCAGGAGCTGTAGCTGCGTTTACAGATCCGCCGTACTGGATACGGATTGCTTCTGCTGTAGCTTCATCATATACTTCAGCGATGCAAGCACGGATTCCTGCACAAACTTCTTCAGCCTGCTCTGTTGTAGCTGTCTTTCCTGTTCCGATTGCCCAGATTGGCTCGTAAGCGATAACTGCTGTCTTAGCCTGATCTGCTGTAACACCCTGGAATCCAACCTTAACCTGCTGACGGATGAAGTCCATTGTTACGCCCTGCTCTCTCTGCTCAAGAGTCTCTCCACAGCACATGATTGGTGTAATACCATGCTCAAATTGCTTTGAGGACTTTCTTGTTAACATCTTCATTTGTCTCACCGAAGTAATCTCTTCTCTCTGAATGTCCGAGAACAACATATTTAACACCTGCATCTACAAGCATGTTCGGAGAAATCTCACCTGTGTAAGCTCCACTCTCCTCGAAATACATGTTCTCAGCTCCAACCTGGATGTTTGTTCCTTTTGCAGCCTCTACAACTGGTACGATATCGATAGCCGGTACGCAGAATACTACGTCTACTTCTTCGTTAGCTACAAGTGGTTTTAACTCCTCTACAAGTGCTACTGCCTCGCTTGGAGTTTTGTTCATTTTCCAGTTTCCTGCAATAATTTTCTTTCTTGCCATTGTTCTTTTCTCCTTTAGAAATCTCTAAATTTATACACAGAGAAGCTGTCACAACCAGCTTCTCATGCATACATTTCATATTATTTATCGTTAGCTGCTGCTACTCCCGGAAGTTCTTTTCCTTCAAGGAATTCAAGAGAAGCTCCACCACCTGTAGAGATGTGTGTCATCTTGTCACCATATCCGAGCTGGTTAACAGCTGCTGCGGAATCTCCACCACCGATGATTGTTACAGCATCTGTGTTAGCAAGTGCTTCTGCAACTGCCTTTGTTCCATCAGCGAATTTCGGCATCTCGAAGCATCCCATTGGTCCGTTCCATACAACTGTCTTCGCAGATTTAACAGCGTCTGCAAACATCTCAGCTGTCTTTGGTCCGATATCAAGTCCCATCCATCCTTCTGGAATCTCATTCTGAGCTACTACCTGTGTATTTGCATCGTTAGAGAAAGCGTCTGCTGCTACAGCATCAACTGGAAGAAGAAGTTTTACACCTTTCTCTTCTGCTTTCTTAACCATGTCAAGTGCGTACTGTAAGTAATCTTCCTCAAGAAGGGAATTTCCTACGCTTCCGCCCTGAGCTTTTGTGAATGTGTAGCACATTCCACCACCAATGATCAGAGTATCAACTTTGTCAAGAAGGTTGTTGATTACAGAAATCTTACTGGATACTTTAGATCCTCCAAGGATTGCAACAAATGGTCTTTCCGGATTCTCTACTGCATTTCCAAGGAAATCGATTTCTTTCTGCATAAGGTATCCAACAACTGCTGTGTCAACAAACTGTGTAACACCTACGTTAGAACAGTGTGCTCTATGAGCTGTTCCGAATGCATCGTTTACGAATACATCGCAAAGAGAAGCAAGGTCTTTGCTGAATGCTTCACCGTTCTTTGTCTCTTCTGCTCTGTAACGTGTGTTTTCAAGAAGAACAACATCTCCGTCTTTCATAGCTTCAACAGCTGCTTTTGCGTTTGGTCCAACTACTTCCGGATCAGCTGCAAATTTAACTTCCTGTCCAAGGAGCTCAGAAAGTCTTACTGCTACTGGTGCAAGTGAAAGCTCCGGCTTTGGCTCTCCCTTCGGTTTTCCAAGGTGGGAACAAAGAATTACTTTTCCTCCATCAGCGATCAGCTTCTTGATTGTAGGAAGAGCTGCCACGATACGGTTCTCATCTGTGATCTTTCCATCCTGAAGCGGTACGTTGAAATCACATCTTACAAGAACTCTTTTTCCTTTTACATTGATATCATCTACGGATTTTTTATTAAGTGCTGCCATTTTTCATAGCCTCCTGTATCTTGTCTTTTTCCTGATCGTCTCATAAATTCCGTGTGAATTATCACCAGCAGATATTTAACGATCACATTAAAAAGGATCCGGTCCTACAATAAGACCGGACCCCATTGTGAGTCAATAATTCAGATTAATTCTGAGTATTTAATATAAAATTAAGCCTCAAGAAGTGTTCCGAAGTGTTTGATTGTTCTTACCATCTGGCTTGTGTAAGAGTTCTCGTTGTCATACCATGAAACAACCTGAACCTCTGTTGTACCATCACCAACTGGAAGAGCCATTGTCTGAGTTGCATCAAACAGTGATCCAAATCTCATTCCTACGATGTCGCTGGATACGATCTCATCTGTGTTGTATCCGAAGGACTCGTTAGAAGCTGCTTTCATAGCTGCGTTGATCTGATCTACAGTAACTTCTCCCTCAACTACTGCTGTAAGGATTGTTGTAGAACCTGTTGGTGTAGGAACACGCTGAGCAGATCCGATAAGTTTTCCGTTCAGTTCTGGGATAACAAGACCGATTGCTTTAGCAGCACCTGTGCTGTTTGGTACGATGTTAACTGCAGCTGCACGAGATCTTCTAAGATCACCTTTTCTCTGCGGTCCATCAAGTGTCATCTGATCTCCTGTGTAAGCGTGGATTGTACACATGATACCGGACTTGATTGCTGCAAGGTCGTTAAGAGCTTTTGCCATCGGAGCCAGGCAGTTTGTTGTACAAGAAGCTGCGGAGATGATGTTGTCCTCTTTTGTAAGTTCTTCGTGGTTTACATTGTAAACGATTGTCGGAAGGTCATTTCCAGCTGGAGCAGAAATAACTACTTTCTTAGCACCTGCATCGATGTGAGCCTGAGCTTTTGCTTTGGATGTGTAGAATCCTGTACACTCCAGAACAACGTCAACACCGATCTCTCCCCAAGGAAGCTCAGCTGCGTTAGCTTTTGCGTAGATCTTGATCTCTTTTCCGTCAACTGTGATAGAATCCTCTCCTGCTTCTACTGTATCTGCAAGAGCGTATGTTCCCTGAGTTGAGTCATATTTTAATAAGTGAGCAAGCATCTTAGGAGATGTAAGGTCGTTGATTGCTACTACCTCATATCCTTCTGCTCCGAACATCTGTCTGAAAGCAAGACGTCCGATACGTCCAAAACCATTAATCGCTACTTTTACTGCCATGATTAATTCCTCCTAAAAAGTTTAAAAATTTATGGCTGTATCTCCAGCCATGGCGATGAATTTAACAAAGCGATAATTGTTAAATATTCATCAACTAGATTCATTGTACTAAAACAAGAACAAAAATTCAAGCCTTAAATCCATATAATTCTAATTTTATGGAACAATTCTCCTAAACACCGGTTTCCGCCCCTTAAATTCTGCATAATAACTAAAACCACAGCCTGCAAGTATCTCTCCTGCCTGTTCATAGTCAAAAGCTACATGTTCCGGCCTATGTGCATCTGCTCCGATTGTGACAATTTCACCACCAAGCTCCTTATATCTTCTGATAACATCCGGATGCGGGTTTGGAAATCCAAGTCCATATTTCATTCCTGCCATGTTCATCTCAAGTCCTTTTCCATGACTGATCAGATGTTTTAGTATCTCATCGATCTCTTCTGCATATTTTCTGTAAGAATATTCTTCTGCCTGATGTGCGCCATAACGGACAACATAGTCCAAATGCCCCAGACTATCGAAGGAATTTATTTTTTCAGGTTTTCAATTGCCACCTGAAATGCTTCATGATAAGCCTCCTCATCACTTCGTCCTTCAAAAAATCCACGATAATACGGATCCTGTCCATGGATAAGGTGTATTGAACCGATCACAAAATCAAACGGATATTTTTCTGTCAGTTCTTTATAATATTCTCCCAGGTGTGGCTGAAGTCCGATCTCTACACCAATCCGGACTTCCAGTTTCTTCTGATATTCTGTTTTTAATTGCGTCAGTCTGCTGAAATATTCATCCAGGTCGAACATAAATGCACCCGCCGGAAAATCCGGTGTTTCCGGAAAGTCTTTATCAAGATGATCCGTGATGCAGACTGCCTGCATTCCTTTATTCACCGCTGCATCAAGCATGGAATGTACAGATGCATCACTATCTTCTGAAAATCTTGTATGCATATGCGCATCACATGCTATCATAATATTGTGCCGCCTCCTAATACATACTCACCATCATAGAGAACAACCGCCTGTCCCGGTGTCACTGCACGGATTGGTTCATCAAATGTGCAGGTGATTTCATCTTCCCCTGTCTTTTCCACTGTGCACCAGGCTCCTTTATGATTGTAACGGATCTTTGCAAACACCCGGATGGGTTCTGTGATATCTTCTACACTCATGAAATTCAATTCATTCGCACGCAGCGTATGCGTTAAAGATTCTTCGTATGTTCCAATCACAACTTCATCTGTTTCCGGACGAATCTCAAGTACAAATGCCGGATATCCCAGCGCAAGTCCAAGCCCTTTACGCTGCCCTACCGTATAATGAATGATTCCTTTGTGTTTTCCAAGAATCTTTCCGTCCGGTGTTACAAAATTCCCCTGACGGATCGGAGTATCTGCATTTTCTTCAATAAAGGTTGCATAATCTCCATCCGGAACAAAACAGATATCCTGACTATCTGGCTTGTTAGCAACCTGCAGTCCAATTTCTTCTGCCATCTCACGGATCTTATCCTTTGAATAATTTCCAACCGGCATCAGCGTATGCGCCAGTTGCTCCTGGGTCAGGTTATAAAGTGCATAAGTCTGGTCTTTCGCAAGCGTCGCAGATCTTCGGATTGCGTATCTTCCATTCGGAAGTTTATCAATCCTCGCATAATGTCCTGTTGCGATATAGTCTGCTCCGATGGAAAGACTTCTCTGCAAAAGTGCTTCCCATTTCACATAACGATTGCAGGCAATACACGGGTTAGGTGTTCTTCCGTTCAGGTATTCTTCCGTAAAGTAATCAATTACATTTTTCTGGAATTCCTGTTTAAAATTCATCACATAATACGGAATACCAATAGACGATGCAACACGTCTTGCATCGTCTACCGCACTGAGCCCGCAACAGCCGCCGTTTTCTTCTTGAACCTCATTGTCCTCATCCTGCCAGATCTGCATCGTCACACCGATCACATCATAGCCTTGTTCTTTCAAAAGCCAGGCTGCCACGGAGGAATCTACTCCCCCGGACATTCCAACAACAACTTTGCCTTTGCTCATTAATATTCCTCTTCCTCTGCTTCTTCACCTTCGTGAATATCTGACTTCGGTTTCTGAAGTCCCTCAATCTTGATACCGTGTTTCTCTGCATAATCCCAGAGTGCTGCATGGATTGCTTCCTCTGCAAGAAGTGAACAGTGAACCTTTACCGGCGGAAGTCCGTCAAGAGCTTCCATAACGGCTTTGTTTGTTACCTCCATTGCTTCCTGAATGCTTTTTCCTTTAACCATCTCTGTTGCCATACTGGAAGTTGCAACAGCTGCTCCACACCCGAATGTTTTAAACTTTACATCACGAATGATCTGATTTTCATCAATATCAAGATAAATTCTCATGATATCTCCACATTTCGCATTTCCCACTGTTCCTACGCCACTTGCATTTTCAATTTCCCCTACATTTCTTGGATGCTGGAAATGATCCATTACCTTTTCTGTATACATTATATAATTCCTCCATTTTGTTTATCTTTTTATTCAAAAATTAGTTTGTATTTTTCTTTTAAGTCATTCTGGCTTATGCATTCTTCTGCTGCTTTTTCATAAAATCTTCGTAAAGCGGAGACATACTGCGCAGATGTGCAACAATCTCTTTCAACTGGTCGATTGTATAATCAATATCTTCTTTTGTTGTATCAGCACCAATTGACATACGAAGTGAACCATGTGCAATCTCGTGCGGTAATCCAATTGCCAGAAGAACATGAGATGGATCCAGAGAGCCTGATGTACAAGCTGAACCACTGGAAGCACAGATTCCTTTCATATCCAGCATGATCAGCAAAGATTCTCCTTCAACAAATTGGAAGCTGAAGTTAATGTTATTCGGAACACGTTTCACACGATCTCCATTTAATCTACAATATGGAATCTCATTCTCAATTCTTGCAATTGCATAATCACGAAGTTCTGTCTCATGTTTCATTCTCTGTTCCATGGAAGCCATAGCAAGCTCTACAGCTTTTCCGTATCCTACAATACCCGGAACATTCTCTGTACCTGCACGGCGTTTTCTCTCCTGGGCTCCGCCGTGAATAAATGAACGGATCTTCACTCCTTTTCTGATATAAAGGAAACCGATTCCCTTTGGTCCGTTCAGTTTATGTCCACTGGAACTGAGCATATCAATATTCATCTCATCTACATTGATCGGTACCTGACCAAACGCCTGGACAGCATCTGTATGGAAAAGTACTCCATGTTTATGTGCAATCTCTCCGATTTCTTTGATTGGCTGAATACTTCCGATCTCATTGTTTGCAAACATTACGCTGACCAGAATTGTATCTGGACGAATCGCTGCTTCAACAGCTTCCGGACTGACAATACCATTCTCATCTACATCCAGATAAGTCACTTCATATCCTCTCTTCTGGAGATATTCTCCTGTATGAAGGATTGCATGATGCTCAATCTTTGTTGTAATGATATGTTTTCCCTTTGATTCATAAGCCTCAGCTGTAGCTTTCAGCGCCCAGTTATCAGATTCAGAGCCACCAGCTGTGAAATAAATCTCCTCTGTCTTCGCACCAAGTGCTTTTGCTATGATTTCTCTCTGTTTTGTGATCACTTCTTTATTCGCAGCCGCAAAACCATAAACACTGGATGGGTTACCAAAATGCTCTGTAAAATATGGGAGCATCGCATCCACAACTTCCGGTGCTGTCTTTGTTGTTGCTGCATTATCAAGATAAATTAATTTTCCCATTACCTGTTACCTCACTTTTATTTTATCTACTTTGTTTTCTTACTGTTCACAAATAATTGTAGACAATGATTCTTTTCAGTTTTTACACTTTGTATAATCCAGATGATTGTCTGTATGTCCAAGACATTTACTTTCTGTCACCAGTTGATTCAGCCAGATTTCATCTACTGTCTGGTTAATACTATCATTGATTCGTTTCCACACATACTTTGTCACACAGCTGTCCGCGCCTTTGCATTCTCCTTCCGGATCAAGTCCGGCGCATTCTACTGGTTCAAGATTCCCTTCCAGTGCACGAAGCACATCTCCTACAGAAATATCTTTTGCTTCCTTTGCTAAGACATATCCACCATTTGCACCTCGGATGCTCTTGACAAGTCCTGCTTTTTTCAGCTTCGACATCAATTGTTCCAGATATCGTTCTGAAATATCCTGACGTCTTGCAATACTTGTGATGGAAACCGGAGAAATCTTCACTGTATTGGGCTAGATCGATCAAGGC
>ENA-OUNH01000027-OUNH01000027.1-human-gut-metagenome-genome-assembly--contig:-NODE-27-length-62439-cov-5.095760_pt1 | contig 62439 bp, 60 predicted proteins | sample MGYA00242806_ERZ504814 | MGnify/ENA primary metagenome ERZ504814 (study PRJEB26092, sample SAMD00036389) | human gut metagenome | host: Homo sapiens | study: EMG produced TPA metagenomics assembly of...
CAAATAAGGTGTTTCGTTCGACTTGCATGTGTTAAGCACGCCGCCAGCGTTCATCCTGAGCCAGGATCAAACTCTCATGTTCAATGTTGATCCAAGTTCAAGAAGCACTAGCTTCTTTATCCTTGTTGATTACTGTTCTCTATAAAGAACGTTCGTTGATTTTTACTAAAATCATCTGAAAAATTCATTAGAATTTTCAAGGTTGTCTTATTGTTCAGTTGTCAAAGATCTTTTTATGATCCGCTTCTTGTGTGCAAGAAGCTTTATTATTTTATCACAGTTCTTTTTGTTTGTCAAGAACTTTTTTAATTTATTTTGTTATTCTGAGCTCTTCTGCTCTGCAACAACTTTTATATCATATCATTTCTGATCTCACCTATCAAGAACTTTTTAACTTTTCTTTCAGATCTGATCTCTATTGTTCTGATCGTTCTCCGTCAGCAACTTTTATAGATTATCATATCTGATCACTTGTGTCAAGAAGTTTTTTTATTCTTTTCAGAAGCCAGATCAGCTCCGATGTTATATTTTCCTGCCGCTCTTTCAGCGACGTTGATTATCTTACCATAGCTGTATACAGTATGTCAACAGCTTTTTGTCTTTTTTTCATTTTTATTAAAACTAATTTTATTCCATAGATTTTCTTGTATTTTCACGCTATAATATGATATGAAAATTTAAGATGATTCTAAATCGCATAATAGTGAACGATTTCAAAATCATCCCTATAGTGATAACACATTTTATATAAGAAAGGAAATCCATCATGGAAAAATAGCAAGTTTTACAATTAATCATTTAAAACTGTTACCCGGTGTTTATGTTTCTCGTAAAGATGCCGTTGGTTCTGAGACTTTAACAACATTTGATCTTCGTATGACAGCCCCAAATCGTGAGCCTGTTATGAATACCGCAGAGATGCATGCGATCGAGCATCTTGCCGCTACTTATTTAAGAAATAACAAAGAATGGCAGGATAAGATCATCTATTTTGGCCCAATGGGCTGTCGTACTGGATTCTATCTTATTTTAGCTGGCGATCTTACTTCAAAGGATATATTACCTCTTATTATAAGTACTTTTGAATTTATTCGTGATTTTAAAGGTGATGTTCCTGGAGCCAGTGCTAAGGATTGTGGTAACTATCTTGATATGAATCTTCCGATGGCAAATTATCTTGCAGATCACTATCTTAAAAACGCTTTATACGTTGCAGATGATAAAAATCTGAATTATCCTGAGTAAATCTGTACATAATATAAAGGTATCAATTGTCGTACTCACAGAATTCTTTCCAAGTGATTCTGTGAGTACTTATTATAAGGAGGCTTTTATATTATGGAAAACCAGAATAAAGTGTATCAGGAAGTTGCTGAAGAATGCAGTCAGTACTGTCCTTGTGGCTGTGACCATTCCGTAAAGAACGTCAGTACCGGAGATGACACAAAAGCACCTAGCTGTTTAAACTGTAAACACTTTTCTGTGTCTGAGCAGCACTGTCAGCTTGATCTGTACGATCAGATTGTTACAAATTTATAATCACACCTATATCATATTTATATAAGATGTGAAATTTTTCTAAAAAAGAAGTCGTTTTCTACGACTTCTTTTTTCATTTTATACTTGCAATATTTGAAAAGAGGTCTATTATAATAATGAGTTTATTTTTAGGAGGAAATTGTTATGTCATTACAACAAATCATAGCGATCATCATCTTTTTATGTACGATGGGCGCTATCATCACAGGGAAGGTCCACAACACGGTTGCCTCATTAACCGGTGCTGCCTGTCTGGTCCTCACCCACATTCTTTCGATTGAAGATTGTATTGACGCAGTCGATGTTGAAACAATCTGTATTCTAGTCGGAATGATGCTTTTGGTTGCTGTTATCAAGAATTCTGGTATTTTCGAATACATAGCGATCAAAGCTGCAAAAATCGCAAAAGGTCGTCCATGGCCAATCATGGTGATCTTTATTTTGATCACCGCCGTATGTTCTGGAATGCTTGATAACGTTACCACAGTCTTGCTAGTAGGACCAATGACTCTGGCAATCACAAATATCTTGAAAGTTGATCCCGTACCATATATCATCACACAGATCATGGCTTCCAATATCGGTGGTACCGCTACATTGATCGGTGACCCACCTAACATTATGATCGGTAGTGCGGCCAAATTAAGTTTCGTAGATTTTATTTTAAATACAGGGGTGGCCACTGTATTTGTTATCATTGTTGGTCTGATCTGTATGTATTTTATATACGGAAGAAAGTTATTTGTTACAGACGAATCAATTGCAAAGGTTATGCAGTTAGATGAAAACAAAGCGATCAAGGACCGAAAACTTATGCATGAAAGTGTTATCGTTATCATCCTAGTCGCATTATGCTTTATTTTCCATGACCAGTTAGGCGTACAGTCTTGTACTGTTGCTATTGCTGCAGCATGTATCATGCTTTTAATCGGCGGTCAGGAACCTGAAGAAATCATTGCAGACGTTGAATGGCCTACCATTCTTTTCTTTATTGGATTATTTATTGTTGTCGGTGGGATGAAAAAAGTAGGTGTCATCACAATGCTTGCAAATGGATTGATTTCTATCACTCATGGTAATATGGTGGTTACAATGATGGTAATCTTATGGGTTTCCGCTATTGTATCTTCTTTCCTCGACAACATCCCATTTGTTGCAACATTAATCCCTATGATTCTTACGATGCAGTCCGAGGGAATGGATGTCGCTCCAATCTGGTGGGCATTGTCACTCGGTGCTTGTTTAGGTGGAAATGGAACACTGATCGGTGCTTCTGCAAACGTTGTTTTGTCTGGTATCAGTAAAAATAACGGACATCCAATTACATTCGGTCAATATTTTAAGATCGGATTCCCAATGATGATCTTATCGATCATCGTATGTTCCGTATTTCTTTTGATTCGATTTGCTTAATAAAAAATTATGGATTATAATATTTAGGAGAGGAGCGTGATCTTATGAATCAAAATACCGTAACCGGAGATTATATTAATATCAATCTGCGTCAGTTAGGCGCTACTTCTATCAAGGAGTTTAACAGCATCATGCACATTGCTGAATTCGATCTTGGTGATGGATTAATTGTTTCTTATGTTTTTAATATTACACGACATAATAAATACTTTTTACAACGTATGCAGCCATATGCAATGGTCCATGGTAAATTCGCCAGTGATCAGGAAATTATCGATTTTATTACAGCAGACTTAAAGCGTTTTGAAAATGCAAAGAATAGTCACAATTTTAATACTTTCCTTTTAATTCCCATCTTGGTCATCATATTACAGAAAATATCGAACAGCTGTTTTTAAATTATAACGTTGATGCAGATAAATTAGAGTCCATTGAGGATTCTCTGGAAGAATCTCTTGTTGAAATTCAATCCTTATTTGAGAAATCTGATAAACTTGATCTGCCAGAAGATTAATATTTATAAAAATTGCCCTTGAAATGAAATGGTTTCAAGGGCTTTCTTACTTTCTCGAATTTATACATAACAAAAAGCCCACAGTTTTATACATCTTCTGTACACTTTCCTGTGAGCTTTTAATCTTCTATTGAATATCAACGACAATCTTCTTGTCACCTTTGTCAACCGAAGCCTTGACAACAGTTCTGATCGCCTTTGCAATCCTTCCCTGTTTTCCAATTACTTTCCCCATATCACCTTCGGCAACATGAAGTTCTAATACGACTGCATCGGCAGTTTCTTTCTCTGTAACTGTCACTTTATCTGGCTGATCAACGAGGGCTTTTGCAATCACTTCTAATAAATGTTTCATGCACTGCCTCCTGTCTTAAATCTGACTATTTTTCGATTCCTGCAGCTTTTAATAATTTAGCTACTGTATCTGTAGGCTGAGCACCTGTTGCTAACCATTTCTTAGCAGCTTCTTCGTCAAATTTGATCACGCTAGGATCCTGATTTGGATCATATGTTCCGATTTCTTCAATAAATCTACCATCTCTAGGGGATCTAGCATCTGCTACTACTACTCTATAAAAAGGTGCTTTCTTCTGTCCCATTCTTTTTAATCTCATTTTTACTGCCATTTTGTTTTTACCTCCAAAAATCTTTCTTTGTAATTTAAATTAATTATTATTTTCTATAACTAAGGCCTAAAAAGGTAATTTAAATCCACCTCTTTTACCACCTTTGCCACCAAACATACCTGACATCTGCTTCATCATCTGTTTCTGATTCTGAACCTGTTTGCATAAGCGGTTAACTTCCGCGATTGGAACTCCTGCTCCTGCTGCGATTCTTCTCTTTCTTGAAGCATTGATGATCTTAGGATTAGCACGTTCTTCTTTAGTCATGGAATAAATGATCGCCGCTGTCTTATCCATCATACCATCATCAATATCAAGTCCCTGCATCTTGTTTCCGACACCAGGGATCATAGATAACAGATTGGATAATCCACCCATCTTCTTCATCTGATCCATCTGATCAAGAAAATCGTTAAAATCAAACTCAGCCTTCTTCATCTTCTCAGTCATACGAAGTGCGTCTTCCTCATTGATCGTCTGCTCTGCTTTCTCGATCAGTGACAATACATCTCCCATACCAAGGATTCGGCTTGTCATTCGGTCTGGATAGAACTGCTGAAGATCTTCCAGTTTTTCTCCCATACCTACATATAAAATCGGCTTTCCTGTTACAGAACGAATAGAAAGTGCTGCACCACCTCGGGTGTCACCATCCATCTTCGTGATGATAATTCCATCGACGCCGACTTTCTCATTAAATTCTTTTGCCACATTGACAGCATCCTGTCCTGTCATGGCATCAACGACGAGAATACTCTGGAATACATCCACATTCTCTTTGATCTCAACCAGCTCTGTCATCATATTCTCATCAATATGAAGACGTCCTGCTGTATCTAGGATCACGATATTGTTTCCATTCTTCTGTGCGTGTTCTACGGAAGCCTTTGCAATATCCACTGGATTCTGCTTATCTCCCATTGTAAATACTGGTACTCCGACCTTCTCTCCATTGACCTGAAGCTGTTTGATCGCCGCTGGGCGATATACATCACAGGCTACCAATAATGGTCGTTTTCCTTTCTTCTTATACTGTCCGGCAAGTTTTGCACATGTTGTTGTCTTACCAGCACCTTGAAGACCTGCCATCAAAATAATCGTAATTTCATTACCTGGACGAAGCTGAATCTCTGTCATCGTTGATCCCATTAATGCTTCCATCTCTTCTTTTACGATCTTGATCACCATCTGTCCCGGATTCAAACCATTCAGAACATCTTGTCCTACAGCTCTTTCCTGTACAGATTTGATAAATGTCTTTACAACTTTGAAGTTAACATCAGCTTCAAGTAAAGCTCTTTTAACTTCTCTCATTGCCGCTTTTACATCATCTTCTGTTAAACGGCCCTTACTTCTTAAGTTCTTAAATACACCCTGAAGTTTCTCGGATAAACTTTCAAATGCCATTGATTCACCTCATCTAAGTTATAAATCTTCTAAAACCTGATTACATACAGATTCTATTTGTCTGATATCTTCTTCCATCTGCTCTTTATCTTCTTTAAGAAGCCTTCTGGATAAGGTATGGATCTCTTTGATCTTCTCCTTGGCCGTCAAAAACTTCGCTACCAGATGAAGTCTTGCTTCATAATCTGCCAAGATCTTATCACATCTTCGGATCATATCATGCACCGCCTGTCTGGTAATTCCAAACTCAGCTGCGATCTCTGTGGCTGTCATATCATTCAAAATATGTTCACCATATATCTCTTTCTGATGTGCTGTCAGCAATTCGCCGTAAAAATCATATAATAAATTCTGTTCTACGATTCGTTCCATCTGATACTCCTGTAAAGCAATTTTCCTTTACCAGATGTTAGTTTAGCGAATTTCACTGCCTTTGTCAAGTATTTTTACTTGCACAATGCAAATTTTACTTGAAAAACTCTAGCTTTTCTGTAAAATGAAAAGAGCATTCTATTTAATTATAAATCAAAAAGAAAGGTTATACAATGATTCAGGCAAATAATGTAACTTTACGTTTAGGAAAACGTGCTTTATTCGAAGATGTAAATATTAAATTCACAGAAGGTAACTGCTATGGACTGATCGGTGCCAATGGAGCAGGTAAATCCACTTTCTTAAAAATTCTTTCCGGAGAGATCGAACCTTCAAAAGGAGATGTATCCATTACTTCTGGACAGCGTCTTTCTGTTTTGAAACAGGATCACTACCAGTATGATGATCATATCGTCCTTGATACGGTTATGATGGGTAATCAAAGATTATACGAGATCATGAAAGAAAAAGAAGCTTTATATGCGAAGGAAGACTTCACAGACGAAGACGGCATCCGTGCTAGTGAATTAGAAGGCGAATTTGCTGATATGAATGGATGGGAAGCAGAATCTGATGCTGCTACCTTATTAAATGGTCTTGGAATTCCTAGCGATATCCATTATACAAAGATGGCTGACTTAAACGGTTCTCAGAAAGTCAAAGTCTTACTTGCACAGGCTTTATTCGGAAATCCAGATATCCTGCTGCTTGACGAACCTACCAACCACTTAGACTTAGACGCTATTTACTGGTTAGAAGAATTCCTGATCAACTTTGACAACACGGTCATCGTTGTATCCCATGACCGTTATTTCTTAAATAAGGTATGTACTCATATCGCAGATATCGATTATGCGAAAATTCAGTTATTCTCTGGAAACTATGATTTCTGGTATGAATCCAGCCAGCTTCTTACAAAACAGATGAAGGAAGCCAACAAGAAAAAAGAAGAAAAGATGAAGGAATTACAGGACTTTATCGCAAGATTCAGTGCCAATGCTTCCAAATCCAAACAGGCTACTTCAAGAAAGAAAGCTTTAGATAAGATCCAGCTAGATGAGTTAAAACCATCCAGCCGTAAATACCCATATATCAACTTCAAGCCAAACCGCGAAATCGGAAATGATGCTTTAGTTGTTGAAAATCTTACAAAGACGATCGATGGCGTAAAAGTCTTAGATAATATTTCTTTCTTAATGAAACCAACGGATAAGATTGCTTTCGTAGGTCCTAATACATTGGCTGCTACAACATTATTTAAGATCTTATCCGGAGAAATGGAACCTGATTCTGGTTCTTACAAATGGGGAGTGACTACAACGCAGTCTTATTTCCCAAAAGATAATACAAAAGATTTCAGTCAGGATGAAACGATCGTTGAATGGCTGACTCAGTATTCTGAAGATAAAGATGCAACATTTGTCCGTGGATTCCTTGGACGTATGTTATTCTCTGGAGAAGACGCATTAAAGAAAGTTGGTGTTTTATCTGGAGGAGAGAAAGTTCGTTGTATGCTATCTAAATTAATGATCAGCGGAGCCAACATCTTACTTCTTGATGAGCCTACCAACCACTTAGATATGGAATCTATCACTGCTTTAAATGAAGCATTAAAAGATTTCACTGGTGCATTATTGTTTACTTCTCAGGATCATCAGTTTGTACAGACAACAGCTAATCGTATCATGGAAATCACTCCGAATGGTCTGATTGATAAAGAATGTACTTACGACGAATATCTGGAAAATGACGAAGCTGCCAGAAAACGTCAGATTGTTGAGATTGAAGAAGACGACGAATAATTTCATAGTTCTAAACAAAAACACAGAGATTTTATCACCAATCTCTGTGTTTTTATTCTTATTTAATTTTACTGATCGTAAGTATCTAAGAACGAATGTTTTACTCCATCTTTCTTATATGCAATGATCGTCTTTAAATTGACATTTTCTACACTCTTGAAAATATTGGACTCTACATACGGATTGATCTCTTTCATCTTCGCGATCAACTGTTTTGTCTCCATTCTCTTGGATTTCGTAACACCGTCTGGATTACATGTTGTACAAGTATCTGTAAACTTACATGCACACTGGATAAAATGTAATCCATTGTAATCTCTCCAATGCTTGATATCATCCTCTCGGATCAGATACATTGGACGGATTAGTTCCATTCCTTCAAAGTTTGTACTGTGAAGTTTTGGCATCATCGTCTGTACCTGTGCTCCATAAAGCATTCCCATAAGGATCGTCTCAATGACATCATCATAGTGATGTCCCAACGCAATCTTATTGCATCCAAGCTCTTTAGCCTTGCTGTATAAATATCCACGACGCATTCTTGCACACAGATAACATGGCGATTTCTCAATCTCATAAACAGCATCAAAAATATCAGATTCAAAGACTGTGATCGGAATATCTAATAATTTGGCATTATTCTCTATGATCTGTCGATTCATTTCATTATATCCTGGATCCATGACTAAAAATACAAGATCAAAATGGAATTTGTTATGGCGTTTTAATTCCTGAAATAATTTCGCCATCAACATGGAATCTTTTCCCCCAGAGATACAGATAGCGATCTTATCATTCTCCTGCACTAGATCATATGTCTTGATTGCTTTTACAAACTTGGAGAATATCTGTTTGTGAAACTTTTTACGGATACTCTTTTCAATCTCCTGTGTTCTTGTCAGTTCTTTTTTCTTGCCTTTTCCTTCGGCTTCTTTGTTATTTTGTTCTGTTTTCTGATCGTTTTCCTGTTCTTCTTTCATCAAGGATAACAACCATCCTGTGTATCCGCCTTCCAAACTAAGGACATCGATCCCTTCTTCCGCTAACTTCTCTGCTGCCTCTTTGCTGAAAATTCCCTTGGTACAATATAAAATAACTTTCTTACCCTGATCAATATATTCCTTTGCCTGTGTTCCAAGCTCATCTTCACCTGCTGCCACAACAGCTCCAGGGATCATTCCATAAGATGTGTTTGATTCATCTCTCATATCAAGAAGCTGATAACTCCCTTTTTCTAACTGTTTTAATTCTTTATATGAAATATTAATATTGCTCATGCTTTCAACCTTTCTTTCGTATCCTACTATATTTGTAGGGTTCCGTTTATTTATTATAGAGAGAAAGCTTTCAAAATACAAGAGCAAATCTTTATTTTGCATCAGTTGTTGTATACATTGTTGATCATAAATCCATAACCACTCCATTCGATTGGAATGTATGTCTGTTTTTTATTTTGTATCGCATAAATACCTATTCTGCCCGAAATCTGAGAATAAGATCCCTTTGCTGACTTTGCTTTTTGGTATTGTTCTGTTACATTGACATTGCCCATCAAACGCTTCTTCAAATTATACTCTGACTGTTTCAGATTCAGATAAGACAAAAATCCAGCCGGAATATCTTCCAAATGATCTGCGATATCTTTCCAATCTTTTGTGTAATCATAAGAGTACACATCAATCGCTAAAATCTGATCCGTATACGCATCCATAATAAGATTCACTATTTCATCCTCCGACGATTCTGGTGATAATGTAATATACCATACCAGAAGATTTTTGACATTCGAAATATTAGATACGGAACCTTCATCGATCATATCATCCTTTTTCTTGATATAAGTGTATAATTTTTTATATGTAATCTTCCAGTCTTCATCTACCCGATAAGCGATTTTCATTTTTTTTAATAATAGATTCGTCTGTTTTTTTGCAGTTTTTTCTACATCTCTTCCATCCACAGTTCTTGATGAAGGTCTTACTGCTACACTCAAAATATGATTATTGATGATCTTTAATTTTTCCAGAGTTGTCTGAGTAGCCTCTACCGAAATCTCTACTGGATTTAAGGATAGATCCTCACTCTGCCCAAACGTTTTTTTGTCCACCAGAGCTGCCTGAATATTTGGTAAAAGTAAAACAAGACCACAAGTAATAAAGCCGCCACAACAAGAAGAGCATTCCTAATTTGTTTTTTCATAAGCTCCTCCTCCAATTGTTATGATCACAGTTGTTCCTTTTCCTTGCTGACTGATAAATCGCATCTCTCCTTGATGGATCCTCACGATTTCTTTACATATAGCAAGCCCTAAACCTACTCCACCTTGTTTTCTTGACCTTGACTTGTCTATCCGGTAAAACGCTTCCGTGATCTTACTTATCTCATCCTTTGGCATTCCGCATCCAGTATCCGAAATATAAATCTTGGCTCCTTCTTGTGTTGCTCGATCCTCAACTGTTAATATTCCACCCGAATTCATTGATTTTAATGCATTATCGATCAAATTTAATATTAATGATTTCAATAAATCCGGCTCTATCTTACAAATTGCTTTTTTAAATTTAAATTCACAAGAATATCTTGTTCTTTTAAACGATACTGCATGGATGTAACTGCTTCTTGAATCATTGGCTCTAAATCTTGTTTTTCATCTGAAACTGTTGATTTTTCAAAACAAGAAGTTTCATTAATTTTAATGATAAATTCTGTAATCGTTTTCCTTCTGAATAAATATACCCACATGCTTCTTTTTGCTCTTCTTTCGAAAGAGCTTCCATCCGCATCAGATCTGCATACCCTATGATCGATGTAAGTGGTGTCTTCATTTCATGAGCAAAACTTCCCATAAATTCTTCCTGGTTTTTTAACAATTGATCCAATTTCATTAACTTTTCTATCAATTGTTCTGTCATATAATTAAAACTGACTGAAAGTTCTCCAATTTCATCTTCTGTATGCACTGGAACCCTGACAGAATAATCACCGTCTGCAATCTGCTTCGAAATCTGCGACAATTTCTGTAATGGTCTTGTAAGGATCATTGCCAGAAAATAGGATACTACAATCTCAATTCCTATTACTAATACAAAAATCTTACGAAAACTTACCAACTGCTGATGCCTTGTCGCATATACTTCTGAAATATCATATGCTCCCTGAAAACCATAGTTCCTTTCCATAAGAAATCTTACTAGTAATCTGATAATATACTTTATTTTATTTTGGAATACTACCGCTTTTCCCTGTTTCGTTGAAAAACCATTGCTTCTCCTAAAATTATCATTTTTACGATTGTAATAAAGTGGCTGCTTCCATTGAACCTCTCCATGTTGTTCCTTTAATAATCGAACTGAGCTGTCTCTTAGCAAGCCCTGCCAGTTTAATCGTTTCAATACACTCGCAAATGTTTGATTCTGATACGTATCATCCATCTCATTAATTTCTTTTAACATTCTTAAGATCATTTCGTAAGAATTCCTTGCTGCTCTTTTTTCTTGTTTGATAGATGTTTGATATGAATATTGAATCAGCAACATTCCTCCAAATCCAAATGAAAATGAAACGATCAACATTGTTATGATCATTAATTTCCAACGAAATTTCATCTTGGTACCTCCAGACGGTATCCCATCTTGGGCACAGTGATCAAAAAATCTTCCCAGCCAACTTTCTTTCGAACTCTCTGCACATGAAGATCTACCGTCCTGCTTCCCGCAATGTAATCTCCACCCCAAACACGTTCATAAATTATTTCCCTGAATAATACATTCCCAGGATTCCTTGCAAACAGCAATAATGTATCATATTCCTTCTTGGTCAAGTTAATTTCTTTTCCTTCTTTTTTTACGCACATTGCATCTGTGTCGATTTCTAAACCTAATATATTGATGATACGATCTAATTTGTGATATCGTCTTAATACAACCTCAATCCTTGCCAATAATTCCATAATCTCAAATGGTTTTACAATATAGTCTTCTGCTCCATATCGCAGACCATTTACTCTGTCATTAAGATCTCCTTTTGCTGTCAGGAAAATGACTGGTATCTCTAATGGTTTTACGTATTCTAAAATTTCAAACCCATCAGCCCCGGGCAGCATGATATCTAGTAAGATCAAATCTGGATAATTCTTTTCCAGCATATCAATTGCTTCTAACCCATCATAAGCACATTCACTATGATAGCCGGCTTTCTTTAAACTTAGTGCGATCAGATTTGAAATTGGCTTTTCATCTTCTACGACCATGATGTTCACCATAATTGTTCTCCTTATTGTTTTATTGATTTTCCTTATTGTTTTTGTATGCTGCCCAAAACCTTTTCTATTTTACGAATTCTTTGCATCATACTTGCATCATATTTTTATCATTTTTTACAAACTGATTTCAATAAAAAGAGCAAAAACAAATCATCTCTGTCTGTCTTTGCCCTTTTTCTTTATTATTTTATCTTCAATTCCTTGTCCTATACATACTGAATATTCATCACACTTGTACCAACTGCATAACTTACCATATTCATTACACTCTTCACAACGGTTGTACATGCATGTACGATATATCTGATATCTTCTTCTACTGTATGTGCAAGCTTCATATAAGAATTATGAATACTTCTAATATATGATGTCAATTCTTCCACAGAATCATATGCCGCAACATGCTCCTTGATCTGTGCTGCTTCTTCTGTCTGAAGAAATGCTCTCATTCCAAACTTCAGATCACGTTCATAATAGCAATGATCCTTTACATTGCCTGGATAATGATCATTATGTGGGAATGTAAAATAATCTGCAATGTAATGAATGATCACACCAAGACCTGCACAACGTCGCATATTCATTCCCTTATCTTTATCGTAATTGGCAATAAATTTTGAAATCTTACGTTCAATATCATCAAATGTAATATCAAACTTATGAGGTGTCGTCACAAATGATGGTCTGCAGTCTGGCCAGATACTTCCTACATAAAACGGTAATCTATAATCGAATACATTGTCAAGTTCCATAGAATCCATAATCTGCCCTGCTAATGAAATATGTGATTTCTTTCTCATATAAATGATACTCCTTATAATTGGAACCATATCCGGATCATATATTCCTTCCAGATATCGTCGTCATCTGCTTTGTTACACCCTTTGACTCAAATTATATAATTTTATCTGTCAATATGCAACCAAATGATGAATTCTTTATATTTTTTAATATTTAGCCTGTAATTTATTTAATCTTCCATGTATTTCCGTAATAAATCTAATATTTTGCCGCTATTAAATCCTTTTCTCGCAAAATATCCGTAATATTTCTGAAAATTCTCCTTAGTGACGGAACCCTTTTGCCGAATCCTCTTCTTAACCTGTTCTTCCAAGATATCATCTTCTTCGTATTCATATTCCTCAAAGACCCTCTCTAATGTCTCCGCAGTGATTCCTTTCTTCCGAAGGTCCATCTTAATCTGAATCTTACTCTTACTTCCTGACTTGTATTCCATGTAGCGGCGTACATATTCTTCATCATTGATATATCCAAATGACTCCACATACGCAACTGCCCCTTCCGTAATAAATTCTGGAAATTCTGCTCTCATAAGACGTTCTTTTAATTCCTTTTTTGTACGATCCTGATATTTTAACAATGACATAGCTTTTAACTTCGCCCGATGCAACAGTAATTTGTTTAATTCTTCAAATTCTTCCTGTCCGATCTCGTCTTGTTCATGGAATCCCAATCGTCTTATCTCATTATAGTAAAGCAGGCAGTACTTTTCTTCATCGAAGAAAAGCCTGACCTGCTTTGTTCCTACTTTATCTAGTTTCGTAATGATCATTATTCTTCAGAAACCTGAGTCTCTGCCTTAGGATCGTTGTTGGCATTCTCAGCATCTTCCTCTAACAGTCCATAGTGGACACGGATTGCATGTTCCACTGTCTCTGCGATATCCGGGTGATCTTCTAAGTACTTCTTGCTGTTCTCTCTACCCTGTCCGATCTTCTCTCCGTTGTATGCATACCATGCACCACTCTTATGAATGATATCTGCATCTGCTGCAAGATCTAAAATATCTCCATACTTGGAAATTCCTTTTCCAAACATAATATCAAATTCTGCTTGTTTAAACGGAGGAGCCACCTTATTCTTCACTACTTTGATCCTCGTTCTGTTACCAATCATCTCTCCTGCCTGTTTTAATGTCTCTGTTCTTCTGACATCTAAACGGATAGATGAATAGAACTTAAGTGCACGTCCACCAGTTGTTGTCTCTGGGTTTCCAAACATGACTCCAACTTTCTCACGCAACTGATTGATAAAGATAACTGTGCAGTTAAACTTACTTACAACACCTGTTAACTTACGAAGTGCCTGTGACATCAATCTTGCCTGAAGACCTACGTGAGAATCTCCCATATCTCCATCAATCTCTGCCTTCGGTACTAATGCAGCTACAGAATCGACGATAATGATGTCGATCGCTCCAGATCTTACCATTGTCTCTGTGATTTCAAGTCCCTGCTCTCCTGTATCTGGCTGAGAGATATAAAGGTTATCAATGTCAACCCCGATATTCTTTGCATAGACCGGATCAAGGGCATGCTCTGCATCAATGAATCCTGCAATCCCGCCTCTCTTCTGGACTTCAGCTACCATATGAAGTGCTACTGTTGTCTTACCACTAGATTCAGGTCCATAAATCTCGATGATACGTCCCTTAGGTACTCCACCTACTCCTAATGCGATGTCAAGACTGATAGAACCTGTTGGTGTTACTTCGATCGTACGGTCTGCCTGGTACTCTCCAAGTTTCATGACAGATCCCTTACCATAGTCTTTCTCAATCTTAACCAATGCGGCATCCAATGCCTTTAATTTTTCTTCCTGTTTCATATATGTTTACTCCTTTTAATTTCAAATATTTATCTTATATTCTTCTATCTTTTAATTTCCTGTTTAGAGTATAGCATATCCTTACACTAAAAACAAGTGTTCGAGCGAATATTTGTTCGATTTTTATTCGTGATCCTTTTTCTTATGATGATTCTCATAGAAACTCTTCAACCAATGCATGTCTTACCATAGTTAACGCTCTGCATACAGCTGTTTCTCTGACTTTCTGTCTGTTACCGTTTAACTGGTATTTGTTTACTTTCGTCTTTCCATTAACACTGACACCGATGTAAACAAGTCCTGCCTTCTTCTCAGGTGTTTCACCGCCCGGTCCAGCAAGACCTGTGATTCCAACACCGACATTTGAACCAGCCTGTCGTGCAACACCTTCCGCCATCTGTCTGGCCGTATCTTCTGAAACTGCTCCAACGGTATTTAGAGTTTCTTCTTTTACTCCAAGATATTTCATCTTAGCTTCATTTGCATATGTAATAAAACTTTCATTTAAGACATCCGATGCTCCTGCAACATTAACTAACCTTGCTGTAAACATTCCTGCTGTACAGGATTCTGCTGCTGCGATCGTATAATGATGTTTACTTAACATATCAACCACAACATCTTCTAATGTTTCATCTTCTTTTGTCGTAAAAATCTTATGGCCAAATCTTCTGTATAATTCTTCTGTTATTGGTGTAACAAGCTTCTTTGCTTCATCTTCACTTACCGCTTTTGCTGTCACTCGAAGATGAACTTCTCCTAATTTGGCATATGGGGCAACTGTAGGATTCGTCTGCTTTTCGATCAAATCTTCAATCTCTGCTGCAACGCGGCTTTCTCCCATACAATCAATCTTCACAACATCGGAGTATAATACCTCTGAACTTAATTCTTTTATGATCGGTTCTACCTGATCATGGAACATTGGAAGCAGTTCATTTGGAGGTCCTGGGAGTAAAACTACTTTCTTCCCTTCTTTTGCATGAATGACCATTCCCGGTGCTGTTCCATTTTCGTTATATAAAACAGTACAATCTTCTGGCACTAATGCCTGTTTTAAATTATTCTCTGTCATGTTACGATGACTTCTCGCAAAATATTCTTTCAAGCGTCTTAGTGCTTCTTCATCTTCTACAAGCTCCTGTCCACATGCTTTCGTTGCAATTTCCTTTGTAAGATCGTCTTTCGTTGGTCCAAGTCCACCAGATAAGATCAAAATATCAGATCTTTCAAGTCCCTGTCTGATCACATTTTCTAATCTTTCTGGATTGTCGCCTACTGTCGTCTCAAAAAAAACGCTTATCCCCAATGAGGCTAAGCGTTCTGATAAGTAGGCAGCATTGGTATTCACGATGTTTCCTAATAAAATCTCTGTTCCTACGCAAATAATTTCTGCTGTCATAATTGTTGTTCCTTTCTGGATCTAATTTCCTTCAGATAATACCTGTTTATTCTTCACCAAATAATCAACTAAAGAAATGATTGTCAGAGCTGTTGCAATGACGATCAAAATATTCTCGATCATCACAGCTGTGCTTGTTCCAAGATCAATGATCAGCATAATGATCATAAACATCTGAAAGTTTGTCTTAAATTTTCCCCAGTAGCTGGCTGCGATAACGATTCCATTATCAGAGGCGATCAGGCGGAATCCACTAATGATAAATTCTCTTGCAATAATAATGATCGCTACGATAGATGATAAACGGTGCATTCCAACTAATGCGATCATTGCAGAACAAACTAATAATTTGTCTGCCAATGGATCCATAAATTTTCCGAAGTTTGTTACCAGATTGTATTTCCTTGCAATATGTCCATCTAAAAAGTCTGTAAGACTCGCTAGAATAAATACAACAACTGCGATCCACTTGCTATAATCCCCTGCACAATCTGTCAGCAAGAAAAATAAGAATACCGGGATCATAAGTGTTCTTAAAATTGTTAACTTATTTGGTAAATTCATAATCTACTTCTCCTATCACATCATATTCTCTACCCTGGGTAATTTTAACATAAACAAAGTCTCCTGTCATCAATTCTTCTGGAGAATTTATAAAAACACATCCATCTACCTTTGGTGCATCCATATAAGAACGTCCAACGTAGATATCATCTTCAAATAAATATCCTTCTACCATGACTTTAATCGTTTTACCGACTAACTGCTGGGTATGTTCATAGGAAATCTCCTGCTGAAGACTCATCAGTTCATCTCTTCGTTCTTCTTTGACTTCTTCGTCGATCTGATTCTCAAATGTTGCTGCCAGTGTATCTTCTTCCGGTGAATAAGTAAAGACTCCTAAACGATCAAATTGACATTCTTCTACAAAGTTCATTAATCCTTCATGATCTTCTTGGCTTTCTCCTGGAAATCCAGTGATCAGTGTTGTACGGATCGTGATATCAGGAATCTCTTTACGAAGTTTCTTGATCACTGCTACAAGATCTTCTCTTGATGTTCTTCTTCCCATTCTCTGTAAGATACGATTCTCACTATGCTGAATCGGCATATCAATGTAATTGCAGACTTTCTCTTCTGTCTTGATCACTTCGATCAACTCATCTGTGATCTCTTCTGGGTAGCAGTATAACAAACGGATCCATTCAATCCCTTCGATCTTGCAAAGTTCATGAAGTAATAACGGAAGCTGTTTTTACCTGTCAGGTCTTTGCCATACAGTGTTGTTTCCTGAGCTACCAGTACTAATTCTTTCACTCCCTCAGATGCTAAACGCTTTGCCTCATTCAACAGTTCTTCCATTGGAACACTTCTAAAATGTCCACGGATCTTCGGAATGATACAGTAGCTGCATCGCTTGTCACAACCTTCAGCAATTTTTAAATATGCCATGTGATTTCCTGTTGTTACAACACGCTCTACATTTGAGTTGTCTGGAAGATAATCAATACTTTCGTAATGTTCAAAATGTTCTCCAGCATTTTCTTCTAATGCGGTATTCACTGCTTCTACGATAGAATCATAACTAGTTGTTCCAAGAACTGCATCAATCTCTGGGATTTCTTTTAAGATCTCGTCTTTATAGCGTTCTGCGAGGCATCCAGCCACAACCAATGCCTTCAGATTCTGTTCTTTGTACTGTGCCATCTCTAAGATCGTATTGATACTTTCTTCTTTGGCATCATGGATGAAACAGCATGTATTAATTACAATAACATCTGCCTGTGTCTCATCATCTGTCAAAGTGTAGCCATGCTTGGTCAAAAGTCCAAGCATAACTTCACTGTCTACTAAGTTTTTATCACATCCAAGCGAAATAAATAATATCTTCATTTCTCTTACTCTCCAAACAATTTCTTAGATTCTACACAGTTTTTCATTAACATTGCGATCGTCATTGGTCCAACTCCACCTGGAACTGGTGTGATCGCAGATGTCTTTGGTGCAACTTTGTCATAATCTACGTCACCACAAAGTTTGTTATTTTCATTTCTGTGGATTCCAACATCAATGACAACTGCTCCATCTTTTACATAAGAATCATCAATAAATTTTGGTTTACCAATTGCTACAACCAAGATATCTGCACGTTTGCAGACTTCTTTTAAATCTTTTGTATGAGAATGGCAGACAGTCACTGTTCCGTTTTCACGTAATAATAACATTGCCATAGGTTTTCCTACAATGTTACTCCTTCCGACTACCACACATTCTTTCCCATCAATTTCAACACCAGAACGTTTTAATAACTGGATCACTCCGGCTGGTGTACATGGTAAGAATCCTTTTTCTCCAATCACCATGTTTCCAACACTGACTGGATGGAATCCGTCAACATCTTTCTTAGGATCGATTGCTAATAATACTTCATCTTCATCCAAATGTTTTGGAAGTGGAAGCTGTACTAAGATTCCGTTGATCTTAGGATCTTTATTGCATTTGTCTACGATTGCCATTAATTCTTCCTGTGTTGTCTCTTCTGGAAGTTCATAGCTTACAGACTCGATTCCTACATATTCGCAGGCACGTTTTTTGTTACGCACATAAACACTTGATGCAGGATCTGCTCCTACCTGAATAACAGCAAGCGCAATATCTTTTCCCTCTGCTTTCAGCTGTGCTACTTCTTCTTTTACTTCATCTTTGATTTCCTGAGAAATCTTCTTTCCATCAATAATCTGCATTATATTTCCTCGTCATTTCTTTTAAGTATATATTGGCTTTATTTTTGTTGATCAGAATAATCCTGTGATAACTCCATCGTCATTTACATCGATTCCTTCTGCTGCTGGTTTCTTTGGAAGTCCAGGCATTGTCATAACGTCACCTGTTAAAGCTACTAGGAATCCTGCACCTGCATTGACATAGATCTCACGGATCGTAATATCAAATCCTTCTGGACGTCCAAGCTTCTTAGGATCATCAGATAAAGAATACTGATTCTTCGCCATACAGATTGGAAGATTTCCATATCCAAGTTCCGTCAGTCTCTTCTTCTGACGTGCTGCAGCTGCTGTGTATACAACTTTATCTGCTCCATAAATCTTAGTTGCGATCGTTTCGATCTTTTCTTCGATCGTTGTATCATCATATGTATATAATGGTTTGTAATGACTTTCTTTATTGTCTAATGTACGAAGGATTGCTTTGGCAAGTTCAATTCCACCTTCTCCACCTTTTTCCCATACCTGAGATAATGCAAAATCACAATCTCTTTCTTCACAGAAATTCTTGATAAATGTAAGTTCTGCCTCTGTATCTGTTGCAAACTGGTTTAATGTTACAACAACAGGAACTCCAAACAATTTTAAGTTCTCGATATGTTTTTCAAGATTTACGATACCTTTGCTTAACGCATCAATATTTTCTTCTGCCAGATTGTCTTTTGGAACTCCACCATTGTATTTTAAAGCACGTACAGTTGCTACTAATACAACTGCATCTGGGTGAAGATCAGCCATCTGACACTTAATATCCATAAATTTCTCTGCACCAAGGTCAGCACCGAATCCTGCTTCTGTGATTGCGATATCTGCTAATTTTAACGCTAATTTTGTGGCCTGTACGCTATTACATCCATGTGCGATATTTGCAAATGGTCCACCATGTACGAATGCTGGTGTATGCTCTAATGTCTGGATCATATTTGGTTTAATAGCATCTTTTAATAATGCCGCCATAGCTCCGACTGCATTCAAGTCTTTGGCTGTGACTGGTTCACGGTCCATGTTGTATGCAACGATGATCTTTCCTAAACGCTCTTTTAAATCTGCCATATCATTTGCAAGACAAAGGATCGCCATGATCTCAGATGCTACTGTGATGACAAAATGATCCTCACGGACAACACCATCCACACGACGTCCAAGTCCGATGACTGTATTTCTTAATGCACGGTCATTCATATCAATACATCTCTTCCATACAACATCTCTTGTATCGATATTTAATTTGTTTCCTTGCTGAATGTGATTATCAAGCATTGCTGCTAATAAGTTGTTTGCAGATGTGATCGCATGAAAATCCCCTGTAAAATGAAGGTTTAAATCCTCCATTGGTACAACCTGTGCATATCCACCACCGGCTGCTCCACCTTTGATACCAAAACATGGTCCAAGAGATGGTTCACGAAGAGCACAGATTGTTTTCTTTCCAAGTTTGTTTAATGCCTGGGATACTCCGACACTTGTTGTTGTCTTTCCTTCACCTGCTGGAGTTGGATTGATCGCTGTCACAAGAACAAGTTTCCCATCTTCGTTATTCTTAACTTCATCCATGAAATGAGAATCAAATTTGGCCTTGTATTTTCCATATAATTCAAGGTCGTCTTCTTTGATTCCGATATTCGCTGCAACTTCTTTGATCGGTAATAATGTGGCTTCCTGTGCAATTTCAATATCTGTTTTCATAATAGTTTCCTTTCTATAGATAATCTTCTTTGTATTGTTCAAATTGTTCTTCGCTCATAAGAACTTTCCTTGGCTTGGTTCCTTCTTCTTCTCCGACGATTCCCGCTTCGCATAACTGATCCATTAGTCTTGCTGCACGGTTAAATCCAATCTTAAAGACTCTTTGAAGACTTGCGATCGAAGCCTTGTCTTTGTCAATAATAAACTCAGCTGCTTTTTCAAAATATTCATCCCTTTCCTGCGATGTTGCTGCTTTGACCGCAGCTGTCTGAATCTTTTCCTGAATGTCTGCACCATAGCTGTCTTCGGCATTATTTTCTTCCTTTAAGAATTCTACAACCTTGCTGACTTCTTCATCACTGACAAATGCACCTTGTACACGGATTGGTTTCTGATATCCAGATGGATAGAACAGCATATCACCTTTTCCTAATAACTTTTCTGCACCATTCATATCGATAATTGTTCTTGAATCGACTCCTGATGATACTGAAAATGCAATTCTTGAAGGTACATTCGCTTTGATCAGGCCTGTAATGACGTTAACAGATGGTCTCTGTGTTGCGATCACCAGATGAATTCCTGCTGCCCTGGCAAGCTGTGACAGGCGCACGATCGCATCTTCTACTTCACCCGGTGCAACCATCATAAGGTCCGCAAGCTCATCTACAATGATAACGATCTGCGGAAGTTTCTTAAAATCTTCCCCTTCCATACCATTCTTGATCGATTCCTCGACCTTCTCATTATATCCAGTTAAGTTTCTTACATTCACTTCTGCAAACTTCTTATATCGCTCTCCCATCTCCATCACAGCCCAGTTTAACGCACTGGATGCCTGCTTCGGATCTGTAACGACCGGAATCAGCAAGTGTGGAATTCCCTGATATGCACTTAATTCTACGACCTTGGGATCGATCATGATCAGTTTCACTTCATCTGGCGTTGCCTTGTATAAAATACTCATGATCAATGTATTAATACAAACTGACTTACCAGAACCTGTTGCTCCTGCGATCAAAAGATGCGGCATCTTGGCAATATCTGACACGATCACCTGTCCAGCAAGGTTCTTTCCTACTGCAAATGCAATCTTTGATCTTGCCTGTGCAAATTCCTGATTCTCGATCAGTTCCCTGAACATTACCATCTGGTTTGTCTTATTCGGAACTTCGATTCCAATTGCTGATTTACCTGGAATCGGTGCTTCAATTCGAATATCTGCTGCTGCAAGGTTTAACTTAATATCATCCGCAAGATTTACGATCTTGCTGACTTTCACACCTTGTTCTGGATGTAATTCAAACTGTGTAACGGATGGTCCACAGCTAATATTGGTAATTGTAACATGAACTCCGAAATCTTCCAATGTTTTTTGCAGTTTTTGTGCAGTCTGACGAAGTTCTTCTTTGTTATTTCCCGCTGTTTTCTTTCCTTTCTCCAATAAAGATACTGGTGGAAACTTATAATCTCCTTCTTTAGTCCGAACCTGCGGAAGAGTCTCCACTGGTTTCGATGGTGTATTCTTATCCTTATTCACAAAAGATTTCTTCGATGCATTCGGCTGTACTGGTTCAAATATTTCTTTTGGTTCTTTGTCTGTTTCTTCTTGAACGATCAGATCATCAAAATCCTTCTGTATCGGTGTTTGTTTTGTTTTCTCTTCTGGTTCCATAGGAGGCATTGGAGATGCCTGTGATGGTTTCGGTCTTCCAGATCGCAAATCCGGAATATTCATCGATCGTTTCTTTCTCGGTGCTGTTTCTTTATCCTCTTTGGACACCTCTTTTGCTTTTCGTTTCTTCTTCGCTAGTCGTTCTTCTATATCCTCTTCATATCCTTCTACTGTAAAGAAATCAACTGCTTTCTTAAGGAAAGAAAGTAAAGATCTCTCTGTTACAAGGATCAATGAGATTACAGAAATCAATAAAACAACCAAAACACTTCCTGCCCCTCCCAGTTCCTTATAAAGAATTGAACAGATCAATGCACCCAGATACCCGCCTCCTCTGTGGGTTCTTCCACTAAATACAAAGGCTGAATAAGCATCTCTTACTTCTATATTATATATCATCTGAAAAATTGTGGATACCATACATAACAGCAGGATTGCAAAACATGTCTTCTTCACTGCAAGACTGCTGTAATCATTGGAGATCAATAAAATTGCCAGAATAAAGCTTACCGCCGGAATGATGTAATGAGTCGTTCCAAACGCTCCAAAGAAAAATGTACTGATGCTGTTTCCTATGTATCCGCATATTCCAAAATTACTTAAAAATAAAAAATGAAAAGAGCAAAAACAACTAATACTGCAATCTCTTTATAAAACGGTGCAAAATCTTTTTGTCTTGTGCGTGTCCGTTTCTTTGCAGAAGATGTCTTCCTCTTTCTTGTCTTCTTTGCTGCCATAGAAATTGTTACCTCTCTTTGTATACATTTTGTATACATAATCTGCGTATTTTCTTATTTTACAATTAATTATCAAAATACGCAAGTCCCACCATAGAAAAAAGGGAAATGTATTTATCTCCCTTACATTTCCCTTTTCTTTTAACCTCTTAATATTGTGCAGTTTCTGGAGGTACAAAATCTTCCGCTTCTTTTACAAATTTCTTAACCTGAATTTGCGCTTTCACGACAGGTATATTAGTTCCGGCTCCTGCAACACATCCACCTGGACATCCCATTCCTTCGATCAGATAGCCCTTTTTCTTTCCTGCTTTCGCCTGTAGAAGCATCTTCTTACACTCCGCAAGGCCTTCCACATGATCGATCTTTACTTCTGTTCCAGGATAGTATTCATCAATACATGCCTTGATCGCTCCGGCTACTCCACTTGCAACTGCATACCCACGTCCTGCTCCAAAGGCATCATTTAACTCTTCTTCTTTTTCATATGTGTTAAAATCAATTTCTTTCGCATCAAACATTCCAGCCAGTTCTTCAAATGTGATCACAAAATCGACCTCACTTCGCACTGTCCGTCTGGATGCTTCTAACTTTTTGGCAACACATGGCCCTACAAAAACAATTTTTGCATTTGGAGATGTAATCCTTGCCGCTCTTGCCGTTGCTACCATTGGTGTTAGTGCATTAGAAATTTCATCGATCACCTCTGGAAAATATTTCTTTCCAAGCATAGACCATGATGGGCAGCATGATGTCAGCAAGAATGGTAGTTTCCCTGTAGCTACACTTTGAACATAATGCTTTGCCTCTTCTAGTGCCCCTGCGTCTGCTCCAACTGCAACTTCCCACACATCTGCAAACCCAATATCAAGAAGTGCAGCTTTAATCTTATTTGGCGTCGCTTTTGGTCCAAATTGTCCGACAAATGCAGGTGCTAAGATCGCGATCACTTCCGCACCTTCATTCATTGCCTTGATCAACTGGTAAATCTGGGATTTATCTGCAATTGCTCCAAACGGACAATTTACCATACACATACCACAAGAAACACATTTATCTGGATTGATCTTAGCTCTTCCTGCATAATCTGTTTCAATCGCTCCAACCCCACAGGCATTTGCACAAGGACGTTTTCTTTCATAAATCGCACCATATGGACAAACCTTTTTACATTGTCCACATTTGATACATTTTTCCTGATCGATATAAGAATATCCATCCTTAAAACTAATTGCCTTCTTCGGACAAACTTCCATACACGGATGTGCCATGCATCCCTGGCACTGCTCTCCTACAATAAATGCCTTCTCCTTACATTCATTGCATGCAGATGGAATTACCTGAAGAAGTGGCGGCTCATAATACTTCTCTGAAATATTGCTCTCATCAATTCCTTTCGTAATTCTTGTTGGTTTATCCGCTGGATTTAATGACATTCCCATGGCAAGCCTTAATCTCTCACCTACGATCGCTCGTTCTCTGTAAATGCTATCTCGATATTTTGCAACTTCTCCAGGTATGATCTCATATGGAAGATCTTCAAGATCCTGTAAGTTTCTTTGTTCGTAACCAAACTTTGCGATCTCTTTGAAAATTCTTCTTCTCACATTCCGAACTGGTGTCTGTATTCCTCTCATAATATTCCCTCCTCTAATAATACCTTAAGATGGTTTGTGTTTTTTTAACATACTTGTTATTCTTATCATATACCAAAACAGGAATATTATAAAGGTATTATCTGTTTTTTATTCGAATTTTCTATTTATTTTCAGACCGATTAATTATTTCAATCAATCTGTCTGTTGCTTCTTTTATTCCACCCATCTCATCGATCAATCCTTCTTTTACTGCTTTCTCACCTGAAAGGATCATACCAACATCTTTTACCTGCTGTCCAATATGAAGCATCAATTCTTCAACTCTTTCTTTTTTCATTTTAGAATGATCACTAATAAATGTCGTAATCCGATCTTGAATCTTTTCAATATTACGATAACTTTGAATAACTCCGATAAATGTTCCAGAACTCCTCACTGGATGGATCATCATTGTTGCACTTTTCACAATAAAAGAATGATCTGCTGCCACAGCAAGCGGTACTCCGATCGAATGACTTCCTCCAAGAACAAGCGATACGGTTGGTTTACTTAGAGATGCGATAAGCTCTGCGATCGCAAGTCCACATTCCACATCTCCACCGATCGTATTGATCAAAATTAAGATTCCTTTTATACTTTCATCCTGCTCAACCTTTGCTAAAGCCGGTATCATATGTTCATATTTTGTTGTCTTTGCATTTTGTGCAGATAACTGATGCCCTTCGATCTCACCAATGATAGTCATCGTAAAAATCCCATTTTCCTGCAACTGTCCAAATTTTCTATTTCTTGTCTCTCATTATCTTTCATACCAAAATCTTACCTTCCTGTATCATATTTTTTATCTTTATTATTTAGAACGATGCTCTGCAATTTGCACTAAAAAAAGAAGGAAGCATCTTCTTACTTCCTTCTTTAGTATGAAATCTAATTCAATTTCTATTCATCAATTTCAAAAGAGATTAACAGATCTTCCTGATTTACCTGTTCTCCTTCTTTGACATAGATCTTATCAACCTTACCATTAACCGTAGAAACAACAGTTGTCTCCATCTTCATAGCTTCAACTGTCATCAGCGGCATATTCACTGTGACCTCATCACCTTCATTGACAAGAACTTTACCAACTGTTCCTGGAATTGTGGATCCAAGATGTGCAGGATTAGATTTATCTGCTTTAACTCTTCGGTCTGTCTTAACCTCTAAATTCTTATCAAGAACTTTGATCTCACGGATAGATCCATTTACTTCAAAGTCTAACAGTCGGTATCCATCTTCATCAGGCTCTGTCATATCGATAAATTTGATGATCAGATATTTACCTTCATCTAATTTCAGTGTTGTCTCTTCACCTTTTCTTAATCCATAGAAATATACGTGACTTTCAAGTCCTGTTACATCATTGTAAGCCTCAAAATGTCTACAGTAATCTTCATATACTTTTGGATATAACGCATAGCTTAATGTCTTCTGGCTTAAGATATCTGGATCTTCCATATTCTCTGTATAGAAGTTTTCTTTTAATCCCTTTGCGATATAATCAAAATCTTCATCTGGTAATAAACTTCCTGGACGCACATCGATCGGTTTCTTATCTTTTAATACGATCTTCTGTAATTCTTCTGGGAATCCACCTTCTGGCTGTCCGATCATACCTTCAAAATATTCTACAACAGAATCTGGATAAGATAAATCTTTACCAACTTCTAAGATATTCTCTTTTGTTAATCCATTCTTGAACATAAAGATCGCAAAGTCTCCAACAACTTTAGATGATGGTGTTACTTTAACGATATTTCCAAGCAGCTGGTTCGCATCTTTATATAAACCTTTGATCTCTTCAAAGTCTTCCGCTGCACCCATTTCTTTTACCTGTGCTAACAGATTAGAGTACTGTCCACCTGGAATCTCATATTTGTAAATCTCTGTATTTGGTGCATCCATTCCGCTCTCAAACTGTTTGTAGATTGGGCGGATTCTTGCATAGTACTGACTTAATTCTGTTAATTCATCTGGATTAAGTCCTGTATCTCGCTCTGTTCCTTTTAATGCTTCTACTAATGAATTCATACATGGGTTACTTGTCATAGAACTCATAGAACCGATCGCACAGTCAGCAATATCTAGTCCTGCTTCAGATGCCATTAATAATGTGCTGACACCATTTCCAGTAGAATCATGTGTATGAAGATTAACTGGAATATTTAATTCTTCTTTTAATGCACTAATAAGTTTCTTCGCTGCATATGGTTTTACAAGACCTGCCATATCTTTGATCGTAAAGATATGAACACCTAAGCTTTCTAATTCTTTGGCTTTCTTTACATAGTAATCTAATGTATATTTTGTCTCGTTTGGATCTGTGATATCTCCTGTGTAGCAGATCGTTCCTTCTACGATCTTACCTGTCTTTAATGCTGTCTCGATCGGCATCTTCATATTCTCAACCCAGTTTAAGCTGTCAAAAATACGGAACACATCTACACCTTTTTGTGATGCTTCTTCGATGAATTTCTTAACAACATTATCTGGATAGTTGCTGTATCCTACAGCATTGGATGCTCGAAGTAACATCTGGATCAATGTATTTGGCATATGTTGTCTTAATAATTTTAATCTCTTCCATGGAGACTCTTTTAAGAAACGATAAGCTGTATCATAAGTAGCCCCGCCCCATGCCTCTACAGAGAATGCATTCTCCATAAATGCGTTTGTCGCATCAGATGCTCCGATCAAATCTTTTGTTCTCATACGTGTTGCCATTAAAGACTGCTGTGCATCACGCATTGTTGTATCTGTGATCAGTAATCTCTTCTCATTTAACAGGCTCTGTGTGAAGTCTTTAGCTCCCATCTCTAAGAACTTGTCTCTGGAACCATAAATCTTCTTCTCCGTATCATACTTTGGAAGAGTTCTTGCTTCAAAATCTGGTTTGTCAAGAACGGCTTTCTGCACATTCACCATCTTATTTCCTAAAAATTCAAGGATCTTTGTTGCTCTGTCCTGACTTTCTGGAAGTAAGAATAATTCTGGCGTTTCTTCAATAAATGTTGTATAGCATCTTCCCTCACGGAATGTCTCATTATTTAATACATTGATCAAGAATGGGATATTTGTCTTAACTCCACGAATACGGATCTCTTTTAATACACGGATAGATTTGTCAACCGCTCTTCCAAATGTACGATCATGAGAGATCGCTTTTACCAATAAGCTGTCATAGTATGGTGTAATCTCTGCTCCTGCATATGCGTTACCACCATCTAATCGAATACCGTTACCAGCTCCAGAACGATATACCGTGATCTTACCTGTGTCTGGCAGGAAGTTATTCATTGGATCTTCTGTTGTGATACGTGTCTGAATAGAGTATCCATTACATGTCACTTCCTCCTGAGATCCAATACCGATCTCTTCAGAATCTAAAGAATATCCTTCTGCTACAAGAACCTGTGTCTGTACGATATCGATTCCTGTTACCATCTCTGTGATCGTATGTTCTACCTGTACACGAGGGTTCATCTCGATAAAGTATGCATTATTATCTGCATCTACCAGAAACTCTAATGTCCCAGCATTCTTATATCCTACATGTTTTGCAAGACGGATAGATGCTTCAAAAATCTGCTGTCTTACTTCTTCTGGCACGCTGAATGCTGGTGCATATTCTACAACCTTCTGATGTCTTCTCTGTACAGAGCAGTCACGGTCATATAAATGAACAACATGTCCATACTGATCACCAATGATCTGAACCTCGATATGTTTTGGACTCTTTAAGTATTTTTCAACGAAAATCTGATCGTCTCCAAATGCTTTCTTGGATTCATCTCTTGCTTCTGCATATTCTTTTGGCATCTCTTCGGCTGAATGAACGATACGCATTCCACGTCCTCCACCACCATTGGAAGCCTTTAACATTACAGGATATCCAACTTGGTTCGCAATCTTAGTCACTTCTTCCAGTCCGTGAACCGCATGGTCTACACCAGGAATGATTGGAACATCAGCTTCAATTGCCATCTGTTTGGAAGAAATCTTATCTCCCATCTTACGCATTAAGCTTGAGGATGGTCCGATAAATGTGATTCCATTCTTCTCACAGGCATCTACAAAGTCAGGATTCTCTGATAAAAATCCATAACCTGGATGAATTGCATCTACGTTCTTCTCTTTTGCAATACGAATGATCGTATTGATGTCAAGATAGGCATCGATTGGTCCTTTGTCCGGATTCAACTGATAAGATTCATCAGCTTTAGAACGGAATAAGGCATAACGGTCTTCTTTTGAAAAAGACACCAACCGTTGTAATTCCAAGTTCATTTAAAGCTCGGAAAACTCGGATCGCAATCTCACCACGGTTTGCAACCAATACTTTTTAAACTCTTTAATTCCATGGTCATAACTCCTTTTCGAGGTTTATCATTTTAAAAAAATGTATTTTTAAAACTGATTATATCGCAAAACTTGTTTTTTACAATACTTGTACGAAAAAAGAATCCTGATTTATAAAAATCAGGATTCTTTGATAAAGATCTTATTCTTCTGTTTTTTCTTCTTCGTTAGCTAATGCTTTCATACTTAAGCTGATCTTCTTGTCGTCTTTCTTGAAGTCAACTACTTTAGCTTCGATTTCCTGTCCAACGCTTAATACGTCAGATGGTTTGTCGATATGTTCTTTTGCGATCTGAGAAACGTGAAGAAGTGCATCGATTCCTGATTCTAACTCAACGAATGCTCCGAAATCTGTCATACGTGCAACTTTACCTGTTACAACACTTCCTACTTTGTATTTCTCTTCTGCTTTTAACCATGGATTCTCTTCTGGGAATTTTAAGCTTAATGCAATCTTTTCTCCCTGAATATCCTTGATCAGAACTGTTACTTTATCTCCAATATTGAAGACCTTCTTAGGGTTTTCAACACGTCCCCAAGACATTTCAGAAATGTGAAGAAGTCCGTCTGCTCCACCTAAATCGATGAATGCACCGAAGTCTGTTACATTCTTAACAACTCCTTCTACTTTCATTCCTGCTTCGATCTTCTCGAATAATTCTTTCTGTTTTTCTTTCTTAGCAGCTACTAATAACTGTTTGCGGTCTCCGATGACTCTTCTCTTACGAGGGTTGAACTCGCTGATAACGAATTCGATTTCCTGTCCTTCGTATTTCTTTAAGTCTCTTTCATAAGAATCAGAAACTAAGCTTGCAGGGATGAATACACGTGCTTCTTCGATCAGTACGCTTAATCCACCATCTAAAACCTGAGCTACAGGTGCTTTTAAGACTTCTTTATTCTCGAAAGCTTCTTCTAAACGTTTGTTTCCTTTTTCAGCTGCTAATCTCTTATAAGTAAGAAGAACCTGTCCTTCTCCATCATTCACTTTTAATACCTTAGTCTCCATAGTATCACCAACTTTAGCAACAGTTGTTAAATCTACGTTGGCTGAATCATTAGAGTATTCACTTCTTGTTAAGATACCATCTGCTTTGTATCCGATGTTTAAGATGATCTCATCTGGTTTCACATCGATAACTGTACCTTTCACTACCTCTCCGTTGTGAATTGTCACAAAACTTTCCTCTAATAATTCTTCAAAACTCTTTTCTGTCATGCTAGCATGAACCTCCTTGATAATTTTCTGTGGGGTTGAGGCCCCCGCTGTAATACCTACCTTACCAGTCGATTCAAAAAGTTTCAAATCCAGGTCTCTAAGTGTCTGCACAAAAAAGGTGTTCTCACACTCTTTCTTACTAATCTCATATAACTTCTGGCTGTTGGAGCTTTGCTTATCTCCGATCACAACCATTGCATCTACACCCTTAGCGATAGACTTTGCTTCCAGTTGACGCTCTTCCGTGGCATTACATATTGTATTACATACTCCTATATCATAACCCTTTTTATTCAGAATTTCAACTAAATCTTGAAATTTCTTGTAATTAAATGTCGTTTGTGATACAAGAGTCGTCGGCTTGTTAAGATCGATCCCTTCAAACTGCTCTGCATCTGAGATAATATGCACTTCTCCAGTACACCATCCTTTGATTCCCTGAACTTCTGGGTGCTGCTCACTTCCAACGATGATCACCTGATCACCATCGTTGCCCGCTTTCTCTACGATCTTGTGGATCTTTCTGACAAATGGACATGTTGCATCAACTAATTCCAATCCTTTTTCATGGATCAGATCATAAATTTCTCTCGCAACTCCATGGGAACGTATGATAACCGTTCCTTCTTCCAAAGCTTCTAATTCTTCTCTGGAATTGATCACTTTCACGCCCTTTTTCTTCAGATCATTAACAACCTCTGAATTGTGAATGATCGGCCCATATGTGTATACATTTTTCTTTCCTGCTTCTTTATATACAGTGTCAACAGCACGCTTCACGCCAAAACAAAACCCTGCTGTTTTTGCTAAAATAACTTCCATCTTTATCCTCACTGCTTGCAAATAAACTTTTTATTATTTTACTTTTTCAAATTCTGCAACGATCGCATCAACAACTTCTTCGATCGTCATATCAGAAGAATCAACCAGCACTGCATCTTCTGCCTGTTTTAGCGGTGCGATCTCACGTTCCATATCCTGACGGTCACGGATAATGATATCTTCCTCAATCTTATCGAAATCAGCCTCTACACCTTTTTCTACCAATTCTTTGTAGCGGCGCTCGGCTCTTACTTTAGATGATGCAGTTAAATAAATCTTTAAATCGGCATTTGGCAGTACGTTTGTTCCGATATCTCTTCCATCCATTAAGATATTAGCCGTCTTGGCAAGATCTCTCTGAAGATCTAATAGTGTTGCTCTTACCATTTTATATGCAGATGTCTTCGAAGCCATATTTCCAACTTCCTCGGTACGGATCAGTCCATTTACATTTTCCCCGTTTAATAACACCTGCTGCACTCCATCTTCATAGTTGATACTTACATGAATATCTGGACATGCTTTGTTGATCGCCTCTTCATCCTTTGGATCGATCTCATGTCTGATGAAATAAAGAGCCATCGCACGGTACATTGCTCCTGTATCCACATAAATAAATTCTAATTTCTTTGCAATTGTTTTTGCAATCGTGCTTTTTCCTGCTCCTGCTGGTCCATCAATCGCAATACTATACATTATCTTTTCCTCCTGATCTGCTTCCTAATATATTAATTCATTCCTGCAAGATATCCTGTTGACCATGCGATCTGAAGGTTAAACCCACCTGTGACCGCATCAAGATCTAATACTTCCCCTGCAAAATATAATCCTTTGATCTTCTTTGATTCCATCGTCCCCGGATCGATCTCTTTGACGTTAACTCCGCCTTGTGTAATGATCGCTTCTTTAAATCCACGCACTCCTGTAATTGTAAGTTCTAAATGCTTTAATAAAGAAACAAATCGTTCTCTTTCCTTCTTTGTGATCTCGTTAACCTTCTTATGCTCTGGAATTCCTGATAACTCTATCATAACAGGAATCAGCTTCTTCGGCAAAAGATGATCTAAGGAATTTACAAAATCTTTGTTTAATGTCTTATTAAAATCCTTTAATACTCTGTGATCTAACTGTTCTTTGTTAAGTGCTGGTTTCAGATCAATGATAAATTTTAATTCTTTGCCCTGATATTTTCCAATATAACTACTTGCACTTAAAACGACTGGTCCACTGATTCCAAAGTGTGTAAAGAGCATTTCTCCAAAATCATCGTAAATCTTCTTGCCATCTGCAGTCATTGTCACTGCGACATTTCTTAAAGATAATCCCATCAACTGTTTACAATAATCTTCTTTGATCTCAAACGGAACAAGTGCAGGCGTAAGTTTTGTCACTTTATGTCCTGCTTTTCTTGCAAAATCATATCCATCTCCAGTCGATCCGGTTGCCTGATAGGACATACCTCCTGTTGCAACAACGACTTTATCTGCCTTCACTGTGTCTCCAGATGCCAGTCTTACTCCTGTTACAATTCCATCTTCGATCAGAATCTTTTTGACAGTTGTATTGAAATATATGTCAACATTCTCTTTTCTAAGACCTCTTTGTAATGCTGCGATAACATCTGAAGAATGATCAGATACAGGGAATACTCGATTTCCTCGTTCCACTTTCAGAGGGCATCCAAGTTCTTCCAAGAATTCCATCATTGCATCATTGGTAAAAGAATAGAAACCACTGTATAAAAATTCCTTGTTGGTCACAACATGATCTAACAGCTCTTCGATCTCACAGGCATTTGTCACATTACAGCGTCCTTTTCCTGTGATAAAAATCTTCTTTCCTAATTTTTCATTTTTTTCATATAAGGAAACATCGTTTCCACATTTTGCTGCCTGATATGCAGCCATCATGCCGGCAGCTCCGCCACCGATAATGATCACTTTCATAGATTACTTCCTTCTATTTAATTCTAAAATTCAATTCCAGCTTTCTTTCGTGCTGTCTCAAGTACTTTCACAACCGCAACTGTCTCATCCAAAAATTCTTTTGCCGTCTCATAATCTTTTTCATCAATGACTCTTGCAAAATCTGTAAATTCCTGTGTCATGCGGTGGTGATGCTCTGGAGCCTTATAATCTTCTGTGATCGTTGCACGAACCATCGCTCCTGCTGCATCTTTTACTTTTTCTTTGATATTTTCATCTGCATAAACCGTCTTTAATTCAGAAGCAATGTTTGGTTTAGAATCTACTTTCATAAAACCTTTTTCACCCTGAACACAGACGTATCCTGGACTGTCTGAATCTTTACTTCCTGTACAAACCGCACTAAATCCATCATATTCCATCACAAGTGTTCCTGATGTATCAATTCCATTTGGTCCGATATTTGGATAATATGTCGCATCTTTTGGCTCTCCAAATAATCCTACACAATAATGAATATTATAGACGTTGATATCATATAATGAACCTCCATAATATGCAGGATCAAAAGAATGTGTGATATCTCCTTCTAAATATGCATCGTAACGGCTGGAGTACTGAGAATAATTACAAAGTGCCATACGGATATTCCCCAGTTTATTCAGGTTCTTTTTCATCTCATAAAACACTTCGTTGTGAAGTACTGTGATCGCTTCAAAAATAAATAATTTCTTGTCATTTGCAATCTTCTCTAAATCCTTTGTTTCTTCATAAAATCCAGTAAATGGCTTCTCAAGGATGACATTCTTTCCTGCCAATAATGCCTGTTTTGCATATGGATAATGAGCACTGTTGATCAGTCCTATGTAAACAGTATCTGCTTCTGTCTTTTCAAGTAATTCTTCATAGTCTGTGTAAACTTCTTTGATCGCATACTGTTTTGCAAATTTTTCTGCCTTATCCCTGCTATGTGGTCTTGCAAAAATCGCTGTTCTCTCAATTGTTTCTACTGGTTCCATTGCAAACAATGCATCTTCAATAATCTTTCCTGTTCCAATAAGTGCAAGTTTCATAAGTTTTCCTCCATTTCATATCTTATAATAATGTTTCTATATCTTTTTTCATTTGAACAATATCTGCCTCTTCCAAAAATACGCCCAATGCCTTGGCATTATCTTCAACCTGCTCTGGTTTCCTTGATTGCTTTTCCCACCGATCGCCCATGTTCCCATTCCTAAGAATGGTACTTTTATTCCACTTTTCCTATTTCGATCAAATTTACCATTGTGACTCCTTTCTAAGATATCCTTTTATAGTAAATTCTTCTTATGGATGAATGAACATCGCATCCCCGAAAGAAAAGAATCTGTATCTTTCTTTTACTGCGATATTATAAGCATTTAAAATATGTTCTCTTCCTGCGAGTGCAGAAACTAACATTAATAATGTAGATTCTGGCAGATGGAAGTTTGTGATCAGTCCATCGATCACTTTAAATTTGTATCCTGGATAAATGAAGATGTCTGTCCATCCGCTCTTTGCATGCAGAGTTCCATCTTCTTCTGCAACAGATTCCAAAGTTCTTGTACTTGTTGTTCCAACAGAAATAACTCTTCCACCGTTTTTCTTTGTCTCATTGATAAGTTCTGCATCTTCCTCTTCAATTCTATAAAATTCAGAATGCATATGATGCTCTAAAACATCATCAACTTTTACTGGACGGAATGTTCCAAGTCCAACATGAAGTGTTACATATGCGATATTAACTCCCATGTCTTTGATCTGTTGTAATAATTCCTTTGTAAAATGAAGTCCAGCAGTTGGTGCTGCGGCTGAACCATCATATTTGGCGTAAACTGTCTGATAACGATTCTTGTCTTTTAATTGATGTGTGATATATGGTGGTAATGGCATCTGTCCAAGTTCGTCTAACACTTCCTCAAAAATGCCTTCATATTCAAACTTCACCAAACGATTTCCTTCATCAACAACATCAATGACTTCTCCAACTAATTTTCCATCTCCAAAGAAATCCTTGCTCCCGGACGTTGCTTTTTTTTCCTTGGCTTTACAAGAGTTTCCCATTACATTGTCCTGTTTTCTCTTGAGAAGTAAAACTTCAACTTTACCGCCAGTTTCTTCTTTGGCTCCGATCAGTCTTGCAGGAATTACTTTTGTGTTATTCAACACAAGACAGTCTCCCGGTTTTAAATAATTTACAATATTATGGAAGACATCATGTCCGATCTCTCCTGTATTTTTATCTAATGTTAATAATCTGGAACTTGATCTGTCCTCAAGTGGATCCTGAGCGATCAATTCTTCTGGTAAATCAAATGTAAAATCTGATACTTTCATTTTATTTGTATCCCTTCTATATTATTTCTTGATCATTCAAATACATTTCAGTATAACACGAACCGTCATCATCCGCAACGAACATCAGATCACCTGATGAGTAAGCCATTTTCTATTTTAAATCGTATTGTATAAATAATTCCACGAATCGTCCAGTCTGTAAACATTCCAATCCACACTGCGATCGGTCCCATATGAAAAACTCTCGCAAGTACCATGGCAAGCACGACTCTGCAAAACCACATACACAGCATGGAGGTCGTCATTGTAAATCTAACATCCCCTGCTGCCCTGAATCCATATGGTGGAATAAATGCCATGATCCACACGATTGGTTTTACGATTGTGATACATGTTACCATGAATATACAAAGTTTTGCACTCTCTGGTTCCATGCCTCCAAAATATGTGATCGGATAAGTAAGCCCAAACATCAAAAGACATGTAGCGATCAATACAACTTCTGCTGCAATGGAAATCTTCTTTATATAATAGACTGCTTCTTCTTTTTCTCCTGCTCCAAGACATTCTCCAACGACTGTCATCAATCCGATCCCCATTCCGATCGACATGATCCCATTCAAGTTCTCGATGATATTGGTCATTCCCTGTGCTGCGATCGCCGCCGTTCCCATCAAAGATACCGTTGACTGGATCGCAAGCTTTCCAAACTGGAACATTCCATTTTCAATTCCTGAGGGTACTCCGATATGTAAGATTCTTTTGATTTCTTCCCATTCTGGACGAATCGAAGAATAATCTCTAAGCTGTATCTTCATCTTCGGATTTCTCAATTTATAAAGCACCGCAACCATTGCAAATGCTCTGGCGATCATCGTCGCTGCAGAAGAACCTGCTACACCCAAATGCAATACCCATACAAATATCAGATTCAATGCAACATTAATGCCATTTGCAACAAAAGAAATCTGCATCGGAAGTTTGCTGTTCTCCTGTGCTCTTAAAATGCAGGCTCCATCATCGTACAATGCGATAAATGGATAAGACATGGCCGAAAAGAAGAAGTACTTCTTCGCATTGTCCATAACCGCTGGTTCCACCTGTCCAAAGATCACTCCAAGAAGCTGGTTGCTGAATAAATGACACGCGATTGCAATGACCAGTGACATTGCGAATGTAATAAACACTAACTGCCTGGCTGCATTCGTTGCTCTCTCTTTCTTCTCACATCCAAGATAATGAGAGCAAACAACCGTACCACCTGAAGCCAGTGCAAAAAATGCCTGAACTACCAGAATATTAATGGAATCTACCAGACTGACAGCAGAAATCGCTGCTGATCCTAAATTGCTGACTACAAGGGTATCTACCGTACCCATAAACGAATTTAAAAGCTGATCAACTGCCAGTGGTAACATGAGGGCGATCAGCTTTTTGTTTGTAAATCGTCTTTGTTTCATCTTTTTCTTTTTACATCTCTTTTCTATCTTTATTTTCCTAACCAAAATATACCTTTTTACATTCTATAAACATGATGTTCTTCTGTCAATATAGGAAATATAATTTTTTATTTTCATGTCTGGTATATCAAAAAAGGAAGAGCGCACAAGAATGATTCTGCATGAATCTTCCTTTTACGCTCTTTCCATATAAATACTGTATTGATAATTTTTCTAGCTATCCTATGATACGTCTTGCACAGATTGGTGTTCTATAATTTACGTTTGAAATCTTAATTCCTCCTCGCGGATATGGTGCGGAATTACTTGCATGTACTACCTGACCACCGCCGATATAAAGTGCCACATGATCAATGCTTCCACCATCTCCATAGAATACCAGATCACCGGCTCTTAAATTGCTCGTAGATACTGCTCTTCCATCACCAGACTGGGAACTGCTCGTACGACTGATACTGTATCCAAACTTCGCCATAATCTGCTGCGTAAATCCAGAACAATCAATTCCGTTGGTTAAGCTGTTTCCACCATATCGGTATGGATTTCCAACAAACTGCTGTGCATAACTTGCGATCCTGCTTCCTGTTGCTGATGAACCACTAGATGACACGGATACGGAAGCTTTCTTTGTTGTCTGTGCGGAACCTGTTGTACTTCCAGATGTTGTTCCATCATCAGAAGTATGACCGCTTGATGTTGTGGATACTGATTCATTTTCAGACTTACTTCTGGCTGCTTCTTCTGCTCTTTTCTTCGCCTCTTTCGCTTCTTGCTCTGCCTGAATCTGCTTCATGGATTTCGCTTTTCCAAAAGAGTATGTTACTTTTGCATAATCTTTTGACACATATCCTGTCTGACCATCGACCTTAACTTTTGCCCAGTCATCCGTCTGTTTCTTTACTTTTAATTTGTCATCTTCAGATACCAATGTAACAATCTTTGAATCCGTAGATGCTTTCTTACGAACTCTTAATGTTTCCGTCTGAACTTTCGCCACTTTTTTCACATTTTGTTTCGCAAAGTTCTTAATCTCATCGCCAAATACAAGATACTGATTTTTTACATATCCTGTAACATTTCCTGATCTTACTTTTGACCATTCAGATCCTTTCTTCAGCACAGTTGCAATATTACCCTTTTTCATTTTTCCTACAATCTTTGCATTTATACTACCATTTTTTCGGATATTTAATGTTGTTGTAGAATAAATATCTGCAACTGCTTTATTCGCATATTTACTTTCCGTTGCTGTATTTGTTTCTTTTGTTGTATCTTTCTCATCTGCTTTTATATTTCCTGTCGTCAACACACTCGCAGCAATCGTAAGCATCGCCATCGACAGTCTCATTTTCCTCGTTATCATAATGTCCCTCCTGTAAATGTTACAATTTTGTTAACTCGAGTATGTGTGTATTATAGCATTTATATGTAGTATGTCAATACTTTCGATTATTATTTTGTAATATTTTTGTAATATTTAGTCTATTTTTGTAATATTATGTCGAGGATTGTTTTTTCTTGATACTTATACTCCGACAGAACCGATAACATTCAACATACACACTCACTTAAATTGTCCAATCTTGTAATTGTCCACACTCCAGACTTCAGGTATATGATAAAAATTAAATAAGCAACCGAAAACGCAGCATTGGAATTTTGCCATATTTTGAACAAATTCGCAGCCCAATTGGACGAATGTCTGAGCTTCAAAGACTTTTGTCTAAAACAAAACTTCAGAGCGAGTTCTCGTAGAAAATTGGGCGGATAAGCGATTTGTTCAAAATGTGAGCAAAATTCCACCGCTGCGTTTTCGGTTGCTTATTTATTTTTTATCATATACTGAAAGACTATAGTTGGCCAAACTTACAACTTAAAATTCATACTTCATCACGCGATATGAATATTTATCTGCTTCATATTCAAAGGACTTGATCAATTTCCCATCTTTATCATACTCTCCAAATGTCTTACTCATTCCACTACTAAACGGAATATTCCCCCCTAAATGCTGCACGCTGCTTACGATTGCCGAATAAGGCAAACTAAATTGCTGTGCAAGTTTATAAGTCCTTGTCTTCTCATCTACAAGAAATTTTGAGTAATAGGAAGTTCCACTTTTAAAGTTTCCTACGTTCGGATACATACTCCAGTCGAAAGTTGGTATAGATGTTGCCTTTCCATAGTTATTATTAAACATATATAAATAATATTGTCCTTCTGGAAGGGAATCGTCATATTCTACAGTGATCATATGCTGTCCTGCATTTGCAACGAAGTCTCCTTCTCGTTTTAACTGATATTTGGCAATATCTGTCCCATTATAGATTGTTCCACGATGGATCACATAGTCTAGTTCTGGTTTTGTATAAATATTTTTAATCTTAAGGATTGAACTTTGTTCTCTGCTACTTAAGACCAAACTATTCCCATCATCAAGAAAATCAAAAGAATTAATGTGTATCCAGTCTAGTTCAGTTCCTCCATAGGTATTTCTACCACCTTTTCTCTGGATCGCCAGTTTTCTCATTAACGGCAGAATTTTTTCACAGTCAAAGAGCATACTTGTCTTTCCTGTCTTTATATCCACCTGTACGATCGTATCTTCAATCGTATCTTTGTCCAGATTATTTCCCAGACAAATGATCTTATCGTGTTTCTTGTCATAACGGAAATCGTGATGAAATTGATAATTTCCAATATCAATGGTCCTTGTTACTTTTCCTATACAATTCGTAAATGCAATTTTATTATAGTCATAAGAATATACCAGCTGTCCTTTGATAAATAAAAAGCGGTCTGTACGATATTTGTTCAAAGGCATTCTTCCCCTGCTCACTCCATTATTATCATACAGATAGATGTTTGACACATCCGCTTTATCATGTCCAAACAGGCAAAACAGGCCATCGCTCATCTTTGCTTTGCTTGTCCCTGTATTCTTCTTAAGAATTGCAGGAATGACATCATCTTTCGGTGCTGTCACGTAGAAATGTGTTTTCCCGACAGCTCTTCCATCTTCATTAAAGAATTGCATTGTGATCTTATTCTTCGCTCCTGGAACAAGTCCTTTGATCTGATATTCATGTGTTGTCACATATTTCTTTCCAGATACAGATTTCAATGTACGTTTGTATGGACTCGCACCTGCTTCGTTGGCTTCTACAGTACATACTGCATAAGATGCACGGTCATTTTTTGCATAATAGTACAAAGATGTTGTGTATGTTCCATATGCATTCCAGACGATCAAGGGCTTATTGAAAGTATAATTTTTGCCTTTCTTTAATGCTTTCAACTGATCATCCGTTTCTTTTTGATAACTTTGTGTAAAGATATCTGTCCGTTTGTGCGTTATGCTTTTTGGAGTTACTTTGATTTTCTTTTTCTTTCACACTTTTAAAGAATTCCTCTTCCTTGTAATTGTGATAAGCTTTGGTTCCAAAGAAAATTGCTGCTGCACATAAAGCGATCAATACGATCATAATCCCCACACGTCTTCTTCTCTTTTGACGTTCCCTCTTTACAATTTCCTTTACAGTTTTCATCATGTTGTCCTCCATAAAGTTATTTCTATGATATTATGTCATATTTTTGTAATATTTGCAACTTTTTTGTTATATAATGAAAAAATTTCCTGTATTTGTATGTTATCCAAACTTAGATTTTAAATACACCTACTGCGTTTTCCAAAAAGAAAAGAAGATCTTCCACGTCAAAAACTCTCACGTTCTTTACTGTATCTTCTGGTACTTTCATATATGTTTTTAATTCTTTTAACACCTGCTTTACATCCTCATAATCAACTTCTTTGATCCCAGGATTTGATATATTGGGATCAAGTGTTGTCGGAATCTGATAACGATTTACAAGGTACATATTCATCTTTGTGTAGTCCCCATAGTAGTATTTCTCTGAGAAAAAATCCTGCTTTGATAATCTTTGTCCTGTCCGTTTTAATAAGACATCTTTTACCATATCTCTTCTTTCTTCTCTCTCATCTTGTGCATTTCGAAACTCTACGATCCTTGGCATATAGTATTTGAAAAATCTTCGATCGATGTAGAGATGAAAGAGATATCCGACCACACTGCTGTTTGATAGAAGATGCTTATATTTCTTGATAAACCAGCTTGTTTCCGGGTATTCTATCATGCGATCGTGATATTTTGGATCTCTGAAATGGGATCTTGCTTTGATCTTTGTTGTATCTGGCAGAAGATTTCCGATCAGAAAATTATTTTTATCTTGTTTTGTCTTTAAAAATTCCTGTCCTTTTTGTGTCTTTAGAAACATCTGGGCAGCAGATAAATGTAAAATGTATCCTGGCATGATTGTTTCGTTTCTCCTTTGTTGTATCGGTTTGTTTTCCATTCCATATTACAGATTGATTCACTTTAAATATTTCTAATTCTACCATTTGATATTGCAAATAACAAGGAAATGCTGCATAAGAAAACACAGGACATCACTGCTTTCGCTGGAATGTCCTGTTCTACCCATGTATCTTTACTTTATTGTTTCCTATTTTACTTTCACGTTCACTTTATATGTCTTTCCTGTTGTACGAAGTTTTACTGTGACCGTTGCTTTTCCTTTCTTCAAGCCTTTGATCGTTCCTTTTGAGGATACTTTCACTACTTTTTTATTGGATGTTGTGAATTTTAAGATCTCTGGATCTAAGTATCCTTTTTTCAGTTTCTTGGAAATGTATACTCTAGTCTGTAGTTTTGTTGTCTTTCCTTTTTGGATCGTTACTTTGCTTGTTTTTGCTTTAATCTTTGTAATTCTGGATGCTTTGTATGTGACAGCTTTTTTGCCAGATGCTTTGATTGTGGCTCTTGCTTCGTAATAAATAGCACCTGAGTCTCTTTTGAATTTCTTCAAATAAGATGGTTTACTTAATTTTATACTCTTGTCAATTACATCAATTTTTACAACAGATCCAGGGATTGTCAGCTGTTTAATTCCTGTTCTATAAAATACTCCTACTCCAATACTTTGAAGTCCTTCTGGCAGTTTGATTTCTTTTAATGCTTTACATTCAAAAAATGCATAATCATTAATAAATCTCAGACCTTTTGTAATTGTAACTTTATTTAATTTGTTGCAATTTTCAAAACTGCTTTCATCAATACCGCCTATCTGGCCCGGAATTGTTACAGATTCAATACTACTGTCATTACAGCTTGGTGTTACTGATAAATTCTTTGATAATGTAAGATTCTTTAAATATTTAAGATTTATTAGGGCATTGAATTCTTCTACTTTTTTTACAGAAGCAGGCATGTTATATGTTTCGGACTTTTTAGATTTTGGATAGCTAAACAATTGTTTCTTATCTTTGCTATATAAAACTCCATCTTGTGCCTGATAAGACAGATTATCTTTTGCTACACGAATCTCTTCCAATGTTTCAATTTCATTTAGCACTTCCAAATCTCTGTGTGTTTCTTTTGCTGGTGCAATATTTTTTGATAATATAATACTTTTTATTTTCAGATTTTTTTCAAATCCCTGTGAAATTGCTTTTACCTGTAATCCATCCAGTTCTTCTGGAATGACAAGATTTGTCTCACTTCCTCTATAGCTTGTAAGCACTGCATAGGAAGTCTTTCCATTGCTTTCTTTCACATAAGTATAATCCCCACTTGTTATCTCTTTATCTGCTGCCTTTACATTGTTAGTCACTGGAACTGTCGTCAGTACTGCTGCTGCCATCATTAAGCTCATGACTGTTGATACCATACGTTTTCTTACCATCTTGCTACCTCCTTATAATTTTAATTTATTAATGTTTATATTATATATTTTAACATAGCCAGACTTAAATTAAAACGCACTTTTTGGAATAGAATAAATACAGGCTTTATCGCTACTTTGTTTATCACTAATCCCGAAATATACGTAATCTCCCTTTAATTGAATTCCTTCAGATTCCGCATTACCTCCAAAATTATTATGTGTAGCTGTAACAAGGCAAGAATATTTATAACTTGATCCACTTCCTGTTAACTTTGCTATTCCCGGTTTTTGTCCGGCAGCACCTCCAATAATATAAATAGAATCTCCATCAGAAAATTCTAATCCCTGACATGAATCATTCGGTAATACACGATTACTTCCAGATTGCCTAAATGATCCATAACAAGCTGATTTTACTGCACTTGATGTACATGGAACAAATTTAGATTCTTCAGATTCTTTTTTATCCAATTCAGCATTTAATTTTTCCGCATTATAAAAACTATATTGAATTTCTCCTGTATTATCCATTACCCAGAAAAATACTTTTTTCCTATCACTAGACAATGCTGCATCTACACGTTTCACTTCTCCAATCGATGTCCCACTTTTATTTGCATAACTCATATGAGAAAATCTTGGGATTTCTGTATAATCTACACTTCCTTTAGCTTTATATTGTATTCTTCCAATTTGAGTTCCCCATTTAAATTTATACGCTTCATTTGCTTTACATGTAACCCAGAAATATGCTTTAGAATTATGTTCAAACCATTCCAAAGTCTGTCCATGACCAAAGTTTTTTAATGTCATATGATCTTGATATGTAGCTGTTGACCCATTAATCAAACATCTTGATAAACGTGAGTCTGAGCCAATTCTCTGAATCACATAAATATATGTAGATCCAATATATGTTTTTTGAATTGCAGCTGTACTTGTTAATCCTTTAATTTTATATCTTAAAGTAGCTGCTGCTTTTACATTTTTATTCGCTGATACACGACTTTGCCGTGTCTGTACTTTTGGGTGAGTCTCTAAATATTTCTGATATTCTTCTAGTGTATCAAAGTCATCTTGTTCCAAAATACCAGCAACACCATCGTCATCATGTGTATCTAGTGCTACTGTACTTTCTGTTGCTTTCGTATCTGCCTTAACATTCACTGAAACTACAGTTGTTCCAATAATCATAGCACACATTGCAATACTTGCTGCTTTACATACAAATTGTTTTAATTTCATAAACTTTTTCCTTTCATTCTTTTATTTTCCCTCATTTTCTGCTATCATTATTGTATCCATGTGATACAGCTATCTGTATATATTACAGATAGGTAGGTGGCAGCCATTCGTATTACATGGATTTTTTAATTGTTCATATTGCATCACCTCTTATAAAATACATTTATAAATAAAATATTACTTAGTATAAGTTCCACTTGCCGTTACAGTTTTTCCACTACTATTTTCAACAAACACCTCTATATATCCTGTTTTTTGTATTATAAAATTGTGATTGATTTCTGCTTTAACAGTTTTATAATGTTTTACTTTATCTGCATCTAAATATCCTACTTTGACACTTTTTGTTTTTGGAGCTATCTGTAACCTAATATTGATACTACTTCCTTTCTTTTTATAAAATTCTTTAGTTTTCTTTCTAACTCCATTTTTCACTGTCCAATTAACTGTTATCGAATTAGACAACAGTTCAAAGTCTTCCTCTCCAACTTCATCAATAATATTTTCTGATATATCTATCTTTTCTTCTATAACATCATTCGTATCACTTGCAAATATATTTGTCACTGAACAACTAATTAAAAGTGTAAATACTGTTACCATTATTTTATATATTTTATCATCGTTTTCTCCTCCTATTCCTCCATCTCTTTAATCATCATCAATATTAATCATTCCAACAATTTTTACATCTTTCTTATCCTCCATTTCAATAAACACATCATATTTCCCCTCTTTTTCTATCTTAAATCTATGTTCAACTAAATCTCTCCCTCTGTCCTGTATGTATCTAATCCTATTCTGTGAATCAATAATCCCAACTTTTATCCCCTTAAAATTTTTTTGACTTGTTATAAAATTTCTATATTTTCATTTCGTTTCGGAGTTAATCCTTTATATCGAAGCCTTTTTCCTGCCTTTACATAAGTCTCCAATGTCATCGCATCCATCTTTTTAAAATTTATCTTCTTTATCGTTTCACTCTTATCATTTCCCAAAACTCCCGTTTTTTCTTCATACGATATTCTCTCCTCTTCCTCATCATCTGGTTCTTCTATTTCTACTTCCGTTTCTTGTACCCATTTTGTATACGCCTTTTGATATCCCTTACTTGCAGCCAAAATACTGGTTACACTCATTCCACAAAATATCACGGTCATTGCAATCACCGCAGCATATTTTATCTTCTTTTGTTTTCGATACATCATTGCATAGTAGATTCTTTGTTCTAAACTATCTCGGCTTTCAAACAGACATGCTGCCCGATATGCTTTGATTCCCTGACTTTTCTGACTCATCTCAAAAATCGTTGTAAAATAACGCTTCGCTGATCCTACATAACCAATCGCTGATAGATCACAGATCACCTCGCTCCATTCATCGTTCTTACGAAATACAGTTCTGATCCATGGGCAATACCAGTGAATACATACCATCAGACATGCTATATAATTCCAAAATATATCGTGCTTCTTATAATGTGTGAGTTCATGGTAAATACACGTTTTTAATTGTTCTTCTTCCATATCTTCCACAGGTAAAAACACACATGGTTTTAATATTCCTGCTGTCATTGGAATCTGAATGCGATATCCTTGTAATACTTCTATTGATCTGCGAATTCCAAGCTCTCTTTTACAATCTTCAAAGATCTTTTGCACATACATCTTGCATGGAAAGCATCTTTCTTTTTCTCTTCCAATTCGAAAAGTTCGTTCTCCAAACTTCAGAACTGTTGCAATTGCTCCAGCCAGCCAGAACAACGATATAGCATAAAAAGCCTTGATGATAGTACCTGTAAAATCAAATACATACCCATTATCAAAAAAATATTTACCAACAGATATCCTGCCGGAACATAGTAAGCAATTAGAATGATCTTTAATATCAAATCATAGACTTTTGGACGAATCTTATCTGCAAAAAACTTTCTTAGTGCCATCCAGAAAACAAACATACAGCTTCCAGTGCACATGGATAAAAATATCGCACTAAATATCCTAACCAATATCTCTCTTATGTCTATCATATCTTCTCCTGTCAATCATCGATTTCTTCTAACAACTTTTTTGAGTTTCTTTAGTTTCCCCTCATTTAATTTTCCTTTATATAATGTCTTCACCAGATCAAATCCAGATTCTTTGTACCAGAAATTCTTTGTCTTTTCCAATTCCTGTTCTTTATAATCCTGCTCTTCGATCAGATAATTAATATAAGAATATTTCCCAATCTGATATGTTGTCACATATCCTTTCTCTTCTAAATGAAGGACAAATGTACGGATCGTTGTTCTTTTATAATCTTTTCCGTAATCTTGCTTTAGATTTTCAATCAACTGCTGTAATGGCATATCCTTTCCATAATCCCAGATACATTTCATCACAACCTGTTCTGCACTTGTTAATTCTTTTAATTCCATAGCTAAATCCCCTTTATCTTTGTTATTTATTCTATATTTATAGTCATATCGCATTCAATAATACTTCTACTTTGATAGTTATATCATAACAAAAATCTTCTTAAATGTAAATATCCTTTCCTTGCAATTTCGTATGATTTCTTGGAACTTAATTTGTTTGCTTTCATATAAGAAAAAATCGCAGCCAAGATATACCTTAACTACGATCCTTCATTCATTACCCAATTCCGCCTAACGCAATCCCAAGCACCAATACCAAAATACAGATCGGTACATAAATATATTTGCAGATTGGACAATACATCTTTGTAAATTTTGTTTCTCTTCCTTTGTTTACCTGTGTTTCTACATATTTCTTTCCGGCGATCCAGAAGAACATGATTCCTGCGAGTCCTGCTCCTAGTGGGCAGATGTAAATAGATAGGATATCCATCCAGTCAGATACGATGCCCTGGATCAATAAGGAGACGATCACGCCAATCACTGCGATAATCACGCAGGCGGTCTTTCTTCCTACGTGAAGCTTTTCCTGTACGGTTGCGATCGGTGCTTCGTAGAGATTGATCAGTGATGTCATTCCCGCAAAAAGCACTGCAACGAAAAAGATGATCGCGATGATCGTACTTCCTGGCATGGAGCTGATCAGGTTTGGAAGATAGATAAATAACAGCCCCGGTCCTCCTTGATCCAGTGTTGCTCCAGTTGTTGCCATAGCTGGGATGATCACGAGTGCTGCAAGCATCGCAGCAACCGTATCAAAAAATGCAACTCTTGCCGCAGATGATGGGATGTCTTCTTCATCGGATAAATACGATCCATAGATCAATGTTCCATTTCCTGCGACGGATAAGGAAAAGAAGGCCTGTCCTAGTGCAAAGATCCATGTCTTTGGATCTAAGATGGCCGCCTTATCGACTCTGAAAATATATTGATATCCCGCTGCTGCCCCTGGTTGGAATGCCACGTAGATTCCAAGGATCACAAACAGTGTAAAGAAAATTGGCATTAAAATCTTATTGGCTTTCTCGATCCCTGCTCCTACACCAAAGATTAAAATACACATGCATAAGATCAAAGCTAAAATCTGCCAGATGTTATTTCCAAATGCAGATGCCATTGTTCCAAAACGTCCGCCAAATTCTTCGATCGTCTTTGGTGCAAGTGTTGCCCCTGTGAAAGTTCCAACAGCATATTTTAAGATCCACCCCATCACAACTGTATATCCGATTGCCATAGCAAGAGAACCAAGAACTGGTATCATTCCTAACCCTTCCCCGACTTTTCTCTTTCCTTTCTTCTCACAGACCATCCCAAATGCATCAATCGGTCCAGACCTTGCCGCACGTCCAAAACTCATCTCTCCGATCACACCAGTGGATGCGATCACAACGACAAAGATAAAATATGGGATCAAAAAAGAACCTCCCCCATACAAAGATACCCTTGTCGGAAACATCCATATATTTCCCATGCCAACTGCCGAACCAATGCAGGCGAGGATAAATCCCCACCTGCTGTTAAATGATTCTCTTTTATCTTTCATATTTCAATTTTATCCTCCTGATTTTACTTTTTAAACTTCAAGTCTGTCGGTGTCAATACTCCATCATCTCCAAGCTGCTTCCATTTATATGTGAAATTCTTCTTTGCTGAATGTATCTTCTGTCTGTTGATCGTTTGACCTTTCATACCGATCAGCTGTTCATTTATGATAACATATGCTGTATCTTTTTGCATCTGGTATTGTTTTATTTTAGGTGAAATATAGGCTGTTTTTTTGATCTTGACATCATCTTTGTTCATTTCTATGATCTGGATCTTTTTGACTGCACGGTCTGCTTTAAATTCCACTTCATAACTGATTTTTTTATCTCCCACATCCGATGAAAAGTTTAGTGTCATTGACTGACCTTTTCCAAAATCCTGCACTGATGCACATCCCATAAATCCATCTGCATTCTTTAAATAAACTGTTCCATCTGATCTTTTACAAATCATTCCCAGACTTGTTGTTACTATGCCTTTTGTTTCTTGAACATACATTGTTGCCTTTACTTTTTGTTCTTTTTCCTTCGATGTGATATTATTTTTATCATCCATTTGTCCATCAACGTTTGATACGAAATTAAAATGTGTCAACTGTGGATCTCCATCCATACTGACAGTATCTTTTTCTGGCATATATTTATATAGAAAATATCCTTTTATTTTCTTAAAATGCACAAATCCTTTCTTATCTTTCACTCCAGCTATCTTACCGTCTGGTATCCTGTCCCCTACAACTGCATAAGCTCCATATAATTCTTCCTTCGCCTGTCCACTTTCGTCCTTCTTTGCGATCTGGCATCCTGTTAAGACTACTACCGTAAGCATAATCGCTATAAATATTCCTGTTTTTCTGATTCCCCTACTCATCTTCTTCCTCCAATCTCCCGTCAAATTTCAAGATATCTCCAACATCGCACTCAAGATAATAGCAAATCTTATTGATCGTTGAGAAACGCACTCCTTTTGCCTTGCCGCTTCTTAAGATTGACAGGTTTGCTTCTGTAATATGGACTTTTTTACATAATTCTTTGGATGTCATGTTTCGTTCTTTTAAGATATCATCCAAATGTATTTTAATTGCCATAACTATCATTCCTTCTATATAAACTGGTCATTTTCTTCTTTTAACTGTTTAGTCCGCTTGAAGTATTCATGGAAGATCAATGCTCCAAATGCTATGATCAATGGTTCCATGGATACATCTGGTGCAATCGTAACATTTACATTCTGTAAGGTTGCTCCTAGTAAAAACTGGTAAAAATTCAGGATAAAATCTGATATGACTGTAACCACTGCAGTAACCTTTGCGACACTTGCAAGTCTTGCCACTGTCATCATCTGCTGTTCTTCCTTATGATCTTCGATTGCTTTTACTACATGAATGATGTTGATAAATAGCAGGATTGTCATAATGATTGGTAATAACTGTAATACTGATTTAAACCATTCTATTGAAGATACATTTTGCAGTTTATTTTCGCTCTTATGAAGCAGTTCAAATGTCTTTGCATATGTGATCAAAAGCGTGTAATAACTGACTAGCGCAGCAATGAGTCCTTTCATTCCAAAATATAAGCGGCTTTTCCAATTCTTCTGGCTGTCATCTCCAAGAAAACGGATTGCTTTCATAATTAACCACATGATCAGGACGCTGTAAATGATGAATGCGTAAATAATTTTCATTACAATCAGACTACTCTGGTCCATTGAAAAAATGTCTGGCATTTTCTGATACATGAGTCCTGGATTGATGAACATATACAGGGAATAAAATAATAGCCCTGTGAATGCAACAAGTAATATGTCTTCTTTCTGTGTTCTTCCTCTTTTTCTCTGATAGATGATATAGATTGCTGGTATCATTGAAATGGCTGCGTATATGATGATCGCGATGACATTTCCTATTGCTGAACTTAGGGATAGAAATCTTAGCCCTTTTCCTATGAGTTCAAATGGTAAGTACATAATCTGTAGTGCTGCTGTCATATGCAGGATTTTGCTTGCTATGAATGCAAAAAGGATTCCTGCGATGACTTCGATTAGGATTAGTTTATTTATGTTTGATTTCATCCTATCCACCTCCAATTATTGTTTTTCGATAATTTCAAGATTATTGTAGCATAAAAATTATTGAAAAACAATAATTTTTTCAACACCTTTACATATTGCTTCTTTCTGATAAACAAAAATCCCCTGACACTATTATCTGCCAGAGGATTTTAATTCTCACTTTATTTTGTTTTCGATCACAATTAAGCACGTAATTCAACGCCTAATTTCTTCAGTTCATCAAGAATCTTCTCAACGATCTTAGATACCTCTGCGTCTTCTAATGTACGGTCTTTTGCTCTGAATGTTAAGGAGTATGCTACGGATTTATATCCTTTTTCGATCTGGTCTCCTTCGTAGACATCGAATAATTCGTAGGATTCGAGAAGTTTTCCACCTTTATCTTTGAAGATCTTCTCAAGCTGTCCAACAAAGATGTCTTTCTTCATAACCATACTTAAGTCACGTTTCATTGCAGGGAATTTGGCTACTCCTTCGTATTTACGGTCGAAGGTTGCTTTTGGTACTAATGTTGGCATGTCGATGACTGCTACATAGACCTCACCTTTCATGTTATAGTTATCCATAACTTCTGGATGGATCTGTCCGATATAGGCGATCTTTTCTCCATCGATCGTCACATCTGCGGCTCTTCCTGGGTGTAAGAATGGATGTTCACCTGTTGGTGCATATTCAGATTTTCCACCTAATCCTAAGGAATCAAGCATATCTTCTACAACACCTTTTAATGTGAAGAAATCGCATTCTCCGTACATTCCAAGTGTCATCTGCATTCTTTCGTCTGGTAATTCTGTTAATGGTAATGCTTTTGGAATGTAGATATTTCCAAATTCATATAATCTTACATTTTTATTTCTGTGTGCTAAGTTTGTAGACAGAGATGTTAACATTCCGTTTAAGGAAACTGTTCTCATGATACTGAAGTCTTCTCCTAATGGGTTTGAAATCTCGATTGCCTGACGTTCTTTTGCATCTTCAGCTAATAATAATTTATCGAATACTTTTGGACTTTCGAAGGAATATGTCATTCCACCACAGAATCCGTTCTGTTCTGCTACATTTCTGCAGACATCTTCAACACGGATCTTGAATGGTTTCTTACCGGCTGTGGATTCTCCGTTTGGTAATGTAACTGGGATGTTATCATATCCGTAGAATCTTGCAACTTCTTCTGCAAGGTCTGCCATACGGTGAATATCCTGACGGAAGGATGGTACGATGACTTCATTTGTTGCTTCATCATATCCAAGGTCGATTCTTCCGAAATATTCTAAGACTTCTTCTTTGGATACATTTGTTCCAAGAAGGGCATTCATCTTGTCTACTTCTAATGGAAGGCGGATCTGTTTGACTGGATTTGGATAAACATCAACGGCTCCTCCAACAACTTCTCCTGCTCCTAATTCTTCGATCAGCTGGCATGCACGATCCATCGCTGCCATTGCATTTTCTGGGTCTAATCCTTTTTCAAATTTACCAGATGCATCGGTTCTTAAACCGATTCTCTTAGAAGAAAGTCGGATATTTGTTCCATCAAAGCATGCTGCTTCAAATAATAATGTCTTGATATCATCTGTTACCATGGAGTTTTCTCCACCCATGATACCTGCGATACCTATTTCTTTTCTCCATCACAGATCATTAAGACATTTTCATCCATTGTTCTTTCTTCACCATCTAATGTAGTGAATTTATCTCCCGCTTTTGCACGGCGTACGACGATCTCTTTGTTTGCGATCGTATCAAGATCGTATGCATGCATTGGCTGTCCGAATTCTTCCATCACGTAGTTTGTGATGTCAACCAGGTTATTGATCGGACGGATTCCCATCGCAGCTAATCTTCTCTGCATCCATTCTGGTGATGGTGCTAATTTGATATTTTTTACAACTCTTGCTGTGTATCTTGGGCAAAGATCCTCGTCTTCGACTCTTACTTTGATATAATCATGGACATCTTCATCATTTCCAGTCTTTGTGACAACTGGTGGGAAGAAGTCTTTCTTAAATGTAGCGGCTGCTTCTCTTGCCATACCGATCATGCTGAAACAGTCTACACGGTTTGATGTGATCTCGAATTCGACAACTGCATCGCGAAGTCCTAAAGCTTCAACTGCATCATCTCCTGGTTTTACGTCTTTATTGAAAATGTAGATTCCATATTCCGGTGCTTCTGGGTACATGTCTCTGGAACTTCCAAGTTCTTCAATAGAACACATCATACCAAAAGATTCTACTCCACGAAGTTTTCCTTTTTTAATCTTAATTCCGTCTTCTGGGTTCTTTCCACCGTCATGTCCTCCGGCAACTCGTCCACCGTCTAAGACAACTGGTACTAAGTCTCCTTCTGATACGTTTGGTGCTCCTGTTACGATCTGAACTGTTTCATCTCCAACATTCACCTGACAGATGATCAGTTTGTCTGCGTCTGGATGTTTTTCGATCTTCTCGATCTTTCCGACTACGATCTTTTCTAAGTTTTTATCTAAATATGTGACACTTTCCATGTTGGAACCAGATAATGTCATTTTATCTGCATATTCCTGTGGTGTGCAATCAAGATCAGGCACATAAGCTTTGATCCATGAAATTGGTGTATCCATTACTTTTATTCTCCTTTATTCTATCTTCTCTATTCGAAATATTCTTATCGTTTCTCTTAGAACTGTGATAAGAATCTCTTATCGTTTTCGTATAACAGACGCATATCGTCGATCTCGTATTTTAATAATGCGACACGCTCTAAACCGATTCCAAATGCAAATCCTGAATATACTTCTGGGTCGATTCCGCACATTTCAAGCACGTGTGGGTGAACCATTCCACATCCTAAGATCTCGATCCATCCGCTTCCTTTACACATACGACATCCTTTTCCACCACATTTGAAACATGTCACGTCTACTTCCGCACTTGGCTCTGTAAATGGGAAATGATGTGGACGGAATTTTACTTTTGTATCTGGTCCGAAGAATTCTTTTGCAAACTGTTCTAATGTTCCTTTTAAGTCTGCAAATGTGATTCCTTTATCTACAACCAATCCTTCTACCTGATGGAAAGATGGAGAATGTGTTGCGTCAACTTCATCAGAACGGAATACACGTCCAGGTGCGATCATACGGATTGGCATCTGTCCTGTTTCCATGATACGAGCCTGTACAGGAGATGTCTGTGTTCTTAACACGATATCTTTGTTGATATAGAATGTATCCTGTTCATCTTTTGCAGGATGGTTTGCAGGGATATTTAACATTTCAAAGTTGTATTTATCGTATTCTACTTCTGGTCCTTCTACGACTTCGTATCCCATACCGATAAATACTCTCTCTAAATCTTCCAGCGCGATCTGGTTTGGATGACGATGTCCTTTTTCATGAGTTTTTCCAGGTAATGTAACGTCGATGACTTCACGTTTCATCTTTTCTTCACGAACTTTTTTCTTTAATAATGTCATCTCTTTTTCTAATGCTTCTTCAATGACTGCTCTGGTATCATTGACCATCTGTCCAACGATCGGACGTTCTTCTTTGGCTACGTCCTTCATTCCTTTTAATACCTGAGTTAATTCACCTTTTTTACCCAGTACAGATACACGGATATCATTTAAACTATCCATTGCATCTGCTTGCTCGATTTTCTCCAAGGCAGCTTTCTTGATTGCCTCTAATCTCTCTTTCATCTGCTTAGTTCTCCTTTATTGATCTTTTCTATATTCTCGGATCAGGTTACTTTTTCTTCTGTATTCAGGCAAAAGAAAAAGAACCCGTCCGCAAAGGGACGAGTTCTTAATATATACTCGCGGTACCACCCTAATTCCTATGGTATCGTTAAACTTCTTCTTAATTACCATAAGCACTTAAGTCTCTGCGTAACGGGCAGACTCCGTTATCTCCTACTGATACATGATATGAAAATGATTGTTGCATCGCATTCAGAGATACAGCTACGGTGTGAAATTCGGAAACACTTGGTTTCTTACTGTGCACCATCAATGCCTTTAACGTTATTATTCTATAACATTCTTATGGCATTTGTCAATTAAATTTTCTGTGGAAGTTGTGCCAATACGATCGCTATAAACATTAACCCACACCCTATCAATTCTCTCTGGCTCAAATTCTGATGCAGAACCAAAAATCCAGCGATCACAGAGGTCACAGATTCCAGACTAAGGATCAACGATGCTACCGTAGGATTCATATTCTTCTGCCCCACGATCTGTAATGTATAAGCAACTCCACATGACATCACTCCTGCATATAAGATTGGTTTCCATGCAAGTAAGATCATGCTGATCTCTGGATGTTCAAAAAGCATCATTGGAACAAAACAAAGAATCCCACAGACAAAAAACTGAATACATGACATTTTCACTCCATCATTAAATTGTGTAAAATAATCGATCACTAAAATATGAATCGAAAATGCAATTGCACCTAAAAATACATAGATATCCCCTTTTCCAATCGAAAATCCGTCCGTAATACATAAAAAATAAAGTCCTGCAAGTGCGATCACAACGCTGATCCAGACGGATAATCCGCACTTTTTTCCTAAAAATAATCCCAAAATTGGAACAATGATAATATAAAATGCTGTAATAAATCCTGCTTTTCCTACAGTTGTATACATGATTCCAAATTGTTGCAAGGTGCTTCCTGTAGCTAATGCGACTCCGCAACAGATTCCGCCTAATAGCAATCTCTTTTTCTCCGTGAAGTTTGTTTTCTTCCTTACTTTTCCTCTGTTTAGAAACGCAATACACGGAATCAATACAATGCCTCCAATCAATGTACGAACACAATTAAATGTAAATGGTCCAACATAATCCATTCCAACACTTTGTGCAACAAATGCAGCGCCCCATATGATCGCAGCTAAAAATAATGATAATGATCCTTTGATCTGTTCTTTTTCATACTTTTCAAACCTTCTCTTTCGTTAGCATATTGAATTTATTTTACTACGGTAGTTTTTTGTCTGCAAGTAAAAAGAAAGAATGCATCTTATGATCTGATATCGATCATAAATACATTCTTTCTTTTTAAGTTTAAGAATTGTATCTATATTTAATTTTATAGTTACCTATTTATAAAGGGTCAGTATTTCTTCCCCTACGTTACACTCTCCAATATGTTTCAATGAAATACTTGCGTATTCCGCATTATTACTGATAACTACCGGAGTCGTCATAACATATCCATCTACTCTCATATCTTCTAAGTCGAACTCACAGATGAGCTCTCCTTTTTTTACTTTCTGACCAGCTTCTACTTTCATATAGAAGCCTTTTCCACCTCGCTTTACTGTATCAAGCCCAAGATGTATCAAAACTTCTGCTCCATCTTTGGATTCCATAGCAAGGGCATGTTTTGTCCTAAACACTGCTGCGATGATCCCATCTACTGGTGCATATAGTTTTCCTTCTTCTGGTTTAACTGCAAAGCCTTCCCCTAACATTCCACCAGAAAATGCCTCATCTCCAACTTCTTCTAGTTCGATCACACATCCTTTGATCGGACAGGCGATACTTTCCTGTTGCATTTTATCTTTGGAATGTGTATTTTCTTTTAGTAATTGTTTGATTTCTTTCTTTGCTCGTCTTGTCCTTAAATAATCTTCCAGTTCTGATTTTAGCACCGTTACATATGGACCATAAATGATCTGAATGCTGTTTCCTCGTTTCAAAATTCCCCTTGATCCTGTTTCTTTGATCATGGCATCATCCACCAGACTTATATCTTTCAGTCCACATCGAAGTCTTGTAACACAACAGTCAATATCACCGATATTCTTTTTGCCTCCAAGTCCCGCTGCGATCTTTGCTAATAATTCTTCTGAAAAATCTTCTCTGTATTCATATTCTGGCTCTTCTTCATATTCTTGTGCGGGTTCTTCTTCCCTTCCTGGTGTTTTGATATCAAATTTCAAGATCAGAAAATGGAATAAGGAATAATACACTATGAAATAAACAATTCCCAGTGGAATGACCATCATCCAGTTTGTTTTTTCTTGTCCTTGCATGATTCCAAAAAAGAACAGATCGATAAGTCCTCCAGAAAATGTTAATCCAACTGTAATCTTCAATACATGCATCATCATATATGCAAGTCCTGCAAAAACACAATGTATTCCATATAATCCAGGTGCAATAAATAAAATGTAAATTCCAACGGTTCCGTAATTCCTGTGAGCATTGATGTTAATGCTGCTGAAATCATAAGTCCACCGACAACTTTTCTATGTTCAGGTCTGGCACAACGGTAAATTGCAAATGCCGCTCCTGGCAATCCAAAGATCATCAATGGGAACTTCCCTGCCATAAATCTTGTTGCTTCCACATTAAAATGTGTTGTTGCTGGATCTGCTAATTGAGCAAAAAAGATATTTTGTGCCCCATCGATCATTTTCCCAGCAACTTCCATCGTTCCACCTAGCGATGTCTGCCAGAACGGGAGATAAAATACATGATGAAGTCCAAATGGGATCAATGCACGTTCCATCACTCCATAAATAAACGTCCCTAAATAGCCTGAAGCTCTCACAATTCCTCCAATGGAATACATCAGATTCTGGATCGGAGGCCAGATAAAGAACATTAATATTCCAACTCCAACATATACAATGGTACAAATAACCGGCACTGCCCTTGTCCCGCCAAAAAACGATAAAACTTCTGGAAGTTTTATTTTATAAAAACGGTTATGAAGATACCCGACACCAAGTCCGACAAGAATTCCTCCAAATACACCTAACTGCAGTGATGTTATTCCAAGAATCTGATCCGTTGCTCCCGCATGCATTGTATATGTATCACCATACAATGATAACATCGATGAAATAGCTTCGTGCATAACGAAAAAAGACAATGCCCCTGATAATGCTGCTACCGCTTTCTCTGCCTTTGCCATCCCAATTGAAACTCCCATTGCAAATATCAACGGAAGATTGTCAAATATAATACTTCCACAATCGCTTCCAACTTTAATTACTCCATACAAAATAGTCCCCGGACCCATGATCTTCATCAGATGATAGGCCCGAAGCATTGTTTCATTTGTCAAAGATCGTCCAATTCCAAGCAAAAGACCTGCAACTGGCAAAACAGCGATCGGAAGCATAAATGCACGTCCGACTCTTTGCAAGACGCCAAATACCTTTCCTGTTTCCTTCATATAAAACTTCCTTATTCTATATATTCTTATAATCCTTCTTTATCTATTATGGTCATGATCATAATGTGGAAATCATGACTTCCATATCTCCATCAAAAGTAACTTCTTTCTGATCGGAACAGATTACAAAATGATCACCTTTCTTTACTTCATTTCCTTCAAAAATTCCTGTTCCCTCTATGATGCTTACCATCATAAATGGTTCGTCATTCTTGATCACATTTTTTCCATTCAACTGATAACGATCCACTTTAAAGAATTCACTGTCAACATATCTTGTCTTTGTACCATTCTCAAGAATTGTCTGCGGAAATTCTTTGTTCTGATCAATATCTGCTGGTACATTTGTCACATCAATAGATTGCTGTACATGAAGCTGCCTTTCATTTCCATCCGCATCTTTTCTATGATAATCATAAACACGATATGTAATATCAGAAGACTGTTGTGCTTCATAGATCAGCGATCCGCTGCAGATCGCATGTAATGTTCCAGATGGAATATAGAAGAAATCTCCTGCTTTGATCTTGAATGAATTTAACAGATTGTCATAATCATCATTCTCGATCGCTTTGACGAATTCATCTTTTGTCTTTGCATGGTGTCCCATGACCATCTTTGTTTCTTCATCCGCTTGAAGAACAAACCAACATTCTGTCTTTCCTAAAGAATTCTCATGTTCCTTCGCATACACATCGTCTGGATGCACCTGTACAGACAGGTCATTTTTCGCGTCAATGATCTTTACAAGTAATGGGAACTGGTCTCCTTCGATATTTCCAAATAATTCTCTGTGGTTTTCAAATAACCAGGATAATGTTTTTCCTTTATATTCTCCATCTGCGATCGTACAATCTCCATTCTTATGTGCAGAAATTGCCCAACACTCTCCTGTGTGATCACTCGGAATCTCATATCCATAAATATCTTTTAATTTTGTTCCACCCCAGATCATTTCTTTAAAAACTGGATTCATTCTTAAAATATGTCCCATAGCCATCTTCTCCTTCTTTACCTTGTAACTCCAAAAATTACATTTATTTTTTAATCTTCGCATTCTTCTTTGATGGCATAAAATTACGTTTCAATACATCAAAAAAGCTTAAAGAACGCACCAGACGTTCGGATGGTATATACTGGTTGATCGCACGCAACACTTTCTTAGGTTCTTTTGATGAAAATGAAAATGTTCCATTTTTCTTTGTCTGGATCGCATAACGTGGGATTTTCTTTCCTTTAAACATCACAGATGCGATCACATAATCAACTTCTTCCCATGGAATCTGAATATAATCATTGACATTTCTTGTATTAAAGAATTCAAATCCTTTGTCTCCAACCATGATCTTTCCATAGTTTGTAAGTCCCTGATACGATGTTGCTTCCACAACAACATCAACTCTTGTATTAATTGATTGTGCCATAAGCTTTCCTCCGATTCTGTAGGTTCTTCTTTATTTATTCTATACAATTTTCTTTGCTTATACAAGATGACTTTTCGTTCATTCTTACCGATATATTTTTTATATTCTTCTTATATAAGCAAAAAGCCCGGACTTCCGGGCCTTTTGTATATGTGCTAGATCATCTCTTATAATAATCCGATAACGTGTCCACCAATACCAATAATAAATAATGCGATGATGATGATGATTGGAGAAACGTTTTTCTTTAATAACCACATGCATAACAGTGTTAGCAGTAATGGTACAAATCCAGGAATCAATGAGTTTAAGTTATCCTGAAGAGTTGTAACTTTTGTTGGATCAAGTGCCATACCGGATGCCTGCTGTGTTAATGCTGTTTTGATTCCTTCTGCTCCTGCTGGAAGTTTAGCCCAATCGATGTAAGCTCCTTTACTTAATGTAACCTTAGATACTACAGGTGTAAAGTTGATACTTACCCAACGTTCGATCAAGGCACCAAGGACGAACATACCAAGGATAGATGCTCCTTTTGTTACTTTCTGAAGTAATCCACCTGATAAGTCTTCTGTGATCTTTGTTCCTACATTGTAACCAAATTCCTGTGTATACCACATGAATGCCCAACGAATTACATTCCATAATACGAAGAATAAGATTGGTCCAAGGATACTTCCACCCATTGCAAGGGAAGCTCCTAAAGCTCCAAGGATAGGTCTTGCTGTGAACCAGAATACTGGATCACCAACACCAGCTAAAGGTCCCATCATTCCGACTTTAACACCTTGGATCGCACTGTCTTCTACAGGTGCACCATTTGCTTTATCTTCTTCCAGAGCCAGTGTAACACCGATAACTGGAGATGCAACATATGGATGTGTATTGAAGAATTCCAGATGACGTTTTAATGCTGCGATCTGATCTTCTTTTGTTGTATATAATTTCTTGATAGCTGGGATCATTGCGAAACACCAACCACCATTCTGCATACGTTCATAGTTCCAAGAACCCTGAAGGAAAGTAGAACGTAATGCTACAGACAATCTATCTTTTTTACTTAATTGAACTTTTTTCTCTGCCATTTTTCTTACCTCCTTCTTAATCAATAATCATTTAAAATATCGCCTAATGGGTCACCAGTATTGCTTCCACCGTTACCAGATCCTGCATTCTCAGACAGTTTCAGGTAGATCAGTGCCATAGATACAGCGATAACACCTAATGCGATCAGTGTTAAGTCTGAAACAGCAGCCAGACAGAAACCAATTGCGAAGAAAGGCCATACTTCTTTTGTAGCCATCATGTTGATAACCATTGCGTAACCTACGGCTACGACCATACCACCACCGATGGACATACCATCTGTTAACCATGCTGGCATACTATTTAATGCTGCAGCTACGGCAGATGATGGAATTGCAAGTAATGCTGCTGCTGGGATCGCGATACGGATACCCTGTAAACAAACTGCAATGATATGCCATGCTTCTACACCTTTGAAGCTACCTTTTGCAGCAGCTGCATCCATCTGATGAACACAGATAACGGAAAGTGTACGAACGATCATTGTTAAGAATAATCCTGCTACTGCTAATGGGATTGCTACTGCGATGGCAGTATCAACACCAGCTCTTCCCTGTCCACCCTGAACAAGAATGATTGCAGATGCAACGGCTGCTAATGCAGCATCTGGGGCAACGGCTGCACCGATGTTAGCCCATCCTAAAGCGATCATCTGAAGACTACCTCCAAGGATGATGCAAGGAACAAGCTGTCCGGTTACAAGTCCGATTAATGTACAAGCTACTAATGGCTGATGGAACTGGAATTCATCCAAAACACCTTCCATACCAGCCAGGAATGCAACGATAACAACTAATACCATTGAAATAACTGACATGATAATTCCTCCTATATATTTTCTAAATTGATTATTTAAGTTCTGCTTTCGCTTTCTTAAGCATTTCACCCATGTTTTCTGGAGAATCGCTTGGTACTTTACGTACATTAAATGTAACACCTTTGTCGATCAGTTTCTCGAAAGTTTCTACATCTTCTTTACCCATCGCAACAGCTTTTGTTACTACTACTTTACCTGTTGAATGTGCAAGTGATCCTAAGTTAACCTCTTTGATGTCAACTCCACCTTCGATTGCTTTTAATACATCCTGAGGTGTTTCAAACAGAAGCATTGCTTTTGTCTCACCAAATCTTGGATCTTTTGATACTTCGATCATCTTCCAGATTGGGATAACGTGTGCTTTTACTCCTGGAGGTGCTGCCTCAATGATCATTCTCTTACGAAGATCATCTTTTGATACGGCATCAGATACAACAATGATACGGTCTGGATTTACCATCTTTGTCCATGTTGTAGCCACCTGTCCATGTAATAAACGTGTGTCGATACGAGTAAGACCGATCTTGATGTGACCGTCTCCAAGTACTGTTCCTTCTGGGATCGCTCCCTGAGGTGCTGCCACAGCAGCTGGTGCAGCTTCTTCTTTCTTAGGTTCTAGAGATTCTGGATAGATTCTCACACCTTCTTTTCCACTTCCGGAAATCTGAGCTGCAACTTCATGTGCTGTGTCCATCATCATACGAGATGCGTATGCATCGATCAACATTGGAAGATTTAATCCAGCAACGATTGCCCATTTATCCTCATGTCCGGCAATTAATCCGTTAGCCTGATTAAATGGAGTTCCACCCCATAAATCAACCATAATCAGCACTTCATCCTGGTTTTCGAATCCGGCAATGGCATCTTCCATCTGTTTTTTGATGTCTTCTGGTCCCATGCTTGGCTGTAATGTACAAGCCGCAACATTTGGCTGGTCACCAAAAATCATGGACCCGGACTGTAAGATACCCTTGGCGAAATCACCATGTGTAGCAAGAATAATTCCTACCATTTTTTATTCCTCCTTTTCTATATTTTCATAAGCTAATTAATTATATATATTATAAGAAAATTCTTATAAATAAAAAAACCTGATTCAAATCTGTAAATCTCCACCATCCAAATCCCTCTGCAAAAATACTTTCACAAAGAAACCTGGACCTTCTGGAAAATCCATGATTCAAATCAAGTTTAGCCTGCATTACCAGTAACAATCCTGATCAACAATATAAACTTTTATCTTGTCGTAACTCGCTTGATATGTACGGTTAAATACATAAGTTCTTCATCTGTAATATCATGATTGCAAGTCTTCTTCACGTAGTCTTTGATCTCATCTACGCATTCAATACATTCGTGATACTTATTCCTTATGATCTCCTGGAATTCTGTATCATCACTTTTCACTTCTTTGCCAATATAAACTCTCTGTGCAAAGAACTTCAAATGTGTGATAAATCTCTCATAGAAAACAGACTCCTTATCAATCTGCTCCCCAAAATGTTTATCTACGATCTTCAAAATATCATTCACAAGCTTCGTCATAGAAACCATCTCTGTCATATCCAGATCAAGTTCCGCATTCACAATGTGCAATGCAATAAACGCCGCTTCATCCTGTGGAAGTGTAACCTTCAGTTCTTTCTCTATCATACCGATCGCTACTTTCCCGATCAGATATTCCTGATAATAAAACTTCTTGATCTCCCATAAAATGGATTCTGGAATGGTACTCCCATCTCAACTCTCTCGATCGCAAAATTGATGTGGTCTGTAAGCGAAACATATATATTATCATTAATATTCTTCTGTAATGTATCCTTCGCATACTGAATGATCTTATTGCAGATCTTCACTCTCTCGATCGGAATATCAGTTAACATCTCCTGAAAACGCTGTGTCATACCATGGTCTTTCATGACATAAGTCTTCTCAATCTGACTCGACTTGATCTCATCTCCCTTGTGCTTTTGAAAACCAAGGCCCTTTCCCATCAGTACAACTTCTTTATGATTCTTGTCCTCTGAAATTACAATGTTATTATTTACAATTTTTGTAATCTGCACAACTTTACCTCATACTTCTCTAACGAAAAGACTTCCTGTTGCGCATCCCCACAAAAAAAAATAAACCACACTTATAAAACTTCCCTTCTGTGAAACTCAATAAGTTGGTTTAGCCTGCACTACCAGTAACAATCCTCCTCGTAATCTCCTGTTAACTTATGTTTATATTTTTAACAAAGGGTGTTTTTCACTTTGTCAATAGAATATTTAAGAATTATTTTATAATTTATTATTTTTTTAAATAATTATAATTCTTTTT
>ENA-OUNH01000029-OUNH01000029.1-human-gut-metagenome-genome-assembly--contig:-NODE-29-length-60746-cov-5.008413_pt1 | contig 60746 bp, 63 predicted proteins | sample MGYA00242806_ERZ504814 | MGnify/ENA primary metagenome ERZ504814 (study PRJEB26092, sample SAMD00036389) | human gut metagenome | host: Homo sapiens | study: EMG produced TPA metagenomics assembly of...
AGAATTGAGTTTTAGCACACTGATCTTTCTTGAATTTATTGATTTTTCCCTTTAAGATTTTCTTCTTTTTCTGCTTTAATCCTTCATCAATCCGTTCGATCATTGGATGATTCAAGGTTCTTTTGATTTCCATGCCTTCATGAAGTTTCTTCATTTTCTGTCCATTTAAAACAACCTTGCTGCCTGCTTTAAATTCAGAGGGACTGGTAAGTTCTACTTTTTCTTCTGAATTGATACGGATCTGCAAAGCATCTCCTTTGTGGATATCTTCTTGGGCCGTAAAAGAAATCTTACCTTTCATAAGTTTGCTGATCTTCCCAACATATAACCCCTGATGATCTGGCCGTTTCATACTCATCATATCTTTTCCATGATATTCTTTATAATATCCGCCAGTAAATTCCCCACGGTTAAATACTTCCATCAAGATCTTCAGATCCTCGGATTCTACTTTATATGGTTTTTCTGAAAGATAAAGATCTACGTATTTGCGGTAGATTCTTGTGACTTCCCCGACATATCTTGGACCTTTCATGCGTCCTTCGATCTTTAAGGAATCCACTCCATGATCTAAAATCTCTGGTAAATGTTCAATGGTACATAAATCTTTCAAACTTAATGGATATGCATTCTTTGTATTCTTTGTCCCATCAAGATAAAATGGCAGACGGCATGTTCCTGCACATCGCCCACGATTTCCACTTCTTCCACCTAACATACTACTCATAAAACACTGTCCTGAATAGCAGTAGCATAATGCTCCGTGAACAAAACATTCCATGTCAAGTCCTGTATCATCCTTAATCTCCTGAATCTCTTCCAAAGATAATTCCCTTGCTGGAACAACTCGTTTTGCACCCATTTTCTTTGCGATCCTTGCTCCATGAACCCCTGTGATCGTCATCTGGGTGCTCGCATGAATCTCAAGTTCCGGAAAGTGTTTTCGGATCACGGATACAGCTCCCAAATCCTGTACAATCACCGCATCCAGTCCTTGCTCATAAAAAGGTTTTAAAAATCCCGGCAGTAATGGAAGTTCTTCTTCTTTCATCAGAGTATTGACTGTAAGAAATAATTTTTACCATACAAATGTACGTAATCGATTGCTTCTAATAGTTCTTCCTTATTAAAATTCCCGGCATAAGCTCTGGCTCCAAACATCTCTCCACCTAAATAAACGGCATCCGCTCCATTTAGAATTGCTGCTTTTAGGCATTCCATGGAACCAGCTGGAGCTAATACTTCAATTGGTCTGTTCTTTGTTCTCATCTGTTATCTATCCTCTGGTATTGGCAAATGAAAATGCTCATATGCACTTCTTGTTACAACTCTTCCTCTTGGTGTTCTCTGAATCAATCCGTTCTGGATCAGATATGGCTCATACACATCTTCGATCGTTCCTGAATCTTCTCCGATCGCTGCTGCTAATGTATCAAGTCCGACTGGTCTTCCTTCAAATGTCTCCATCATCGTCTTTAATAAATTTCTATCTGTCTGATCCAGCCCGATCGTATCAACTTCTAAATGATTCAGTGCATCTCTTGCAATCTCTAATGTGATCTGTCCATCGTATTTTACCTGTGCAAAATCTCGCACACGTTTCAATAAACGATTGGCAAGTCTTGGTGTCCCTCTGGATCTTCTTGCAATCTCTAATGCACCCTCTGGATCGATCCCAATCTCTAAGACTTCTGCAGACCGTTCAATGATCGTCTGTAACTCTTCACTGTTATAGAAATTCAAGCGGTTTACAACTCCAAATCGATCTCTTAACGGTGCTGTTAACATTCCAGCTCTTGTCGTTGCCCCGACTAATGTAAATCTTGGCAGTTCCAGCCGGATTGATCTCGCAGCCTGTCCTTTTCCTACTAATATATCAATGGCATAGTCTTCCATTGCTGGATACAGAACTTCTTCTACCTGTCGATTTAAACGGTGAATCTCATCAATAAATAAGACATCTCCTTCCTGCAGATTATTAAGAATTGCCGCGATTTCTCCTGGTTTCTCGATCGCTGGTCCACTTGTTACTTTCAAATGTACACCCATTTCATTTGCTACGATCCCTGCAAGTGTTGTCTTTCCTAATCCCGGGGGCCGTAAAACAGTACATGATCTAAAGATTCTCCTCGACTTTTGGCTGCCTCAATAAAAATCTTTAAATTCTCTTTGACTTTTTCCTGTCCAATGTAATCACTTAACATTTGTGGGCGCAGATGATTTTCAATTTTGATATCTTCTTCCACAAGTTCTGTGGAAATCATTCTGTTTTGCATAATTACCCTCTATCTATATCATAATATTCTTCAATGCTTTTTTAAGAAGTTCTTCTGGGGTGAGATCTTTCGCATCTTCTACCTTGTTAACTGCGATCGCTGCTTCACTTTTTGAATATCCAAGACTTACTAATCCTTCGATCGTGATCATCACAGAATCACTGCTGTCTACAGATGTATCAAAGATCTCTGCTCCCACACCATCTTCTTCTAATTCTTCAAATCTTAACTTATCTTTTAATTCTAAGATCAATTTCTTCGCTCCCTTAGGTCCAAGTCCCGGGGTCTTAGAAATTGTCTTGACGTCTTCACTGATCACTGCCATCTTAAGTTCATAAACGGACAGCGTTGATAATACAGACAATCCTACCTTCGGTCCGATCCCATTGACTCCGATCAGAAGTTCAAATGCTTCTTTTTCTTCTTTTGATAAAAAGCCAAATAAACTGACATCATCTTCTCTTACATGCATATGGGTATAGATCTTGATTTCTTGTCCGATCTTAGGAAAAGATTCTCCTCTCATCGGAACCATCATCTGGTACCCAATCCCATGATTGTCCACAACCACCATCCCTGGTGACATATCTTCTAGTATTCCTTTTATATATGAAATCAATTTGGTTTCTCCTTATTCTGTCTTTTTCCATTCGTTTCGTATTATACCTTATCATGTCTTAACAGTCCAGTCTATTGGATCAGAATTCACAAATAATCCGTACGTATGTTCTTATCTTAAATGATCATATGATGGAGTGTCATACTCTGGTTTTCCATTCATTGCAAATCCGATCAAAAGCCGATATAATAAATCTGTGGATATGATTCTTGTTCACAGAAAGGATTTTTATGGAACATAACATACAACAATCTTTATTTTTTGATATAGAAACAACTGGATTGAGTGCTGATATCTCAGCGATTACTGTGATCGGATGCTGTGATATGGATGGAAATGTAACACAATGGTTTAATGAAGACGGATTATCTCAGAAACAGATCTTAACTGATTTTCTTGCATTTATCCAACCTTATAATACACTGATTACATTTAATGGCAAAACCTTTGATCTTCCTTTTTGACATCGAAGATCAAGGAGTTTAAGATCAATGCATCATTTGATCAGTATGAACATCTTGATCTTTATCAAATTTTAAAACCTTATAAAAATCTGTGGGGATTAAAGAATTTCCGGCAGAAGAATCTGGAAGAATATTTAGGAATTCAACGAATCGACAAACTTTCTGGAAAAAAACTCATCAAAACTTATCAAGATTATCTTGAGAATGGAGAGATCAAGAATAAAGAATCGCTACTTTTACATAACCACAAAGATCTTATCGGTCTACATAAAATTTATTCATTGATGTCTTATCCCGCATTGCTTGATAAAGAATTTACTTTATCATCCTATTTTATTGAAAATGATCATTTTGTTGCTCATCTGAATCTTGATATACAGATTCCTGTCAGCTGCAATTACGAAAAGTCTGGCATATCTCTGACTCTTGATCATTCAAATGCTATACTTACATGTCCTTTGGAAAATGGTCATCTAAAACATTACCTCAAAGATTATAAAAATTATTATTACCTCCCTATGGAAGATCTTGTGATCCATAAAAGTATGAAGTCATTTGTGGATACTACGAGTATCATTCGTGCCGATAAAAACAATTGTTATTCAAAAATTTACTCCAGGAGATAGCTTCTTATCTGCAAAAACTGATGTTACCAATTATTGTGCTGACATTATTTATTACATTTTATCTGAAAATAAAGTAAAAAACATCCATCTGAACTTTAATTCTCGATGGATGTTTCTATTTTTAATCTCTTCCGATCTTTCGGATTTCACGATGTTGTAAAATTTCTTGTTTTAACACATCTACAGAGCGATTCACTACTAGTTCTTCTGGGAAATTCATCTCTTGTAATAAGACTTCCACATGATCAAACACGCCAACCGCGCTTGAAAAATGCGCATCTGTCCCTGCGACTACCGGCACTTTCTTCTCTTCACACATCTGAAGCATGATCTGCAGATTCTGCCATGCTCCAACTCTTGATGACAAAGAATCCAAGGAACTGTTATTTATCTCTAGCAGTGTATGATTTTCTTTTGCCGCATCTACAATCATTTCATAATCAATCGGTATTCTGCTGTCATCTGGATGACTGATAATATCGATCATTGGATTCTCGATCGCTTTTACATAGGCATTCGTATTTTGCGTGACGGTTCCAACTTCATAACATGGAAGATGGATTCCCGCAATTCGGATATCCAATGTCTTCTCAATAATTTTCTCTTCCATACTTAAAGTTCCATCATGATCGATAATGTTGATCTCAGAGCCAAACATCAGATCGATCCCATACATCTTTCTTGGAATAATACGCATATTATGGAAATAAATCTCATCGCATGTTCCAGGAATTCCTTGTGCATGTTCTGTGATGCCTAGAAGTTTCAATCCTTTATCTGCCGCTGCTTTTGCCATCTCCTGTACTGTTGAATACGCATGTCCACTGGCTACTGTATGTGTGTGTAAATCTAATGTAAATTCCATTTTTCAAAACCTCGTTTTATCATCCACTTCTGATCTTTATGAAATTCTTGCGATCTGTTCTTTGACCTGTTCTAACATCTGCTGATATTTGGCAAGTTTGTCTTTTTCTTCCTGAACTTTCGCTTCAGGCGCTTTGCTTACGAATCTTTCATTTCCAAGCATTCCTTCGCAACGTTTGATCTCGCCATTTAAACGTTTTTCTTCTTTTGCAAGACGTTCTTTCTCTTTTGCAATGTCAACTAATTCTGCAAATGGCATGTAGATCACAGCTCCTGCGATCACACTTGATACTGCATCGTCTCCGATTCCGTCTTTGTTATCCTGAATGATAACTTCACTTGCATATCCAAGTGTAGCAAAGAAAACTTTCCCTTGTTCAAAAATATCTCTGATCTCCGCATCTTCAGATACCACGTAAACCTGTGCTTTCTTCTTTGGTGATACGTTCATCTCTGCACGAACATTACGGATTCCTCTGACTGCTTCTTTAATCGTCTCTACAGCCTTCTCATCAGCCTTGAAGTTCCATTCTTCTTTGAACTCTGGCCATTTTGCTAACATGATAGATTCTTCATCTGTTAAATTACAATAAATCTCTTCTGTGATAAATGGCATATATGGATGTAACAGTTTTAATGCTTCTGTTAAAACTGTATTTAACGTCCAAAGTGCTGCTGCCTTTGTCTGGTCTTCATCATTGTACAGACGAGGTTTTACCATCTCAATATACCAGTCACAGAATTCTTCCCATAAGAAGTCGTTTAGTTTCTGAACTGCGATACCAAGTTCGTATTTCTCCATGTTGTCTGTAACATCTTTGGCAAGTGTATTTAACTTAGATAAGATCCATTTGTCTGCACTTGTAAGATCTTCTAATGTAACATCAGAGAAATCAGCCTGCTCTAAGTTCATCATAATGAAACGAGATGCATTCCAGATCTTGTTTGCAAAGTTACGGCTTGCAATAACACGTTTTTCTGTGTAACGCATATCATTTCCAGGGGCATTTCCTGTGATCAGTGTAAATCTTAAGGCATCTGCACCATACTGTGCAATGACATCCAATGGATTGATACCATTTCCAAGGGATTTACTCATTTTACGTCCCTGTTCATCACGAACTAATCCATGGATCAGTACTGTGTCAAATGGACTCTTTCCTGTCTGTTCGTATCCTGAGAATACCATTCTGACTACCCAGAAGAAAATGATATCATATCCTGTTACCAGTGTATTTGTAGGATAGAAGTAATCTAATTCTTTTGTCTTCTCTGGCCATCCGAGTGTTGAGAAAGGCCACAATGCAGAACTGAACCATGTATCCAATGTATCTTCATCCTGTGTGAAATGCTTGCATCCACACTTAGGACATACTTCTGGTGTTTCTCTTGCTACGACAACTTCTCCACATTCATCACAGTAATATGCTGGAATTCTGTGTCCCCACCATAACTGTCTGGAAATACACCAGTCACGGATGTTCTCTAACCAATGAAGATATGTCTTTGTATAACGTTCTGGTACGAATTTCAGATCTCCGTTCTTCACAGCTTCGATCGCTGGTTTTGCAAGTTCTTCCATCTTCACAAACCACTGTGGCTTGATCATAGGCTCAACCGTTGTTCCGCAGCGGTCATGTGTTCCTACGTTATGTTCATGTTCTTTGATCTTAACTAAATATCCCTGTTCTTCCAAGTCAGCAACAATGGCCTTCCTTGCTTCATAGCGATCCATACCTTCGTATTTACCACCATTCTTGTTGATCGTTGCATCGTCATTTAAGATATTGATCTCTGGCAGATCGTGGCGTTTCCCAACTTCAAAGTCATTTGGATCATGTGCTGGTGTGATCTTAACGGCACCTGTTCCAAACTCACGGTCTACATATTCATCTGCTACAACTGGAATCTGACGATTGCATAATGGCAATTCTAACATCTTACCAACTAAATGTGTATATCTTTCATCATCTGGATGAACTGCAACTGCAGAGTCTCCTAATAATGTCTCTGGACGTGTAGTTGCGATTTCTACATATTCACCTTCGCTTCCAACAACTGGGTATTTAATATGCCAGAAATGCCCTGCCTGATCTTCGTATTCTACTTCCGCATCAGAGATAGATGTCTGGCAGACCGGACACCAGTTGATGATTCTTGATCCACGGTAAATATAACCTTTTTCATATAATTTAATGAAAACTTCTTTGACTGCTTCAGAACATCCTTCATCCATCGTGAATCTCTCACGATCCCAGTCACAGGAGGATCCAAGTTTCTTCATCTGTTCGATGATCGTTCCACCATATTCTTCTTTCCAATCCCAGGCACGTTCTAAGAACTTCTCTCTTCCAAGATCTTCCTTCTCGATTCCTTCTTCTTTCAGTGCATTGATGATCTTTACTTCTGTCGCAATACTTGCATGGTCTGTTCCTGGTATCCATAATGCATTATATCCCTGCATCTTCTTAAAACGGATCAGAATGTCCTGAAGTGTCTCATCTAACGCATGTCCCATATGAAGCTTTCCTGTGATATTTGGAGGTGGGATCACGATCGTATATGGTTGTTTTGTCTCATCTACTTCTGCATGGAAATACTTGTTATCCAGCCATTTCTGATACAGGCGTTCTTCAATCGCACCTGGATCATACGTTGTTTCTAATTCTTTCTTCATCTCTAAACTCCTTACTCTATAGTTTCAGAATCTGCTTGTTCACCGATTCCTTCTAAAATCTGCTCATGCCGGATCAATTCCTGATTGCATATATCTTTTCTATCATTCAATGTATTCAGGTAATCCTTTCGTTTGATCAGATCATATAAAACCTTTGGATGATACATCCAGATTCCTGGATTATCCCACTGGTTCTTTTCTAATAATCGTTCCAGATCATTGGATGCCTCAAGGATCGCATCGCTAAATCTTAATCTGGCTGACACTTTACCACAAAAATCAAATAATTTCCACTGTTCCGGTGAAATATATGAAAATACTTTTTCAAATTTCTCATAATAAAACTTAAGATCATTGCCAATCTCTCTTTTATCATCTTCTAACCGCTTTCCAGTATAACTCTTGTGTGTGACCATCATCTCTAATAATTTCAGCTGATCACCAGCTTTCCTCTGTGACTGAAATAAAATCACAAGAAGCAATAATATGATCACTGCTCCTGCACTCAACTGCCACAGATAATCTTTGGCATTCATTTCAAAATGATATAAATATCCAGCACTCACTCCGCATACCACTGCTGCCATGCAAAGAAATGAAATAAACAGTGCCTTTTTATTTCTTCTCTTCTCCTGTGCTGCCTTGATCTTCCCATTCATCATGGTCTCATCTTCATTCGCATGCACAAGTTCCTTCTCTAACTGTTTTTGTTCTCCTTCCAGAGAATTGATCGAATTGAGTCCTGCCTTTAATTCTTCTTCGCGTTCCCAAAGATCAAAAAACTCTTCATCACTGACTCTTCCTTCACAAACATCATAAAATTCTCTTGCAAATGTCCGATAATAAAGTCTTGCTTTGTCCTCTACCTCTGGTTTTATATCAAAATCTTTCTGATCAAGTTTCTTAAGATCATGGATCTGTTTCTCAATGCTTTCTAACTCTTCTTTATAAAGTTTTACAAATCGTTTTTCACTTAAGATCTCACTATCATTCGACAGGTCATCAGATAGTCTGCGCTTTGTATTCATCTTTCCACTTCCCTAAAGTTGTCTTAATCAGGCGGCGGGTTATATTTTCGTCTGCCTTCTTTCTATGATAATCTATTTTACCAAGTTTATCAAACTCTTCTTTTTGAAAAACTTCTTTTTCTCTTTCTTTTATGTTCTGATAGATCATCTTACATTGATCTTCATCAAAAGAAATCCTTCTTCCTGCTTCCAAAAATGCTTCCTCATCTCCTGCCAGATATGCTGCTGTAAAATACGCTTCCTGTATCTGTTTATCTTCTTTGATCCTTAATGCCATTGCAAAAGATTCTTTTGCCTCTTCAAAACAAAACATCCGGCTTTGGCATAATCCCATATGATATAGTACCTGAATCTGTTCCGCAGCATTTAATTTCCCTGAAACTGTTTCAAGTTTCTGGTAAGCAATCAATGCTCTTACATACAATTGATGCTTTAAATACATATCTGCCAGAAGTTTTTGCTTCTTTGCAGCAGAATAAAGATAAGTTGTGCGTAATTTTTGCTGAAACTGGATTTTCTCATCTGAAGTAAAGTAATTATAGTAATTTATCACTTCCTTGACTTGCTGTACCACATCATCACTCTTGATCACAATATCCAGCTGCTCTTTTAAATAATTTTTAATGGATATTCAAAACCTTCTGTCAAGAAAAATATCAAGTAATGTTCTAACAGCCAGCAAAATTCCTCATAACTTTGAAAGCTTCTCCCAATCTTTGCGATCTTATATGGAACTTTCGCTGGTTTTGTCTCACACAAAACGATCTTACTCATGATAATCACCTCTTTCCAGCTGTATGACCTGCTGCCACGTCTGATAGCTTGCCTGGCGAATCTGTCCAAACCCAAGATCTGTGATCTTGATCTTACACTGATCTGCTTTGATGTATTCTCCCTGAATTCTTAATTTATATACAAGATTTGGATCTTTCTTCATTCCGTCTAATGACATACAGATCGAAGCTTTCTTGATTCCAGAACGATTTCTGACTTCAAAGATCAATCCATTCACTCCTGATACAAAAATTTCAATCTCTCCACGGCTTTCTTTCCATGGCTTTCCATCCATGATCAAAGGACAGAACATATCTCTTCCATGGTGATGCACGACCAGCCCGATCTGACTGATCGTAACATTTTGTGCAAACACAACCTCATCTCTGGAAACATGTTTATCATTTTCACATAAATACACTGCTCCACATGCAAACAAATGTTTGCTCATAAATACTCTTCTTCCAAGGCACAATGCTTTCGTAGACTGTTTAAACCAGCTTCCTTCAAAGCCCTCTCCACAAAGATAAACTGTAGCCGTCACACCTCTTACCAGTGCCTGTTTGATGATCTGTAAGAATGCGATATCTTTCTCTTCATTCGCCACCGCATCCTTGATCTGTTCCGTATAATCCCTGCTGTCAACTAAAACACGATCTTTTGTCTTGCGGATCTCATAGCAGATAAATCGTTTCTTGGTATAATCAAAAATCACTGAATTCCCACGCAACAGATTATCTCCACGGAATCCAACAACTCCCAACGCTGCTTCTTCTTTGGTAAAAAATCTTACCCTTTCTTTTGTGATTCCTGCACGGATACACTGTTCTTCTGCTTGTTGTACGATCTGCGGCGCTGCTTCATCAAGAACAACTCCGATCGTTCCTTCCTTTTGTGCCTGTGCTGTCGAAATGACAAATTCCACTCTGGATCTGCCATAAGTGACAGGTTCTTCTTCCTTAATCTCTCCTTGATCTGACACACAAATATATGCCAGATCTCCTTCAAAATGTATTGCCGTCTGCATATCTTATTCCTCTGTCATTGGTTTTATAAATTGCACCATCATTGTCTTTGCTGCATATTCCTCCATCATCATCTGGAGTTTTCCATCCTGCTGATGCCGGATCAGTTCATTTAGTTCATAAAAGCGGCTTCCCTTGCAGTACTTCAAATGATCTGTCACGACCACCTGGTCACGATATCTTCTTTCTTCTCCTTCTATGGTTACATAATGGTCATTTAATTCATGATCAAATATAGAAGCTGAGAATACATAATATCCAGGAAGCAGCTCTTTCATCACTTCCTCTTTCCATGCTGCACTTGTCCCATCCATAAAATGGAATATCACTGTCTGCCCACTCTTTGCACGAAATTCTATAAATGTTCTGGCACAAAGATACTTTGGAAGTTTTATCACATCCAGATATTGGAACAACACTGGAAGAACATGATCCGTCTGAACCACCTGATAATCTTTGATCTTCTCGATGCGTCCTTTACATCTGTCACTTAAATTCTCTTTTTTATCTTTATAATAATCAAGATAGAGCTGCTGATACATCCAGTCCATCTTTCCGATATCGATCTTCTTTCCGATCAGTTCATAAAATTCCTCTGGAAGTATCTGATCTTGTTCATATGCAAAATTCACATATTCTACTAACATCGCATCGATCAATGCCGTATCTGTCTGTACCTGCTGAATATAAGTAGAAAATACCTTAAATTCTGTTCCATCCACACCATCTGCGATACAGGCTTTTAACACACTTTCCACAAAAATGCGGTCATACATACCACCTTTGTTTCCTGCTTCAAATATTGCCAGCATCTCTTCCTTGGTTCCGTGGAAATATCTTTGCAGATATGCAACGATCTCACTGTTTTCCTCTCCCCTTGAGAATGCATATTCACACATCTCAACCAACAGTTCTGCGCGTCTGGTACTTAATGTTGTCAGTGCATATAAGCAAATCGTACACAATTGCTGCTTATCCAAAAACTGATATCCGTATTGTTCGATTCCTTTCAAAGCCTCATTATACAATTCCCCTGCTATGAAATAGCGGATCATATGAATTCTGTTTTCGTCTTTTAAGTTCTTCCATTCCACATAAGAAAGTGCACGTTTCAATTCTTCAGACATCTCATGTTCCCAGTAATAATCCAACACTTTTTCAAATAACTGCTGTTCATAGTCTTCATCCAGTGCTCTACTCTTTAATGCAGATAACACAACTGGGAAGTCTTCGTCTTCTAATTGTTGTTTTCTTTCAAAAGCTGCACCTTTATATAGGACAAAATGCTCATTCGTTCCGTCTGCTGCCTCACAATATGCCTGGATCTGCTCCTTCGTCCAGATTGGTTTTAACTGATAAGTCACTGATCCAATGTATCTGTTTTCCTCACTGTCAAAAAACACAAATGATGCATGTTCGTCAAAAATCTCTACATAGATCTTTTCTTCTCTTAAGTAACAAACATCCAGATTCTTCTTCCATCTCTGACTGATCTCCGCTTTCTGGATAAATTCATTATCACAGATCAACTGTCTGACAAAAATAATATTACCTAAATCTTGTCTTGATCTCTCATCTTCCAGCAATTCTTCAAAATAATACCGGTATAATAAGATCAGATCTTCATTGATCTGACCTCTTCTTAATTCTTCTCTTAAAAAAGCTCTGATCAATTCTTCATAATTTGCAAACACCTTATGGTATTTTCTTCTGTTCTGTACAACATTTGCAAACAGGCGGCTTTGATCTTCTTTTCCAAGACTCTTACTATACGTAAAATATCTTAAGATCTCTTCTGGAAGCAATGGATATTGTCCCTTCGGGATCGTTCTTAAAAAAGCTTCCTGCAAGCCAATGAGCTGTACTCCTCTTTGAAGTGCTTCCTCATAATAAGGATGACAGTCCTCGTCCATACAATTGCCCTGGATCATCAGTGCACAAATTCCCTGCAGCACATCACTCTGACGGTATTCTTTATAAATACAAAGGAACAACCAAAGGACTTCTTCGGAAAACACCTTGTTTCTTGAAATCAAAAAACAAATCCTTCCAATGAGTTTGGAATTCAGAATCTTCTCCTCTGCACCAAATTCAAGCACCCATAATTCATAAGAATCTATCTCATCCAACAGCTGTTCATCTTCGCCTAAAATACAGCATCCTTCAAATTGCAAAAGCGGATTTTGACATCCTTCCTGATATAATTCTTTGATTAGTTCCATTCGAAGTTTAGCATCCTTCATCAATTCTTCGCTTAGATTCATATAAAGCCAGAACAGATATCCTTTGATCTTTCCATCTTCGCATTGATCATAGAGTTCTTTGATCTCATCTCTTGATCTTATGATCGTTTCTTCTTCCTTATCATAAAATGCCTGAAGATACCAAACATATCCCCTGCGCGATCAAAAGCGGCTCTTTTGATGCATCTTCTGGAATCTTTTCTTCTAAGTCTCCTTTTCCTTCAAGAATAGAAAGATGCAGTTTCATCAGATCATAAATACGATTCTTAACCGGATCATCCGGCATCTTATCAAGAACCATATTTCCTCTCTCATAAAGCTGACTTGTTGTAATCCTTCCTGTACAGAAATCCACATATAATTCGATCAATTTCTTTTGACGGAATTCTTCTTCTTTTTTCTTTCACTTTTCTGTTCTTTATAGACAACCTCGATCTGCAGAGTCTGATAAACAGTCTGAATGATCAGATGGTCGATATCTCCATCCTTCGGAATTGTTTTCATATCTGCATAAATCGTCAGAGTGCCATCTTCAAAATCCTCTGCCTGAAATGTATTCTTGTGAAGAGACAGGAAAGTTCCGTCACTTTTTATTCTCCCTACCAGATACCCCCATCCTTCTCTCTTGACTTTTATCTCCAATGGTTCATCAAGATTCATGATCGTTGCCTGATAGATCGTCTTTGCTGCACTCAAGAGAACCGGCTTTTTCTGTCCTGAACTCAACAAAAATTCCTCCAAGATCTGATTCCTGTTTCTCCCCAGCAAAAGCTGATGATAAAGCTCTTTTTCTTCTCTTCGATCTTTTAGATATTCTTCTTTAAACGCTTCAGAAAAAAAGAGTGTTTTTGCCTCTTTTATATCTTCTTTCACGATATTTGTAAAATTTTCCAATGATTCTGACATAATCTTATTCTGCTCCTTGCCAACCAAAAGATTTTGTGGGTATAATTATGATGTAAATATCAAAAATACAAATTCAAGTACACCCATGCGTACTTATCGCATAATATGTATTATACCAAATTTCGACACAATAGAAAAGGAAAAGAGGAATTACCATGTCAGAAAAAAAACAAGAATTTCACGGAAGTGATCTTGAGAAAGTGGAAGCTTATTATGGAATCAAAAAAGAAGATATCATTCCCTTTGCCGGGAATGTCAATCCGCTCGGAATTTCTCCTTTGTTAAAGAAAAGTATGGCTTCTCATATTGAATCGATCAGCGAATATCCTGACCGTGATTATAAAGAGCTTCGTTCCACCCTTGCACTTTACTGCAATGTCCCAATGGAACATATCATTGTTGGAAATGGTGCAACTGAGATGATCAGTCTGACCATGCAGCTGTTACGTCCAAAACATGCCTTGCTGCTTTCTCCAACTTATTCTGAGTATACAAGAGAGATCGATCTGGTTGGCGGACATGTAGAAGAATATTTTTTAAGAGAAGATCTTGATTTTAAACTAGATCTTAATGACCTGATTTCAAAACTTACCGATGATATTGATCTTCTTGCGATCTGTAACCCAAACAACCCGACGTCCAGCGCTTTGAATACCGAAGAGATCACAAAGATCCTAACTCATTGTAAATTACATGATATCTTCGTTATGATCGATGAAACTTATGTAGAATTTGCACCTGATATTGATACAATCTCTGCAGTATCCCTAACAACAAAATTCGATAATTTCATGATACTTCGTGGAACTTCCAAATTCTTCTGCGCTCCAGGACTGCGACTTGGATATGGAATCTGTGGAAATCTTGCTTTCCTTGAACGTATGAACAGTATCAAAAATCCTTGGACGATCAATACACTTGCTGCTCTTGCAGGAGAAGCTATGTTTATGGATACAGATTATATTCAAACAACAAAGGATTATATACAATCTGAACGTACACGCTGCATTGATATTTTATCCAAACGCGATAACCTAAAGATTTATCCAGCTTATGCAAACTTTATCCTTGTAAAATTATTAGATGGCACAACTTCTTTTGAAATGTTTGAACGTTGCATTAAGTCTGGCCTGATGATCCGTGACTGTGCAAGTTTCCATGGACTAGACGGTGAATTTATCCGATTCTGTATTCAGAAGAAAGAAGATAACGATCGTTTGCTGAATTTATTGACACTCTGATCATAAATATTTTTATAAAAACAAGAAATCCCTGAGAATGAATCTTTTACAACTCATTCTCAGGGATTTCTATAACTCATCTATTTATTTTACTGCGATAACTTCAATCTCGATCAGTGCTCCTTTTGGTAGAGCTCCTGCCTGTACACAAGATCTTGCTGGTTTGTTATCTCCAAATGCTTCTTCGTAGATTTCATTGATTTCTGCAAAATCGTTGATATCTGCTAAGAACACTGTTGTTTTGATAACATTATCTAATGTAAGATCTGATGCTTTTAATACAGCACCTAAGTTCGCTAATACCTGTTTGGTCTGTGCTGCGACACCTTCTTTTAATTCCTGTGTCTGTGGATCTAATCCGATCTGTCCGGATGTAAATACGAAATCTCCTGCTTCTACTGCATGACAATATGGTCCTACTGCTGCTGGAGCATTCTCTGCATTGATGATCTTTGTATCCATCTTATCTTCCTGCCTTTCTCTTTGGTCATTTACTTGATCACTTTAATCGATGGGTAATACCTAAACCATGCTTTTCCTAAGACTTCATCTCTGGAAACATAATGGGTCTCCCATTCTCTGGCATCATTTGAATTATTTCTGTTATCTCCCATCACAAAATACCCGTTCTTTGGTACTTTATATGGTCCAAAATCTTCTACTGGTTCTTCTTTGATATATGGCTCACTGAGTGCTTTCTTACTTCCATTAATATATACTTTACCGTCTTTTACCAACACAGTCTCTCCTGGAAGTGCTATCACACGCTTAATAAACCATTCTGTCTCATCATCCGGATATTTGAAGATAATGATATCTCCACGTTTCGGATCGTTAAACCAATAGGATGTTCGAAGAGCGATCAGTTTATCATTCGTCATGATCGTATTCTCCATCGAACCACTTGGAATATTCGCATTGATAATTACAAAATTCAAGATAAATTCTGTCAGAAGAATCGTTACAACAATACATGCGATCCAGCTAAATACCTCACGCTTGAAACTTCTCTTCTGTTCTTTATCTGCATTTTCTTTGCTCATATTGATCTGTCCTTAATAATTAATCCTCAAAACCACGTCTGATGATATCATGTCTTTCTGGTCCGTTAGATATCAAAGTGATCGGATATCCAATCTTCTCTTCTACGAACTCGATGTACTTACGGCAGTTTTCTGGAAGATCTTCGTAGTTTTTGATTCCACGGATATCAGATTTCCATCCTGGAAGTACTTCTAATACTGGTTTCGCTTTCTCAAGTTTTCCTGTTGTTGGGAAATCTGTTGTTACTTCTCCATCAATTTCGTATCCAACACATACAGGAATCTCATCTAAGTATCCAAGTACGTCTAATACTGTAAATGCAACATCTGTTGTTCCCTGCATACGGCATCCGTATTTGGTTGCTACAACGTCAAACCATCCCATTCTTCTTGGACGTCCTGTAGTTGCTCCAAATTCTCCTCCATCTCCACCGCGGCGACGAAGTTCATCTGCTTCATCTCCAAAGATCTCACTTACGAAAGCTCCAGCTCCTACAGCACTTGAATATGCCTTTACAACTGTAACGACTTTCTTGATCTCATATGGAGGGATTCCGGCTCCGATCGCACCATATCCTGCTAATGTAGAAGATGATGTAACCATTGGATAGATTCCGTGATCAGGGTCTTTTAATGATCCTAACTGTCCTTCTAATAAGATATTCTTTCCTTCTTTGATCGCTTCATGTAAGAACAGAGATGTATCACATACATATGGTGCTACCATCTCTTTGTATTCCATTAATGTATTGTATAATTCATCTGGATCAAGAAGTGGTTTATGGTATAAATGCTCTAATAAAACATTCTTCTTTTCACATACTGCTTTGATCTTTTCTTTTAAAGAATCATCATCAAATAATTCGCTTACCTGAAAACCGATCTTTGCATATTTGTCTGAATAAAATGGTGCGATACCAGATTTTGTTGATCCAAAAGAATTCTTTCCTAAACGTTCTTCTTCATACTGGTCAAATAAAATATGATATGGCATGACCATCTGTGCACGATCTGATACTAAGATCTTTGGCTGTGGAACACCCTGACTTACGATTCCTTCGATCTCTTTGAATAATACAGGGATATTTAATGCCACACCATTACCGATCACACTAGTTGTATGGTTGTAGAATACCCCAGATGGTAATGTATGCAATGCAAACTTACCATAGTCATTAATGATCGTATGACCTGCATTTGCTCCTCCCTGAAAACGAACGATAATATCGGATGTTTCACCCAACATGTCTGTAATCTTACCTTTTCCTTCGTCTCCCCAATTGGCTCCAACGACTGCTTTTACCATATGTGTATCCTCCTAATAAAATCAATTACTTTGACTTTTTCTTATATTATTTATAATGCTGTTATATTTAACAACATGACAACACGTTTCATTCTATATCGTTTTGGGCACTCTGTCAAGGCAGAGTGTCCAAAGCTTTGATTTATTTTCCATCTTTTACACTAAACAGGTCTGTACTTACATGTTTCTTATCCATCAGACTGTTATACTGTAGATACTGATACTGTGTGATCAGTTTTGTATATTCATTATTCTCAGACAACTCATGGTTCTTTCCATCTTTATCAACATATCCATTGGCATTTAATGCTGGGACTTCATTTCTCATATTTAATAAGAACTCATTGTATCTTGACATCTTTAAGTTTGTCTGCTGTAACATCAGGCTTGATAAATAGTTTGCACTGACATTTTCCACATCGCTCTTTGCATCAATATCATAATTTGCCCAGATGATAAATGGAACTGTATATTTCTTCTGCAGTTCTTTTAAACTTAAGCTGTTTAGAGATTTTCCATATAACAGCTCATAGAAAGAATCCTCAAGTTTTGGCTGATGATCTCCAAACATTACAACGATCGTTGGCTCTTTCTGATTCTTAAAGTAGTTGATGATCTTCTCGAATGCTCGATCTGATTCATGGATCAGTGATAAATAACGGTTTGCTGTATCTGTTGCCTTCTCATCTTTGATCTTGATCTCTTCCTTAAAGTTCTTGTCTGCGATCAGATATCCACCATGGTTCTGGATCGTTACATTGAATAAGAATAATGGCTGTCCCGCTTTTTTCTTATTAAAGATATCTATGATCTTATTGTAATCTTCTGCATCACTATACCATCCTCTGAATTTCTCTCCATTTGGATTCATAGATGTCTCATCTAAGAAATTATCAAATCCAATTAGCGGATATACCGTATCTCGGTTCCATCCGTGTGCTTTGTATGGATGGAATGCCAGTGTATCATATCCCTGCTGTTTTAACTGAGATGCCAGACTTGGCACCTTATGTTTTACAAACTGTGTATATGCATTTCCGTTTAATGGAAGAGATGATACAGAGTTTCCTGTTAAGAACTCATACTCTGAATTACTTGTTCCTCCACCAAAAACAGATACCAGCATATGTCCTTTGATCGTATTTTCACTTAAACTATTGATAAATGGCATAACCTCTTTGTTTGTCTTGATCTTATTTACTACATTCAGATCTGAGAATGTTTCATTCATGATCACGACAACATTTGGTTTCTGTTTTAATTTCTTATTGGTTCCCTGTGTTACCTGATACTTATCTGCGATCTTATCTACCGCTTCTGGACTATATCCATCTGGCTGGGAAACGATCGTATACTGAATATTCATTAAAAAGCTTAAAATATATCCATTTTTTAAGTATCCTTTCTTCTGTTGCCAGAAGTTTACAGCAACACCTTTCTTTGACAAAAAGTCTACTCTTGTCAAGAAGAAAGAACTTCCTACTGTTACGATTGCTGTGATCAGTAATGCAACTAGACGTTTCTTCCAATGGAAGATCTTATATGTATCGAGTTTACATGCAAACACACATAATCCCAATAATACAACCGTCGCAACGATTGCTGGTTTATCATAACTTAATATATAATGATCTGCAACGTCCATTGCTGTTCCAAGTGCATAAATATCTGCCGGCGTGATCGGTGTTCCACGGAATGCTAATACAAAATAGTTTCCGATCGCAGCTGCATATAAAAATACATCTCCAACGAGCAACGCCCATTTCACACGGTTAAAGATCAGTAATAAAATGAAGAACAATATATAGTACCATAGGATGTTCATTCCAAATGCCAATTTATTCATCACACTGATCGGATTATAGAATACTTTTTCTACCATATAAAATGCGACCCATGGATTGACGATAAATAATGCCCATGTGAATCTCTTATTCCATTTTTCTGGAATCTTTAATGGTGTAAGAATTAAAATGATCAAAGCAAGTGTGATCGCTACTGTTAAAACAACTGCTGATACATCAATCTGTGTCGTCCACACTCTGGTTCTAACATGAAAATTCTTCTGTGTTACACCATTTAATTTAGCTGACTGATAGATTTTCCCCATATTGCTTGATGTATACAGATATAATGGGCGTTCGGCCTTAATACCCTTTCCTGTTATCTCGATCGTATAAGTTTCCCCTTTATTCAACTTCTGATTCACGACTACTTTGTACCATTTATTTTCATTACGCAAAGTACGACGCATCGTTGCTTTCATATCTGTCAGTCCGTCAACCTCTAACAGTGTTGGAGTAATGTGGAAAATAGATTTTCCTTTACTATCTTTTACATTCAGATCAATACTTCCAGCTCTTCCTGTCTGTTCGTTTCGGTCGATCATGATATCCAACCGTTCCATCGTATGTGAAACTGCTTTAAATTTCTGAACAACCTTATCACCATCTGTCACTTCAATCTTCGTCAGCTTATGTTCTGGTGTTCCTTTTGCAACTTTTTCGGAAAACTGGTCTTTGTTCATCAAAACCAATACGATAAATGCGATCAATGCTAAAACAATTCCATATTTCAGAACTTTTTGCATGACGCTGTGAAATTTTTGTAATTTCGTTTCACCATTTGTCTGTGTCATTTTACCTTACCTTCCATTCGTTTGTATTTCCCCAGTTATTTTTCCTTTTTCTCTCTTTTTCATTCTCTCTTAAAAATTCCCTAAGATTCTGAAATCTTTGGTTTCTTCTTTAATTCCTGCAAGGGAATTACGGATCGCAGGATCATCCAGATTCCCGATCACATCCACATAAAATCCGTATTCCCACTTTCTTCCTGGAAGTGGTCTGGATTCAATATTACTCATACTGACATTGTTAAACATGAAATGCGTCAGAATATTGTATAAAGATCCTGATTCATGTGGCACGCTAAAACTGATGCTGACTTTGCCCGCATCTTTTCTGTACTGTTTCTTCTTTGACATGATCACAAATCTTGTTGTATTATTTCCTTCATCATTCACCTCACGTTTCAAAATCTCAAGTCCATACATCTTTGCAGCACGTTCACTGCAGATTGCAGCTTTCACAGGCTTATTATCATCTGCTACTTTCTTTGCGCTGATCGCTGTATTTGCAACTTTTACCTGATCCCAGTCTGGATGTTCATCCAAGAATCCTTTACACTGCATCAATCCTTGTGGATGAGAATATACTTTTTCAATCTTATCTAAGCTCGTTCCAGGAATTGCAGCCAATACATGCCTTACATCTACAGATTCTTCTCCCACGACGCAAATGTCATAGTCAAGGATCATATCATAAATTCCACTGACTGTTCCTGCTGAAGTATTCTCTATTGGCAATACTCCATAATCAGCTTCTCCTCGATCTAGAGTCTTTACAACATCTTTAAATTCTGGTACAGAAAAATTCTTGACATCCTCTCCAAAATACTGTACCATTGCCTGTTCCTGATATGCCCCTGGAATTCCCTGATATACAACTTTGGTATCTTCATTGATATCCAGTGCTTCCACTTCTTCAAATGTCTGATCAATATAAGCATCTTCTTGTGATAACAGACTATACTGATATCTTCGGCTGATACTCATCATCTGAAGAAACATCTCTTCGACAGACTTTTTAATGATAAGTTCATCTTCGTCTTTTGTCAAGGCATCAATTTTCTGTCTTTCACGAACAGGATCATAAATTGCCTTTCCTGTTCCTCTTTTATACTCTGCAACTTCTACAGAACATCCCATTCTTTCTTTAAATAATGCAAGCATTTTCTGATCGATCTGATCGATCTGCTGCCTTATCTCCGTCAAATCTCTCATAAGTTACTGTTCCTCTTTTATCTTTTCTTTTAATTGCGTGATCGTCTGTCCAAGAAGCGGATGCATCAGATATGGAGCGATCTCTTCTAATGGTTCTAATACAAATAATCTCTTGTGCATCTCTTTATGTGGAATCGTCAGTCTTCTCTCATTCATCACCAGATCATCATACATCAGGATATCAAGATCTAATGTTCTTGGTCCCCAATGAATTGTTCTGACTCTTCCCGCCTGTGCTTCAACATCCATCAGAAAGTCCAACAGTTCTTCTGGCTCTTTTAATGTGTCAATAGCAATACATCCATTCAAAAATCATCCTGTACCACACCGCCATATGGCTTGGTCTCGATCAGACTGGAAACATGAACAACTCTTGTATCATCCTGTGCCTCGATCGCATTGATTGCCTGATTAATGTATTCCATACGATCTCCCATATTTGATCCTACTCCAAGATACGCTCTGTGCCATCCTCTTTTGATCTTCACTGAAACATAGTCGAGTGGCAATCCAATCGGCGCCCATGGTTTTTTTACTTCAATCTCTAGTTTTCTGATCAATGAAAACTCAAGTAATAATTTCTTCGCCACTGTTTCAGCCACACATTCGATCAGGTTAAAGTCATTTTCTGTAAGGATCTCTTTGATCCTATGACATACTTTACCATAATCAACGGAATAATCCATCTGATCACTGACACCTGCAAGTTTCGTATCAAGCGATAAAATTGCAGATACCAGAAATTTTTGCCCAAGTGCTTTCTCTTCTTTATACAAACCATGATTTGCATAAACTTCCAAATCTTTGATTGTAATCTGATCCATCATCTGTTCTCCCTATTTTGCACAAATTGCTTCTATCATCTTCATCGCACGCATATTTTCTTTAACATCGTGAACCCTGAAAAATCTGCATCCTTTCATATATCCACTAACCGTTGTTGCCACAGTTCCTTCTACTCTCTGATCTGATGGAAGATCCAACGTTAAACCGATCATGGATTTTCTAGATGTTCCAAGAAGAACTGGTACATCCCACTGATTTAATAACTCCAGATGGTTCATAAGCTCTAAATTCTGATCAAGATCCTTGGCAAATCCAATTCCTGGATCCAGCATGATCGTTTCTTTCTTGATTCCAGCTTCCTTTGCCATCTTCATCGTCTCATCTAAATCTGCTACCACATCATTTAAATAATCCTTATAATCTGTATCCTTACGGTTATGCATCAAGCAAGAAGCAACTCCTGTTTCTGCTAAAACTGCAGCCATAGTTCCATCCCACTTAAGCCCCCAGATGTCATTGATCAGATCTGCTCCAGCCTCGATTCCCGCTTTTGCAACTCCTGATTTATAAGTATCTAAGGATACTGGCACATCAAATTCCTTTTTTAATGCTTCGATCACAGGTGTGACTCTTGCGATCTCTTCTTCATCAGAGATCAACGTGTATCCAGGTCTTGTAGATTCTCCTCCAACATCAATGATCGCTGCTCCATCTCTGACCATCTCATCAGCATGCTTTAGTGCCGCATCTAAATGATCATATTTTCCTCCATCTGAAAATGAATCTGGTGTCACATTCAAAATTCCCATGATGTATCCATGATGTTTCGTATCAAATGTCTTATTTCCAATAATCATAGCATCTCTCCTAGTATATATACTTGTTGTTTTTCTTTTCTTCCGGCCAATAACATTCCTGTCTTGCTTTGCAGTGGATGCAATCTCTTGAAAGTTTATCTGCGCGATAAAAGATTGATGCAAAACTTTCGCTTTCTTCTTTCATATCTCTATGCCTTAAGATCGTATCTGTCATAAACTTTCTCTCTTCTCTGGTATATCCACAGTCCGTTAAGATCTCCTCGGCAAGAATCGCTCCCGCTTCCTCGTGAGAAATTCCCTTTTCATACTGATCAGCTCTCCCAAGATCATGAAGCAATGCAGTCGCATAAATGATATCTTTGGACACAGGAAGTCTTTTTTCAAGGATCATCAGATAACTGATTCTTGCCACCGACAAAAAATGTTCTATATCATGACCGCAAAACTTTCGATCTATTTCTAATTGTTGTAGTCTCTCGTATGTCTCCTTGTATTTCTCATGCCATACGATCTTTTGGAATCTTTCCACTGTTTCTATCCTCTATTTTAATTCATTCTGAAATGATAATGTACCACAGATTATGATCACGTCTTCTTTATCTGCTTGTTGTTTTACCTCTTCAAGACACTCTTTCAGTCTCTGTCTTTCTTCTACATCATGATGATATTTTCTTACACATTCTGCAAGATCTTTGCTTGATAAGGCCCTCGCATTATCTGGTGCTACCGTATAAACTTTTGCTGCCATCGGCGTAAGGATCTGTATCATCTGTTCATAGTCTTTGTCTGATAACACTCCCATTATATAGATTAATCGTCTATTTGTAAAATTATTTTGTAAAAAATTTAACAGACTTTTCGCTCCATCCGGATTATGTGCTCCGTCACAAATGACTAGTGGGTCCTTTTCTAAGATCTCGATCCTGCCTCTCCAGATTGTTTTGCGTAATCCATCTTCTGTCTGAAATTCACTGATACAATAATAATTTCTTATCGTATTCAATGCTTCTAATGCCAAGGCAGCATTATTGATCTGATGTCTTCCAAGAAGCGGGATTTCTATCTTTTCATACCATCTTCCATCAGATGAGCGATAAGAAAAGCTCTCCCCATTTAAAGATTCACTTAACACACGGATTCCTTCCGAATTTACAAAAGTAACCTTGCAGTGCATCTCTTTTGCTTTTTCCTTGATCACTTCGTTTACGGATTCTTGATTGTTATATGAAATAACTGGACATCCTTCTTTTATGATCCCTGCTTTTTCTGCTGCGATCTTTTCTATCGTGTCTCCAAGAAACTGCATATGGTCCATTCCGATCGATGCAATGATCACCGCGATCGGTTTCTTAACTACGTTCGTTGCATCAAGTCTGCCACCCATTCCTGTTTCCAATAACACAACATCCACTTTTTTATCGAGAAAATAAAGAAAACTGAGTGCCGTTTCAATCTCAAACATTGTCGGATGTGACATCCCGTCTCTCACCATCTCTTCTGAAATTTTCTTTATTTTTCCATATAAAAGCACAGATCTTCTTTCGAAATGTTCTCTTCATTGATGCGAAATCTCTCTTCGTAGCAAAAAGATGCCGGGGAGACATACCTCCCCGCACGATATCCACTTTCTCTGAAGATTCCTGCAAGAAATGCAAGTGTTGATCCTTTTCCATTGGTTCCGGCAATATGAACCACTTTAAGCTGATCCTGTGGATTTCCAAGTCTTTCTAATAATTCTTTGATATTATCAAGTCCTAAAACACTTCCAAATTTATTCGTATTTTGTATAAAATTCATTGCTTCTTCGTAATTCATCACTGCCTCCAGTTTCTATTTCCTTCGATCTAATGTACAAATGCTTCTTTGATCACCTGTGTCATAGTTTTTACATAGACGATCTCAAGTCCTTCGACAACTTCCTCTTCAAACTCTTTGACATCTTTTTCATTTGATTTTGGAACAAGTACTTTTGTAATTCCAAGCCGTTTTGCTGCGAGAAGCTTTTCTTTTAATCCACCGATCATAAGAACATCTCCGCGGATCGTAACTTCCCCTGTCATTGCCAGATTTCCACAGACTTTATTACCTGTGATCGCTGACAAAACGGCTGTTGTCATCGTAATTCCAGCAGATGGTCCGTCTTTTGGCACGGCTCCTTCTGGAATATGAATATGTATATCATGTTTTTCAAAGAAATCCTGTTTGATCTTATATTTTCTACTCTGGCTTCTGATATAACTGATCGCCGCCTGTGCAGACTCTTTCATGACATTTCCAAGGGATCCTGTCACCTGAATCGCTCCTTTTCCCGGCATAACATTTACTTCAATCTTTAATGTCACCCCACCAACAGCTGTCCAAGCCAGTCCATGAACAATTCCGACATGATCTCTTAGAGTGTCTTTTTCCCATTCATAAACAGGTCTTCCAAGATAATCTTTGATCACTTTCTTTGTGATCGTTACTTTTCTGTGTTTCTTCTGGTAGATGTCTCTTGTCACCTTTCTCGAAACTTGTCCAATTCTTCTCTCTAAGTTTCTGACCCCTGCTTCTCTTGTGTAATCTGTGATCAGAAATCTCAGGGCATCTTCCTTCCAGTGAATCTGTGTATCATTTAATCCATTTGCTTCCATCTGTTTCTTTACCAGATAGTCATTCGCAATGTGATACTTCTCATTCTCTGTATAACTTGATACCTCGATGATCTCCATACGGTCAAGCAGTGGCCTTGGAATCGTAGAAAGGTCATTGGCCGTTGCAACAAATAAGACATCACTTAAATTCAATGCAACTTCCAGATAATGATCTGTAAAATGTTCATTCTGTTCCGGGTCTAATACTTCAAGCAGTGCAGACGCGGTATCTCCTCTCTGGTCTTTCCCTGTCTTATCGATCTCATCCAATAACATTAACGGATTTCTAACTTTTACCTTCTTTAATGTTTCAACAATACGTCCTGGCATCGCTCCAACATAAGTTTTCCTATGTCCACGGATCTCTGATTCATCCCTGACGCCGCCAAGAGATAAACGAATATATTTTTTGTTCGTTGCTTTCGCAATTGATCTGGCAATAGATGTCTTTCCTGTTCCTGGAGGTCCTACAAGACAAAGGATCGCTGCATCTTTCTTTCCACTCATAGCACGTGCTGCTAAATATTCCAAAACACGTTCCTTGACTTTTTCCATTCCATAATGATCTCGATCGAGCACCTGTTGTGCATGATCTAAGTCTGTGGAATCTTCGCTCATCTCTTCCCATGGAACTTCAAACATTGTCTCGATATAAGTTCTTAACACAGAGCTTTCTGGTGTCTGATTTCCCATTGTTTGAAAACGCGATATCTCTTTTTTAAGCTTCTCTTTGACTTCATCGGATGCTTTTAGATTCTTAAGTTTCTCCATAAATTCATCCGCTTCATCCTCTACATTCGTCTCTCCAAGTTCCTCACGGATCACTTTGATCTGCTCTCGCAGCACATATTCTTTCTGATTTTTGTCAATATTCACTTTGACTTTCTGTTGGATCTTCTGCTTCAATTTCAGAACATCTAGTTCTTCCTGCAGCATGACAAGCATTAATTCACAGCGCTCTTTTAGATCCATTTCTTCCAAAAGTTTCTGTTTCTCTGGATAAGAAAATGGAATATGTGTTGCAAGTTCGTCCACCAGAATCTCCACATCTGTCAATAATAAAATATAATTTACTATATTCTGATCCAAATGTGGCCAGGCTTTCGCATAACCTTCAAATGCTTCTTTGATCATTCGAAGAAATGCTTCTCTTTCAAATTCCTCAAATGACTGTTGTTCTACATGATCATATAAAACCTCTACTTTATAGAATGGTTCGTACTCAACAGTTTCAGAAAGCTCTGCACGAAATAATCCTTCTGCAAAAACTCTCAAAATATTCTTTGGAAGCTTTACAACCTGTTTGATCCTTGCCAGTGTTCCTACACGATATAAATCTTCAATTCCTGGATCTTCTGCCGTCGGATCGATCTGATTATTTAAAAAGATCATCTGATCATGTTCCATAGCTTCTTCAATTGCTTTTACAGAACGGCTTCGTGATACATCAAAATGAATGACTGTATTCGGAAATATATACTTGCCTCTCAGTGGAAGCATTGGTAGTGTTTTTTTCATTCAAGTCTTCCTTTCATTTCTGAATTATTTGTCTGTAAATTTCGTCAGACATGAAGAAAAACTGCTTTGACACAAGAATCTCTTGCATGAAAGCAGTTTTTATTTCGGCTAATCTATCTATGCAATCTCACCATGATTGCTTGTCTTTACCCGTTTCTTTGGCACTGCGGCTTTCACCTTCACTCCAGAATGTTCGATCATTGGTTTTTCTTTACCTTCTACGACATCTTTTGTGATCAGGCACTCTGATACATCTGTCTGTGATGGGATTTCGTACATTAAATCCATGATCACATCTTCCATGATCGCACGAAGTCCTCTGGCACCTGTCTTACGTTCTAATGCTTTCTTGGCAATTGCAATTAATGCATCATCATCAAACGTAAGTTTCACACCATCCATCTCGAACAATCTCTGGTACTGTTTCACAAGAGCACTCTTTGGTTCTTTCAAAATGCGCACTAAGGCTTCTTCATCCAATGGATTTAAAGATACATTCACTGGAACTCGTCCAATGAACTCTGGAATCAGACCAAACTTCACAAAATCTTCTGGCAATACCTGTCTTAACAGCTCACCGAGATCTGTTTCCTTCTGCCCAAATACATCTGCTCCAAATCCAATAGATTTCTTGCCAATTCTTGATTCGATGATCTTCTCTAATCCGTCAAAGGCTCCTCCACAGATAAACAGGATATTGGATGTATCAATCTGAATAAATTCCTGATGAGGATGTTTTCTTCCTCCCTGTGGCGGCACAGACGCTACAGTACCTTCAATGATCTTTAATAATGCCTGCTGCACACCCTCTCCAGAGACATCTCTTGTGATCGATGTATTCTCAGACTTTCTTGTGATCTTATCAATCTCATCAATATAGATGATTCCACACTGTGCACGGTCAATATCATAATCTGCTGCCTGAATGATCTTAAGAAGAATATTCTCAACATCCTCACCAACATATCCTGCTTCTGTAAGAGCAGTCGCATCTGCGATCGCAAATGGTACATTTAACATCTTTGCTAATGTCTGGGCTAATAATGTTTTTCCTGAACCTGTTGGTCCAAGCATTAAAATATTACTCTTCTGCAATTCCACATCAGAGTCTCCACCCATTAAAATTCTTTTGTAATGATTATATACAGCTACGGAAAGTACTTTCTTTGCCTCATCCTGTCCAATAACATACTGGTCTAGAAATTCTTTGATCTCTTTTGGCTTACGTAAATTGATCTCTCCGTCATTCTCTGCATACTGTTCAAATTCTTCTTCAATAATCTCAGAACAAATGTCAATACATTCATCACAAATATAAACATTCTTACCCTTTGGTCCCGCGATCAGTTTGCGGACTTGGTCCTGTGTCTTATTGCAAAAAGAACATCTTAATACTTTTTTTTCGTCATTATAACCTGCCACCAGATCACCCCACTATTCTATCACTATCTATTTTCCATAACCTTATCGATCAGGCCGTATTCCAGTGCTTCCTGTGCAGTGAGCCAGTTATCACGTTCTGTATCCTTGACGATTGTCTCGTATGGCTGTCCTGTATTCTCGCTTAAGATCGTGTTTAATTTCTTCTTTGTTCTAAGAATATGTTCTGCTGCGATCTCAATCTCTGTTGCCTGTCCCTGTGCTCCTCCAGATGGCTGATGGATCATGATCTCAGCATTCGGTAAAGCCAGACGTTTTCCTTTTGTTCCACCAGATAACAGGAACGCTCCCATGCTGGCAGCCATTCCCATACACATTGTGGATACGTCACACTTCACATACTGCATCGTATCATAGATTGCCATTCCGGCGGTTACAGAACCGCCAGGGCTATTGATATATAAATTGATGTCTTTATCTGGATCTTCTGATTCTAAGAATAATAACTGAGAAACCACAAGTCCTGCTGTGACATCATTCACTTCTTCTCCTAAGAAAATGATTCTTTCTTTCAGCAGTCTGGAGTAAATATCATAAGATCTTTCTCCTCTGCTTGTTTGTTCAATGACATAAGGTACTAAACTCATCCTTGCATCCTCCTAATGATAGTTAAGGCAGTTTATTTATGTCTGTCAAATAGAACATAAAGTTATAAAATGCCTTGCTTATTTTGCTTCACCTACAAGGAAATCTACAGCTTTCTGTACTGCGATGTCATCCATCATCTGGTCTTTCTGAGCTCCCTGAATGATCTTTTCAAGCTGCTCTGTTTCCATCTGATACATTCCTGCCATCTTTTCCAGTTCTGCTTTGAAGTCTTCCTCGCTTGCTGTGATATCTTCTGCTTTCGCGATTGCTTCTAATACCAGACGTGTTTCGATTCTCTTAACTGCCTGTGGTTTTAAGTCATCTGCGAATTTCTGTGCATCCATTCCAGAGAACATTAAATACTGTTCCATAGAAAGTCCCTGATAGCTTAATCTCTGAGCAAATTCATCTGTCATCTGCTGAACCTGTTCTTCGATCATAGCCTCTGGAATATCCATTGTAGCTGCTTCTACAGCTGCATCTACGATCTTGTTTTCTCTTTCAGTATTAGCTGCTTCTTTCTTTCTATCGCGGATCTTTTCTTTAATATCTGCTTTGTAATCTTCTAATGTTTCAAATTCAGATACTTCTGCTGCGAATTCGTCATCTAATTCTGGAAGTTCTTTTTCTTTGATTGCTTTTACTGTTACTGTAAATACAGCATCTTTTCCTGCAAGATCAGGTGCATGATATTCTTCTGGGAATGTCACGTTGATATCTGCTGTTTCGTTTAAATTCTTTCCTACTAACTGTTCTTCAAATCCTGGGATGAATGCTCCAGATCCGATAACTAATGTCTGATCTTCAGCTGTTCCACCTTCGAATTTCACTCCATCAACAGATCCAGAGTAATCAATTGTTAAGATATCGCCGTCTTTTACTGCACGATCTTCAATTGTGATCTCTCTTGCGTTCTGTTCCTGAACTTTCTTTAATTCTTCTTCGATTTCGTCTTTTTTCACTGTAACTCTTGTTTTAGGTACTTCAATTCCTTTGTAGTCTCCTAAAGTTACTTCTGGTTTTAATGCAAATGTTGCTGTGAAGATAAAGTCTTTACCTTTCTCTAACTGAGTAACATCGATTTCTGGTCTTGAAACGATCTCTAAATCTGTATCTTTCATAGCTTCTGCATAAGCGTCTGGAATTAAGATGTTTGCTGCATCTTCATAGAAGATTTCAACTCCGTATTCTTTTGCGATCAACTGGAAAGGTACTTTCCTTTACGGAATCCAGGTACATTAAACTGTCCTTTTTTCTTGTTAAAAGCCTGTTTGATAGCGTTATCTAATTTCGCTGCTTCAACTTCAATTGTTACCTTTGCCATATTATGTTCTAAGTTTTCCACTTGCAAACTCATCTGTATAGATCCTCCTAAAAATTATTATCTTTTTTGTAATTTCACAAACATTCACCTATTATAGCATAAGATTTGCGCGTTATACAAGCATCTTTGCGTTATTTTTCACTTTTTTCTTGATAAACATACTCATTTGAACTGCTTAGTACCCTTAGAGCCTTACTGACGATACTCACTTTAAACGTATCCCCGTCTTTGAGATCTTTCTTCGATACCTCCAAAAGATGTTCATTATGGTAGGTTGTATTGATCTTTACATCGCCATCAAATACCTGACAGAAATTCGTAAAATTGTTTCCTACGATAAAGATGCTGTCCTTTGTCTCATATATCTTCGTCACCGTAAGCGGCCGGATTCCAAATTGAAGGTCCGTTGCCTTAAATGGATTCTCCTGATTCCATACATACTGTTTTCCGTACAACATATCATACTGAAGCTCTTTCATGTCTTTCTGATAATTTTTTGTACCTTTTCTTGTCTGGTGAAAACTGTTCATTAGTCCTGTATGGATATTACACTTATTCAGAACTTCTGATCCAAGATCATACGCCTCGATCGTTCCGTCCTTCTTCTTCAATCCAATATTATCCCACATAAAATAACTTGTCTGATATTTATTTCCATATGTCAGATCTTCATCTTCGATCTCCAAACTTGGAAGATGATCTCCATACATACAAAGAATCGTTGGTTCTCCACGCTGTTGTAATGCTTTGACCAGTTTCCCGACAAATTGATCCATCTGATAAACCTGATTGACATAATAAGTATATTTATTCTTCAGTGCTTCATCCTCAATTCCTTCAACCGTGATCTCCGGATTCTCGATGATCTGTGTTGTTGGATAATCTCCATGTCCCTGTACAGAAATACAATAAACATAATCCTGTCCCTTCGTAGAATCCAAACTATCCATAATACAACCGGTCAGAATCTGATCTTTTGCCCATCCATTTTCTGTCCATTTCTTGATGTTCATACTTTCTTTTGTTGTAAATGTATCAAAACCAAGCTGTGAGAATACCAGATCTCGATCATAAAATGCCGCACTGTTATCATGGATCGCGTGTGCCTTATATCCGTAATTCTTCAATACCGTCGCCATGCTCTCTGTCGTTGTATTCTGAAGCACTGTTTTATATGGATATTCTGCTGCTCCAAAATGGTCCAGATTCATTCCTGTGATCAGTTCAAACTCAGAGTTTGCTGTTCCTGCCCCATAAGACGGCATAGAAAGCTGTCCAGAGGAATACCCTTTCATATACTTATGGAAATTTGGTAATGGATCTTTGTTAAACTTAACTCCTTTGACCTGCGTAATATCAAAATGTGATTCCAACTGTACAAAGATGATATTTGGTTTCTTTACCTTTTCTTTCTTCATCTTTGCAACCTTCTTCTGTGTTCGTTTCTCAATCTTTTTGATCTTCTTTTCTGAATAATCTGATGGTTTATCAATTCCATTCTTCAAGGCTGTAATACTGAAACAATACGGTGTTCCATAATCACTGAATGCAATTCGGATATTATGGATCTGATCTACCAGCATTCCACTCTTAAATCCATAAGAAGTAACTCCCGAAAATACTGCTATGATCACTATAACTTTTATAAATCCGCTCTTGCGGTTTAAGTGTTCTTCTATTGGAAGATACATATAAGCCACTACTAACAATACCAATGCGATCAGTAACAATGCTCCCATTGCTCCAATCTCAAGTGGCGAGAAGTAATTATTCATAACTGGCAATACAGACTTCATCAACGTAATATCTACATACGTAAATGGAGTATTTCTTGAACTGAGCATCATAAAATTTACGATTCCAACGATACTCCATAGCAGTGTTACTATTATATAGGAAAATAGTCGTCTCTTAGTAATCAGTGTCACAGAGTATGTTACGAAAATAATAAAGATACTATATAAAACATCTTACTTCTCTGATCCACAAATCCCACAGCACTAAGATCAAATGTCTGACGTCCCAAAACTTCCAATACAAACGCCAGCACAACTGACAATACAAAATTACATATCAATGGATGTTTTCGAAGCTTCTTTACGATCGTATTTCCGATATTCTTAAAAAAAGTTTTCATGCTTTTCTCCTTTGCTCTTTTTCGTTATCATAGTATTATATCATTCAAAACAGAAAGTATCTAGTTATAACTTCTTAAATCTTTATTAAAATGTAACACTTTCGCCCAAAACTTATTAAGTTTTTATAAAATACCACGTTCTTATTTGACTTCATAGATATTCCGTGTTAAAATCACTAACGTTAAAAACTTTGGGTTTTGAGTTTTTGACAAAATATGTTCGAAGGGAGTTATACAGAATTTAAGCGCCATGCACCTTCCTGATACGGAAACAGACCGATGAGGTTCTGATAGGAAGGTTAACGAGGAGGAAAGTGATCGAAAGATTCGGCGGATGCTTTCCCGCAGCTCCAGACTACGTGATATACTGAGTAAACCCATGAGTGATCATGAAACAGAGGCAGTATAATCTGGACAAAACCGCATATGATTTAGAAAAAGAAAACAAAAGATTTATTTGGAAGTTTTTTACATATCTATACTTCCTTTTATTTTCTTTGCGCAATTTTAAGGAGATTTATATTATGTGTGGAATTATTGGATTTACTGGAAACTTACAGGCACCTGGAATTTTAGTTGATGGATTACAGCAGTTAGAATACAGAGGATATGACAGTGCCGGAATCGCAGTAAATAATGGATCAGAAACTAAGATCGTAAAAACAACTGGAAAAGTTGCAACACTTCGTGAGAAAGTTGAAGCTACTGCTGACCTTGCTGGAACATGCGGTATCGGACATACTCGCTGGGCAACTCATGGTGGTGTTACAGAAGTTAACGCACATCCTCATGTATCTGGAAATGTAACTCTGATCCATAACGGAATCATTGAAAACTACAAAGAATTAGCTGCTTCCTTAAAACAAAAGGATTTACTGCTATTTCTGAAACAGATACCGAAGTTGCAGCAATGCTGATCGACTCTTTATATGATGGAGATCCATTTGCAGCATTAAAAGAAGCTGATAAAGCTTTAGAAGGAGCTTATGGTTTCTGTGTTATGTTCAAAGATCATCCAGGAGAGATCTATTGCATGAGAAATGCAAGTCCATTAGTAGCATCTCATACAGAAGATGGTTCTTTCATCGCTTCTGATATGGTTGCATTATTAAAATATACAAAAGATTATTTCGTAGTACCTGAAGAACATATCGTTGTCATGAAAGCTGACAGTATTACATTATACACAATGGATGGTGGGGTTGAAGAACCTAAGATGCTTCATGTTGACTGGGATACAACAGCTGCCCAGAAAGGCGGATATGATTTCTTTATGCAAAAAGAGATCTATGATCAGCCAGAGGCTCTTCATAATACGATCATGCCTCGTATCCATAATGGTCACGCTGACTTTAGTGCAGATAACATCTCTGATGATATCTTTAAAGGTGTAAACCGTGTGATCGTAACAGCTTGTGGTACTGCATGGCATGCAGGATTAGTTGGAAGACATCTGATTGAAGCTATGATCCGTATTCCTGTAACTGTTGAATTAGCTTCTGAATTCCGTTACATGAATCCGATCTTAGATGAACATACTTTAGTTGTTGTCATCACACAGTCTGGTGAAACAGCTGATTCCCTTGCTGCACTTCGTCTTGCAAATGAACGTGGAGCAAAAACGATCTCTATCGTTAACGTAAAAGGATCAAGTATTGCTCGTGAAAGTGATTATGTATTATATACACATGCAGGTCCTGAGATTGCTGTTGCAAGTACAAAAGCGTTCTCTGTACAGTGTGCAGGTATGTATCTGATCGCATTAAAACTTGCAGAAGTTAACAACTTAATGACAAATGAACAGATGAAAGATTTCTGTGATAAATTTGAACAGGCGATCGGAACTGTTGAAGAAGTCTTAAAGATGGATGATTATATCAAAGGAATCTCAGAAAAGATCCAAGATACATTCTCAGCTTTCTATCTTGGAAGAGGATTAGATTACGGTATTGCTTGTGAAGCCTGCTTAAAATTAAAAGAAATCTCTTATGTAAATGCAGAAGCATACTGTGCCGGAGAATTGAAACATGGAACAATTTCTCTGATCACAGAAGGTGTACCTGTTATTGCGATCGCTACACAGGAAAATGTCTTACCAAAATTAATGGCAAACGTTGAAGAAGTAAAAGCTCGTGGTGCTCATGTGATCGTAGTAACAGATAAAGATATGAGTAATTACGAAGGAATCTATGATGATTTGATTCAGGTTCCTGCAACAGACGACCTGTTTGCAACATTTGCTTCTACTGTTGCATTACAGTTACTTGCTTATCATGTCACAGTATTTAGAGGATATGATGTAGACCAGCCAAGAAACCTGGCTAAATCTGTAACTGTAGAGTAGGCAGACATTAAAAAAAGATGCGAAGGAATTAATCCATTCCCTCGCATCTTTTATTTTCTTTCCAGTCAAAATAAATATCGATTAAATTTCTAAATATTTTGATCACCAATGTCACCATAAAAACATCTATAATTTCTACTAAAAAACTAACATCATATAATGATTAAACTTTCCAGTCAAAACAGATACATAAATCCAAAACAAAATCACTGCCATTACAAACATAACAATACACTGTAAAATTTTTATACTATTTTTTCTTTCTTTTATCTTTTTAACTTTATATTTTCTTTCTATAAACATTATTACAATCCATAAAATAATCCAAATAATGCTCCATACCCCAAATTGTTTAAAAAAGTTATTCGGAAAAAATATTTCTATTTCAGCGCCTTTCATATACTTCAAAGACATTTTTATAAAATACCAGATTCCAGCCACTGGCATCAACAACATTACTATTAACACTATTAATTTCTTTTTATCTTTCAAAATGTTTCTCCTTAAATTAATCTTCCAATAACTATTATTTTGATATCATCACAAATCTAGTGCCAACTTTCTTTCCAGATTCTGACCTCTCATTTCCAAATCCTATTCCTGTACCCCATTTGCTGCCATCCATTCTGGTAACAATAATTTTTCCGCTTCCTATATGAACAGTTGCCACATCTCCCATTACTTTTTTAGGTTTAAACCAACATTCTTTATTAGAATCTCCAAAATACCAACCAGCCTTCTTTCCGTTACCCAATTGTCCATAGGTATTATCTCCCCACAAATATAGATTATTTTTTTCCGTAATCACAGCCATATTATATCCACCTGCTGCAATATATTTTACATTTTCAAATATTTTCTTAGGTTTACAGGAAATTAAATCCGTATTTTTATCATATCCTAACATTCCGCCTGCATTACTTCCCCATGTCCATACAGAATGATCTTTTTTCATAGCAATGACCGCTCCTCCTTCATTGATGGAAGCATAAATAATATTATTCATAATAAAAACAGGTTGACGAAAAACTGCTGTACTTACATTATTTCTTTTATCTTCTGGCATTTTAATCTGAAATTCTTCATCACTATTCCACCCCATTCCATATAATCTGTTTTTATAATCAAGATACAACAGACTTCCTCTTCCTCCAAAACTAATATGTTTTACATTATGCGCAATCGTATCTTTCATTACATGCCCATATTTTTTCAGTGGATACCCATATTCATCGATTAGTGTTCCATACAATTTCCCATTCTTTTAATTTGATACTCGTACGGCATTCCTTTAATTCCAGAAGAACAAAGAATCTTTTTGTTATAATGATCTTCTAGTTTATAAGATAGATATTTCAGTTTTTTATATCTTACAGACTTTTTATAATCTTTTTGTATCATTGCACCAGATTTAAACAACCCAATAATTCCAAGAGCTACTATGATACTAATCACTATTACAATGAACACAATCCTATTTCTCTTGCTTTGTCTCATTTACTTTCCCCTCTTTCATATGTTTTTTCTTAATATAATACCACCCTTTCATACAAATAAAAATCCACCTTGCGTATCTAGTCATTTTTTATGCTCAAATGGTTATATTAAAGCCTTTACAAAATATAATTTTGTATTAAAATATATTATTAGAGAAATTTGATAAAAGGAGATCAACTTATGACACTTACTATATTACTAACCCTTCTTGGAACCTCTATTGACACGATTTTATTATGCTATTGTACAAAATATTTTAATTTTCGATATTCGTACATAAAATCAGGTATCCTTTACACATTATGGGGTCTTTCTATTATTCTTTTAAATTTACTTTCTTGCCCATTTATTTTTAAATTAATCTATGAATTGTTTTCCATCATATTTTTAAATCGTTACTTATATTTGGATTTCCAATTGAAATCTACTTTAAAAATGATCGTTGTATTTTATATTGTTTTATGTTTATGTGAATTATTAACTGTTGGAATTTGTTTTAGTGTTTTACATTGCACATCTTTATCCGATATTTTTGATAATCAGGTTCTTTCATTGGAAATGATCATTTTTTCAAAAATTTTATCCCTCTTATTATTACATTTTGTTTTTATCATAAACAAAACGATATAGAGATTTCTTTTACACCAATAGAAAGTATTCTTTATTTTCTTCCGATCATCACATGCTTACTTCTCATTTTAGGCATTATATATTTGTTGAAAATTTCTAATATTTCTTCACAATATCATGAAGTCTTTTTATGGATCTCTATTGTACTAATGATCAGTTCTTTTTGCCATTTTATATTATTCAACCTGTACCTTTCCAAAAAGGCTGAAGAAAATTATATTAATTTTGTAAAATCACAAGAAGAAAAACTTTTTATTATTATCAGCAAAAACAAAAGGACATTGAAGATTTAAACATTATACGTCATGATCTTAAAAATCAGCTTTTAGCCTTAAAATCACAGCCAGCAGAGAGCAATCAATACACACAACATATTGATTCCTTACTGAATGATCTTTCAAAATCTTCCTATGCTATACACACAGGAAATCCTTTTATTGATGTTTTAATTTCTGAGAAATTAAAGCTGATCCACGAACAACACATTTCTTGCAAAATGAACGTAGAATTAGAGAATATTCATTTTATTCGTAATATAGAGTTATGTTCTTTGCTTGGTAATTTGTTGGATAATTGCATTGAAGCTACCCAATGTTGTGACAAGAACAGAAGCATCACCTTTTGCTGTAATACGACACAAAATCATTTTTGCATTCATGCATCCAATACATATAATAAAAAATTAAAATATAAAAACGGCTCCATCATAACTACAAAAAAAGATTCTTCTATGCATGGTTTTGGAATAATTTCAATCAAAAAAATCGTTTCCAAATATAACGGAAATGTCTCTTTTTCTTCCAACCTTGAAGAATTTGTTGTAAATATTTCCATACCACTCCCACAAAACCTGAATTAAATATAAGAGAGGAAAACATTATGAAAATCTGTATTTGTGATGATGAAAAAGACTTTATTCACAATTTTCAATTACTTTTGAAACAGTATTCTAAAAAGCACAAAAATATCAATCAATTTAACTCCTTTGAAAATGAAAATGATCTGTTATCTTATTTTTATTCTCAAAATGATATTGACATCTTATTTTTAGATATAAAATTCCAAACCTATAGCGGAATAGAAATTGCTAAAAAAATACGAGATATTAATCCATCCGTAATTTTAATCTTTTTAACTTCTTTTCCAGAATATGCTTTATCTGGTTACAAAGTAAAAGCTTTTGATTATCTTGTAAAACCACTTTCATATCTGCAATTGGAAAATGTTTTGGACCAAGCTATTTCAGAACTTAAATCTAATGAAAAGCATTTTTTAATCATAAAAGATTCAGGAAATATTTTCAAAATCAAATTTCCTGAAATTATATACATAGAAACTTATAACCGAAATATTTTATTTCATTTAACATCCGGATCTGAAATCACTGGACATGAATCCTTAAAAGCATACGAAGATAAACTTGATGAACGTTTTTATCGCTGCCATACAGGCTATATTGTTAATATGGCATATGTAACTTCTATACAAAAGGATTGTGCTATATTAAATTCTAATGTCACCGTTCCTGTCAGTCGATATAAAAAGAAAAAATTCCCTGAAAGGTCGATCAACCTTTCAGGGGATCTCATACTTTACATATCTATACTTATGAAATAATCAGCAATTCTACTCTTCCGTATAATATCTGCCCAAAGCATCCGCACCCATGATCGCAGCATACAGATCTTCTGGTTGCACATCAAATGGCATATTCCCCATTGTATCATCTGGTGCACATGCAAGACGTGCCACTTCCATGATCTGCTCTGGTTTCACTTCCTCGATTCCTAATCCTTTTAATGTTACAGGAAGTCCAATTTCACTGCAGAAATCAATCACTTCCATGATCTCATCTTCTCCCGCATCTTCTAATACCAGCTGAACCAGTGTTCCGAATGCCACCTTCTCTCCATGATACATCTTATGTGTTTCTGGAATCGCTGTAAATCCGTTGTGGATCGCATGAGCCCCTGCTAATCCTCCACTCTCAAATCCAATTCCTGATAAATAAGTATTAGCTTCAATAACATTCTCCACAGCTTTTGTACAAATTCCTTCTTTAGCTGCTATCATTGCCTGTACTCCATTTTCCATCAATGTATCATAGCATAATTGAGCAAGATTCATTGCTGCCAATGTACATTTACCTCCAACACAGTTACTTGCATCAGATCTTTTACATGCTCTCGCTTCAAAATATGTCGCTAAAGCATCTCCCATTCCTGAGATCAACAGTCTTACTGGTGCTTTACAGACGATATCGGTATCTACCATGACCATATCTGGGCTTGATGGCAAGAACAGATATTTTTCAAAAACACCTTCATCTGTATAGATAACAGATAATGCACTGCATGGTGCATCCGTAGATGCGATCGTTGGCACGATGATCACTGGTTTCTTTGTATAATAGGCAACCGCTTTTGATGTATCATGAATCTTACCACCGCCAATTCCAATGATCACATCACTTCCTGCTTCTTCCACGATCTTTATAATTCGGTTGATCTCCGTCATACAGCATTCTCCATTGAACACATCATAAACAAGATTGCTGTCTTTATTTCCTTCATTGATCGCCGGTTCTACTCTTTTTCTTCCAGATGCACTCGTCAGAATAAAGAGATTCTTTCCAAATTTATCTGCATAAGAACAAAGATTCTTCATCTCTCCTTTACCTTGAATGTAGCGTGTTGGACTTCCAATAATTGCTGCCATAATATTTCCCTCCATATCAACTCTATTTCTCATCATGATACCATGGTCAAAATACCATTTGATATCAACATCTCGTTATTATTATAACACTATTTTTGTTATATTTAAACATAAATATATTTATATTCATTCTTTTTTATCTATTTTTACCCGCAAGTTTATTATTTTTTTATTTCTCACGTTAATATATTGTCAAATTTTCGTTTAGATTTTTTCTATTTTCTTGCCTTTTTTATCATTTTCCCATATACTTATACATACTGAATACAAAATCCGACAAAAGGAGACATTTACAAATGATGATCAAAACTTTATTTTTGCTAAGCTTTCTCTTCTTTATCTACTCATTTATCGGCTGGATCTTAGAAGTGGTACAATCAGCATTTCATCAGAAACGTTTGGTAAACCGTGGTTTTATCAACTCACCACTTTGTATTTCCTATGGAATCGGAGCTATCGTTATTACGATCAATACGCATCAGATGACCGGCCTATGGATCTTTGCTGCCGCCATGATCGATGCCACAGTCATTGAATGGTTTGGCGGACATTTTATTGAACATTTTTACCATGAACGCTGGTGGGATTATTCCAAAAATAAATGGAATCTTGATGGCTACATCTGCCTGTCCCATTCGGTTTTCTGGGGACTTTTAGGATATATCGGAGTAAAGTTTGTCAATCCACTGCTCTTTAAATTTTATCATCTGATCCCGCCATTTATCCGACATCTTATCATTTTTATCCTTCTTGCAGTCCTGATCATTGATATTTTAGCAACCACGATCGTTGTCTTTGGAAAAAATATCGATAAACGACGTTGGGAATCTGCGGATGCTTATCTTACAAAGATCAGCGTGAAATTGAGTTCGTTGATAACATCTTATGTGGATCGTCGTGTTGAACGTGCTTATCCACAGCGTAAATTAAAACTTCCAACGATCCCAAAGACTGGTGTATTTGCCCAGGGATGCGGTTTTTATAAGGTGTTTTTGTTATTTTCCATCGGTTCTTTGCTTGGAGATATCATTGAAACGATCTTCTGTCGTTTGAAGATGGGCGTCTGGATGAGCAGGAGCAGCCTTGTATGGGGTCCTTTTAGCATTGTGTGGGGATTTGCCTTTGCTGGTGTTACATTGCTTCTATACCGCTATAAAGATCGTTCAGACAGCTTTCTATTTTTAACTGGTACTTTTCTTGGCGGCGCCTATGAATATCTCTGCAGCGTTTTAAGTGAAATCGTCTTTGGAAAGGTTTTCTGGGATTACAGTAAAATGCCTTTTAATTTGAATGGAAGAATCAATCTTCTTTATTGTTTCTTCTGGGGAATTGCAACCGTTGTCTGGTTTAAGAGGATTTATCCTTTCTTATCCAATCTGATCGAGAAACTTCCGATTGCATTTGGAACTGTATTTACATGGATCATTGTCGTTTTCATGGTATTAAATATGTTCATGTCACTATCTGCCTTGATCCGTTATGATCAGCGTGACAAAAAAATACCTGCTTCTAATTTCTTTGAACGATATCTGGATACCCATTATAACGACCAGAAAATGAAACTCATCTATCCTAAAGCAAAGAAAGTGCATTGATCGAGGTACTTTTACAAAAACTTCTGATGCAGAAAAGGGAATGAAACTAACATTTTGTTTTTTCATTCCCTTTTTCTTATCTTTTCTTTAAATATGATCCTATCCGATCACATCACTCATATCATACATACCTGCTTCTTTTCCTGCAAGATAAAGAGCTGCACTGACTGCTCCCTTTCCAAAAATAGCTCTGCTGTATGCAGTATGTTTTAACTCAATAACTTCATCCTGTCCTGCAAAAATGATCTCATGTTCTCCAACGATCGTTCCACCACGGACTGCTGAGATTCCAATCTCTTTCTTTGGACGCTGTTCTCTTCTCTGGCTTCTGTCATATACGAATTCATATTCGTTATTCAATGGCTCATTGACAGCTTCTGCAAGCGCGATTGCTGTTCCAGATGGTGCATCTAACTTTCTTCTGTGATGTTTCTCCACGATATCAATATCAAATCCTGCATCTGCTAATAACTTTGTCATAGATTTTAATACTTTGAATAATGTGTTAACTCCTAATGACATATTCGCAGAACGAAGAACTGCTGTCTTCTTACTTGCTTCATGAACTCTTTCTAACTGTTCATCGCTTAATCCTGTTGTACATAACACAACTGGAATCTGTCTCTCTACTGCAAAATCCAGTAAGCCATCAACGGCTGGTGCTGCGGAAAAGTCGATGATCGCATCAACTTCTACATCACACGCATTGATATCTGTAAATACAGGATAATCGTTGTGCCCATCATCCACACGGTCAACACCGCATGCCATAACAGCTCCTTCTGTCTCTTCTACGATCTTGCTGATCACCTGTCCCATGACTCCATTGCAGCCATGCATCATAATCTTAACCATCTTTTGTAACTCCTTAAAGAATTCCTGCTTCTTTCATTGACTGAATTAATACCTGTGCGTGATCCTCTTCCATCTCTGTTAATGGACGGCGAACGATATTTTTACAATATCCCATCTCTGCTACTGCACGTTTTGCAGGAATTGGGTTTACTTCGCTAAATAAGTTATGGATCACATCCATGTATTTTAATTGGATATCTAAACTTCCTTTGACGTCCCCTTCTAAGAACTTCATTACCATATCATGAGTTTCTCTTGGTGCTACATTGGATAATACAGAGATGACACCTTTTCCACCTAATGCTAAAAGAGGTACAACCTGATCATCATTTCCTGAATAAATATCTAAGCATCCGTCTGCTAATGCTGCAAGAGTTGCTACCTGACCGATATCTCCGCTTGCTTCTTTGATCGCTACGATATTATCAACACTCTTCGCGATCTTCACTGCTGTAGCTGGCTGGATGTTTGTTCCTGTTCTTCCTGGCACATTGTACATGATGATTGGAATGTCTACAGAATTACCAACTGTTGTATAATATTCTTCCAAACCTTTCTGTGTTGCTTTGTTATAGTATGGTGTTACGACTAACAGTCCGTCTGCTCCTGCTTTCTCTGATCTCTTGGCAAGGTTCAGTGCTTCATCTGTGCAGTTCGCTCCTGCTCCTGCGATAACTGGAACTCTTCCATTGACATGAGAAACACATGCACTGACTACTTCGATCTGCTCATCATGAGACATTGTAGAAGCCTCTCCTGAAGTTCCACAGATAACGATACTGTCTGTTCCGTTATCGATCTGGAAATCAATAAATTTCTCTAACTGATCATAATCCACCGATAAATCTTCTTTGAATGGTGTCACTAATGCAACACCTGCACCTGTAAAAATTGACATTTTTCTTTCCTCCTATCATCCTATGTAGCATCAACATTAAGATTCTTTGATCGTACTGATCTCATATACTGCATCCGCATATGGAATCAATGCTTCTGGAATCTGCCGTCCTGTCATGATGATCGTCTGGTCATCACTACGATTTTCTAACATCTCCACCAGTTCTTCGGTCTTTAATAGTCCAAGATCCAAAAGTCCAAGCACTTCATCTAAAACGACCATGTCGCACTGTCTTGTATCTATGACTTTATGTGCATATTTTAATCCATTATAAATAAAATGATCTTGTTCTTTCTTCTCTTCTTCATTCAGATCCTCATACAATCTCTCGTACTTTTCAAAACGAAACAACTGTACTTCTGGTTCTAAACGTTTGAAAAAGCTTAATTCTTCGGTCTCCTTTCCTTTCAGGAACTGAACCATAATGATCTGCTTTTCCTGCCCGGCTGCTTTCACACACTGGCCGATCGCACAGGATGTCTTCCCTCTGCCCTGGCCACAGTATATTTCCACTCGTCCTTCCATCTTTTCACCTCAAAGAATCTTCCTTTTGTAGTAATATATTTGGTTTAGGATATTATATCATTTCTGATACTATAAATACAACTATTCTTCATCCTTTTCATGAAACTCCAGTTTGTTTACTGATACCTCATATGCAACTCGTCTGATCAGTTCATTTTCTGAAACTCTTTTCTGATATTCTCTGCTTTGAATTCTTCCGATCAGCTGAATTCTTGAACCGATTTCAAGATTCCCTGCAAATCTCGCATTCCTTCCCCAGCAGATGCATGGTATGTAGTCGGATTTGCCATAGGAACGGTTCACTGCAAGCAAGATGTCACAAATCTCTCTTCCCAGCGGTGTCATCCGATATACTGGCTGCTTACAGATAAATCCATCTAAAATGATCTGATTCGGTCTGACTCCATCCATACTTTCTATAAATTCCAGATCTCTGACGAATACAGATAAGATCAAATGATTACGATTCTCCTCATGCTTGTTGAAGGAACGGAATTGACCGCAAGCTCTTACAAGCATTCCTTTGTAATCTTTTGTCACATCAACGAGCCGCTCTGATATTAATAATGGTATCTCGTCTGTTGCTTCACTTAATCTGTTTACTAAAAGTTTGACTGTATAAAATCCTTCTCCGAAAATCTCATGGCTGTATTCAAACGCTGAATTGATACGTCCGCAAACCTCCACTTGATTATGATTGATTCCCTGCTCTGTCATACTCTTTCTCCCTTCTTGTGTTCTATTAGTATACTTTAAATCGTATTCCAATTTTGACACAATTAGAAGAAAAATCCTTCGACAAAGTTAGTCACACTTTTTCGACATGTTTTAAACGGCTTTCATACCGTGCATGATCTTATGAGAATTTTGCACGTTTTCTCATTGTTGGATCTAAGATCTTCTTGCGGATACGGATATTCTCTGGAGTGATCTCAAGTAATTCATCCGTATCGATAAACTCTAATGCCTGCTCTAAGCTTAAGATCTTTGGAGGAGATAATTTTAATGCATCATCTGATCCTGAAGCACGTGTATTTGTAAGCTTCTTGCTGCGGCATACATTGATCTCGATATCTTCTGTTTTACCAGTCTGTCCGATGACCATTCCACCGTATACTTTCTCACCAGGTCCTACAAATAAAGTACCTCTCTCCTGTGCATTAAACAGACCATATGTGATCGTTTCTCCTGCTTCATATGCGATCAATGATCCCTGTTTACGATACTGGATATCCCCTTTGTATGGTCCATATCCATCAAACAGTGTATTTAAGATACCATTTCCTTTTGTATCTGTCATAAATTCTCCACGATACCCGATCAGTCCTCTGGATGGGATAGAGAATTCAAGTCTTGCATAACCTCCATTGGCTGCTGTCATATTCTGAAGTTCACCTTTTCTCTGGCTTAATTTCTCAATAACTGCCCCTGTAAATTCTTCTGGAACATCAATGACGGCAATCTCCATTGGCTCTAATTTCTTACCATTCTCGTCATAATGATATAATACTTCTGCTTTACTGACTGCAAATTCATATCCTTCACGACGCATGTTCTCGATCAATACAGATAAATGTAATTCTCCACGTCCAGATACTTTATAGCTGTCCTGATTCTCACTTTCTTCCACACGAAGGCTGACATCCGTATTCAATTCTCTGAACAATCTGTCTCTGATATGTCTTGATGTAACATATTTACCTTCCTGACCTGCAAGAGGGCTGTCATTTACCATAAACTGCATAGAGATCGTTGGCTCTGAGATCTTCTGGAATGGAATTGCTTCTGCTCCATCCACATCACAGATCGTATCTCCAATTGACAGATCTGAGATTCCTGAGATCGCTACAATAGATCCTACCTGTGCATTCTTTACATCTACTTTATCAAGTCCTTCAAATTCATATAATTTTGTGATGCGGACTTTTTCTTTACGTTCTGGGTCATGAGCATTCACTACGATGCATTCTTTGTTGACCGCGATCTCACCATTATCTACTTTACCGATTCCGATACGTCCAACATATTCATTGTAGTCGATCGTACTGATCAATACCTGTAATGGTTTCTCTGGATCACCTTCTGGTGCTTCGATATGTTCAATGATCGTCTCAAATAATGGTTTCATATCTTTCTTCTCACCATCAAGATCTAATGTTGCGAATCCTTCTTTGGCTGATGCAAATACAAATGGACAGTCAAGCTGTTTATCCCCTGCATCTAATTCCATTAATAGTTCTAATGTCTCATCGACAACTTCATCTGGTCTTGCTTCTGGACGGTCTACTTTATTGACACATACGATCACAGACAGATCAAGCTCTAATGCTTTCTTTAATACAAACTTTGTCTGTGGCATTGGTCCTTCAAATGCATCAACAACTAATACAACACCATTTACCATCTTCAGTACACGTTCTACTTCTCCACCAAAGTCAGCATGCCCCGGTGTATCGATGATATTGATCTTGATTCCATTATACATAACTCCTGTATTCTTAGACAGAATCGTGATTCCTCTTTCTTTCTCGATGTCATTTGAGTCCATGACTCTCTCTGCGACTTCCTGATTGTCACGGAAGATTCCGCTCTGTTTTAACATCTCGTCTACTAATGTTGTCTTACCATGATCGACATGGGCAATGATTGCAATATTTCTCACATCTTCGCGCTTCATTTATATCCTTCTTTCTAGTATCTTTCTGTATCAGTTTCCATGGCATTTATAAAGCATGCCAAGATTAACTTTCTTATTCTATCACACTCAATGAAAAGTTGCAATTTTATTATTTTGTACCAACGATATTCTTTGGCTTTTCTTCTATTATATGTTATATTTCTTATAGACCAGAAAAGGAGTTGGACATTATGAATTTACACGAACTAATTGATCGTTTGCATAAAAAGCATACATTGACAAAAGAAGAATTTATCACACTTATTAAAGAACGGAACGAAGAAAGCGCATCTTATCTTGCCTCTCTTGCCAGAGAAGAAGCTGTAAATATCTATGGAAATGGTGTTTTTCCACGTGGATTAGTAGAATTTACGAATTACTGCAAAAATAACTGCTATTACTGCGGAATTCAAGGCAGCAATCCGAATGCAAATCGTTACCGTCTGTCAAAAGAGGAAATCCTTTCTGCCTGTGAGAATGGTTACCAGCTTGGATATCGAAGCTTTGTTCTTCAAGGCGGTGAAGATCCTCATTATACAGATGAAGTTATGGTTCCTATCGTGGCAGAGATCAGAAAGCGCTACCCTGATTGTGCCATCACACTTTCTCTTGGGGAACGCTCCAAAGAAAGTTATCAAAAATTATATGATGCAGGGGCTGATCGTTATCTGCTTCGACATGAAGCTGCTGACCCAGAGCTTTACCAGAAACTCCACCCAGAAAGTCTTTCTTTAGAAAACCGGATCCAGTGTCTGTGGAATCTAAAAGAAATCGGCTATGCTGTAGGAACTGGATTTATGGTTGGAGCCCCTTATCAGACGGTTGAGAATCTTGCAGACGACCTGCTATTTATCAAGGAACTTGACCCACAGATGGTCGGAATCGGTCCTTTTGTTCCACATCACGATACAAGATTTAAGGAATTTCCTTCTGGAAGTGTGGAACTTACCACATACCTTGTGAGTATTCTTCGTCTGATGAATCCTCATCTTTTGCTTCCTTCCACAACAGCACTTGGTACGATCGATCCTCGTGGAAGGGAAAAAGGAATTCTTGCAGGTGCAAATGTTGTTATGCCGAACCTTTCTCCTGTTGCAGTAAGAAAAGATTATTCTTTATATGACAATAAGATCTGCACTGGAGAGGAAGCTGCTGAATGTGCTGGCTGTCTTGGAAGACGTCTTGCCAGTATTGATTATCAGCTTGTATTCAGCCGTGGAGATTATATCGAATAACCTGCTTATCAGCAGTTATGAAAAAATCCTTGCATAGGGGATTCCATCGGAATTTCCTATGACATGAAAAAGCGTGTAGAATCTTTGAAATCCTACACGCTTTTATTCTGTCTTTTATCTGTTAAGAAATTATCTTCTTCTACTCTTTAATAAGAACTCTGGAATGTTGATCTTAGAGCTTTCCTGTTCGATCTCTTTCATCTCAGGTTCAGAAACATAGCTTGTTGTCTGTACTGGCTGTTCTTCCTCCATGACCTTTCCATTATGTAATGGTTGCCCTGAAAATTCCGGAGCCTGTTGTGTCTGCTGTACTGGCTTCTTCGCTGCAGCAAATCCAGTTCTTGCATTCCCTGTAATATCTGCGGATTTGATTCCTGTTGCGATGATCGTTGCACTGATCTGATCTCCAAAATCTGCATTGACTGTACCGAAGATGACATTGACATCGTCTCCTGCTTCGTCTTTTAAGTATTCCACAGCCTGCTGTGCTTCTAACATTCCAACCGCTCCTGCGAAATTAACGATCACATCTGTAGCTCCTGCAACAGTTGTCTCAAGCAATGGACTTTCCATCGCTGTCTTGATTGCTTCAAGTTCTTCGTCTGCAACACCCATACCGATATGTGCAATACCTTTATCTCTCATAACTGTCTGAATATCAGCAAAATCGACATTGATCAATCCTGGATTGTAGATCATATCTGTAATTCCCTGTACACCCTGCTGCAGTACTTCATCTGCTTTCTTCAGTGCATCTGGGATCGTTGTTCTCTTATCACAGATCTGTAACAACTTGTCATTCGGAATGACGATCATTGTATCCACCTGATCCTGAAGGCGTGCAATTCCTGACATTGCATTGTTCATACGAGGCTTTCCTTCAAATGTAAATGGTTTTGTCACAACTCCTACTGTTAAAATTCCAAGTCCTTTGGAAATCTCTGCAATGATCGGTGCTGCACCTGTACCGGTACCTCCACCCATTCCACATGTTACAAATACCATATCTGATCCTTGAACCAATTCTGTGATCTCTTCACGATTCTCTTCAACCGCTGCTTCCCCGATCTCAGGTTTTGCTCCTGCTCCAAGTCCCTTTGTCAGTTTCTCCCCGATCTGAATCTTTGTTCCTGCTTTACATAAAGATAAAGCCTGTCTATCTGTATTCACACCCACGAGTTCAACACCCTGGACATTCTCATCTACCATTCGGTTTACCGCATTGTTTCCTGCTCCACCGACTCCTATTACTAAAATCCTTGCTTGTGTGTTCTCAACACTAGGCATAATCTCAACCACGTTGTTCCTCCTTCACGCCATCTATGTTAAAATGACTCCCTTAAATTCTGTACACTAACTTAATGATACCTTCTTTACTAAGTTTTTTCAACTCTTTTTTGGTTGAAAAACAGCAATTTTGTGGTCCTCGCTAAAGTACTTCATGTCAATAGTTCCACTTTTCCCTTTTACTTTCTTAAGCATCCCTGCTAATTCAGAAATCTTGATATCAATATCCTTTTTATTATAAAGATCAACCGTTATCTTATCGCTGATCAATAAGGCATTTCCATCTTCTTTGATATAAATCTGATCGATCGGAAGATTATATTTATCAATTGCAGTCGTAAGTTCTAAAAGATAAGAAAAAACTTTCTCTTTCTTGACTGGAATCTTCTCCTGCATGACCAATTCATCATATTTAAGTCCAGTAACCAATGGAACATCGTCATATTTCTTTTCATAGCTTTCCAATGCATAACCATTTTTATCAAAATAGACGTATTTTCCATTATACAGAAGGCATCCAGCCCTCTTTTTTCTTTTACCTCGACCGTGATCGTATCTAGCCGGTTGATCTTTACATGAATCGAATCTATAAACGGCAGAAGATCTGGTGATGCAATCTTACATTTTAAGAAATATGCAACCGAGTTATCAATATATCCATTCTCTACAACTGCCTTTTTAACTTCTGCTTCTGTATAATAACTTAATCCAAAAATTTTGATCTGTTTTGTTTTACACGTCCCTGCAATGATCACAACCGTAAGGATCAAAACTGCAACGATACCAAGCAGTATTTTCTTCCCTGATAGTTTATGTACTTTATTCTTGTTTTTATGCTCATCCATACGAATGACTTTTTTTTCTTCCATCACACTCACCCTTATCTTATGTGAATTTTCTTAGAAATTGATAATACGATTCCCATTTCGATCATGACAACAAGGATCGATGTACCTCCATAACTGATAAATGGAAGTGGAATTCCTGTCGGTGGGATCGTGTTTGTTACAACAGCAATATTGATAAATACCTGAATTGCGATATGTGTCATAAAACCGATCACAATCAGTGATCCAAATAAGTCTTCTGTATTCAGTGCAATTAAGAGCATCCGAAAGATCAGTGCCACAAACACAAGGATCAGACAAACTGCCCCGAACAATCCTAATTCTTCACAAATGATCGAAAAGATCATATCATTGTGTGATTCTGGAATAAATCCCATCTTCTGCATACTCTGCCCAAGTCCTTTTCCAAAATCCCACCGGAACCGATCGCATATAATGCCTGCATCGTCTGAAATCCCTTTTTGTGACTTTCTGGATGCAGCCAAATCTGTACACGCTCGTTTCGATAACTATTTGCCGTCAACAGATACACGAACAAGAGTATTATTCCACCGCCTGCTGTTAACATAAGTTCTTTCATCTTCGGACTTACCACAAACAGCATGACACCGATCATCGAACACACGACAAGTGCTGTACTTAAGTTCTGTGTAACGATCAGAGCAATGATCGGGACCGTTGGAAGAACGATCACGATACTATCTTTGAATGTTCGGATCTTATGAGCATTTGCTGATAATCTGTTCGCGAGATAGATCACAACCAGAATCTTAGATACTTCTGATGGCTGAAACTGAAATCCTGCGATGCTGATCCAGCGGACTGCACCCTTCTTTGCTGCACCTATGATCAACACAAGAACTAACAGTACGATACTAGCCCAATAACAGCCATTTCCAAACTTCTCACTTTTCATGATGTGGTAATCTAGTTTACAGCATACAACCATTGCAACCGCACCTAACACTATCGCAACTGCCTGCCTTAACAGCCAGTGATAGGAATTTCCATATGTGACAGTACTCTTATATGAACTTGTACTATAGATCATAACCAGACCAAAACATATCAGAAATATTACCAGAAACAACATCGGATAATCAAAGTATCTTTTGCCGGCCATATATTTTTCTTTGATGCGATTTGCCACTTTTTAGTTCTCCTTTAATTTTCTGACACAATCTTTGAAGATATCTCCCCTGACTTCATAATTCGGGAACATTCCCCAGCTTGCACATGCAGGTGATAATAAAACTGCTTCTCCATCTTGGGCTTTTCCTGCAATGTATGAAACTGCTTCTTCCATAGAATCAACAAACTTGATCTTATCAAATCCATGTGTTTTTGCACAATCAGCGATCTTTGGTGCTGTTACACCCATCAAGATCAGTTCTTTAACTTTTCCGTCAAATGCTTCGATCCACTCATCATATGTAGATTTCTTGTCATATCCACCACCGATCAGCCATGTTGGGCGGTTCATTGCTTTGATTCCTTTGATCGCTGCATCTGGATTCGTTCCTTTAGAATCGTTATAGTATGCAACACCTTTCACTGTATCCACATATTCAATACGATGTTCTACACCTTTAAACCTCTTGATTCCTTCTTTGATATATGAAACTGGAACCCCCATAGAATAAGTCACTGCGATCGCTGCTAAAATATTTTCATAATTATGGTCTCCTAACAGATTCACATCATCTAATGTACATACGATCTGTTTCTTTCCATTTTCTTCGATGATAAATGCATCACCTTCCATGGAAACCCCTTCTTTTATTTTATGATGCAAACTGAAAAACAGAACTGTTCCATTCGCTCTGTCTGCCATAGCTCTTGTTGTATCATCTTCATAATTTAATACCATTACCTGGTCTTTTGTCTGGTTTTTCCAATGGATTCTTTTGTCTGTGCATAAACTTCTACTGTACCATGACGATCCAAATGATCTGGTGTGATATTAAGAACTGCACATACATCCGGTTTAAAATCAACGATCGTTTCTAACTGGAAACTGCTGATCTCTGCAGTTGTTACACTGTCCTCTTTTGTATCAAGCGCAAACACTTGTATATGGAATTCCGATATTTCCGACAACAAAACTGCTTTCATAATATCCTTTCATGATCTCTCCAGTCAGCGCTGTTGTCGTTGTCTTTCCGTTGGTTCCTGTGATCGCTGCGATTCTTCCTTTGGATGCCTGATATGCTAATTCAATCTCACTCCATACTGGCTTTTCCTGATCACGAAACATCTGTGCGATCGGTGCATTTACTGAAATCCCAGGACTTAACACTAATAGATCGAACTTACTTACATCTTCTTTTGTGATATTTCCTAAGATCAATGGAATCTCTTTCTTTTCATATAATTTCTCATAAAGTGCCTCTTTCTCAAGGTCTTCCTTTCCATCATACAGACTGACATCTGCACCTGTTTTTAAAAGCAGATTGACAGAACCAATTCCACTTTTTCCTGCTCCTGCTACTAAAAATTTCTTGCTTGTATCTATCATTTCTTTCTCCTTACTAAATCGCTACCAGTCCGATCAGGCAACAAACTGCCGTGGTGATCGCAAAGATTGCTACAACCTTTGTTTCTGGCCATCCTGACAATTCAAAATGATGATGGATCGGTGCCATTTTAAATAATCTTTTCCTTTTGTCATTTTAAAATATAATACCTGTGCCATAACAGATAATACCTCGATCATATAGATCAATGCAACAATTGGGATAAATAAAGACAGGCGAAGCATCAATGCTGTTGCTGCCACAAATCCCCCAAGTGCAAGCGAGCCTGTATCTCCCATAAACACTCTCGCCGGATATACATTAAATACTAAAAAACCAAGAAGTGAGCCAACCGTCGCACAAGATACCGGCCAGATTCCAGCTGCCAGATCATTATGCCCCATTCCAATGGCTGCCACTGTAAAAAATGTTGCGATCAATACCGTAACACTTGATGCAAGTCCATCCAATCCATCCGTAAAATTAGCTCCATTCACAGTTCCTAACAAAATGATAAAAACCGCTGGGATAAAAAATACTCCAAGGTTTAAATATTTACCATGTGTAAAAGGAATCAGCATCGAAGTTCCTGTCTGCGTGTAATTTATCAAATAATACGCAAAGATTCCTGTGACTATGATCTGCCCAAACATCTTCTGCCAGGCCCGCAGTCCCAGGTTCCTTTTCATAACTACCTTGATGTAATCATCGATAAATCCGATAAATCCAAATCCCAGCGTCACAAACAGCACCGGGATGATCATCGGATATCTTCTAACATAAAATAACGATGCGATTACGATTCCAAGTAATATGATCAGTCCTCCCATCGTCGGAGTCCCTGATTTCTTCAGATGTGATTCGGGTCCTTCTCCCCGGATAAACTGACCGAATTTTAATTTGTGTAAATACCTGATCATCATCGGGCTAAGAAGTACGCTGATAAAAAAGGCAATTAAAACTGGTTTTACAATACCATAATTCATGTCGCCACCTCATTTGTTCTTGTTTCGTCTACGGTTCTTTTTATCTGGCGTATATTCTTTATAAATCCCCATATATGGAAGTGCAGTTTGAAACACACTTCTCATCACAGGGGCTGCGATCGTTCCTCCATAGTAAGTTCCATGTGGTTCATCGATCAACACGATCCCAATGATCGCAGGATTGTCTGCTTTCGCAAATCCTAAAAAAGAAGAAATATATTTTCCATTTCCTCTTGGAAGTTTCTCACTGGTTGCCGTCTTTCCCCCCAATGGAAAAACCATCCATCCGGCAGTTTCTTCCTGATCCATCGGAAACAACTGCTTCTAACAATTCTTTCATCGTCTCCGATGTCTGTTTTTTTATGACACCTTCTTTCACTGAATAAAAAAAAGCTTTTAATCTTGTTCCATCCTGCTTCTGAACATATCTTCCAAAATGCGGTGTGATCAGCTTCCCGCCGTTGATCACCGCACTGACTGCTCTTAACAGCTGTAACGGTGTGATCTGTATGGACTGTCCAAAAGACATCGTTGCAAGTTCAACTGCACCGACATTCTTCTTTTGATGCATGATCGAAGATGCTTCTCCAGGAAGGTCGATCCCTGTTTTCTCAAACAATCCAAGCTGGCGGAATGTCTGATACATTCCATCCACACCAACTCTGGCACCGACATCCATAAATACTGGATTACAGGAATTCATAACACCTTCTTTAAATGTCTCACTTCCATGTCCTCCGACTTTGTGACACCGGATCTTGCGATCCTCCACAATCCGAAATCCTGGACAATTAAAATGATCATTCACGCTGACTTTCGATGATTCCAGTCCTGCAGTCGCCGTTACGATCTTAAAGACCGATCCCGGTTCATAAGTATCATTTAAACAGGAATTCCGCCACTTCTTATTGAGATATTCCTGTTGTTTCTTACTATTTGCCTTTCTTTTCTTTGCTGACAAAGAGAAAGGATCATTCAGATCATATTCTGGAACATTGACCATTGCATAGATTTCTCCATTCTGTGGATTCATCAAGATCATGGATACCTGTTTTGCCTTCTTCTCTTTCTTCACCTTCTTACATGCCTGCACGGCATAATTTTGCAGATTCACATCAAGCGAAATATAAAGATCCCCTCCGGCAACTGGTTCTTCCCTCTCTTCATATGCTCCATCGATTTCTATGCCGCTTCCATCTGTCAGTGTCCGGATCCTTCCGGACTTTCCTTTAAGATATCGATCATAAAAACCTCCAGTCCAATGATTCCCTGGTTATCTCCTCCTGTGAATCCAAGAACTTTCGATGCCAGGTTATCATATGGATATACTCTTTTGTAGTCTTCATCCACCTTGACCCCGTCAAGTTTAAACTTACGGATACGGTCTGCGATGTCTTTTTCTACATTACTTTTAATTTTTCCCTTACTGAATTTTTATATACTTTTTTTCGGATCAAAGATTCTTTGATCTCAAGATTCTCAGATAAGACTTTTATTACTTTTTCCCTCTCTGTCATCTGAGAATATATCACAGAGATCGAATAGACTGCTTTGTTCGAAGCGATCTTTACGCCATTTCTGTCGTAAATACTGCCTCTTGGCGCTTTAATCTCCCGGTCTCTTTGATGCAGGTTTCTGGCTAAACTTAAATATTTATCCGCCTGAGCGATCATCACATAAGAAAGTTTTATCGTCACAACCAAAAACCCTGTGAAAAATGCAGCCGTGACAAGCAACAGTTTTTTCTTGCTTTCGTTCTCATTTTATCTCCATGATCCCTGTCTTAATATAAAGATTATGAAAATAAAATGATGATATTACTTTTTGCTGCTTTTCGCAACATTTAATTCCTTGAGTGATCCTTCTAATACCTTCTTTGCAATCTCAACTGCAAGTCCTGTATTCGTCTGAGAATCCCTCTGAATCTCATCGATCACAACATAAACTAGCACCTGTGGATTCTCCACTGGAGAAAATCCACAAAAAGATACGATATAAGTTTCTGCACTTCTTGGAATCTTCTGTGCAGTACCAGTCTTACCACCAGCTGTATAATCTTTCATCTTTGCCTTTGTTCCAGTTCCTGAATCAACAGTTTCTTTCATGTATTTTCTTAATTTATCCGATGTCTCTTTTGAGATCGTCTGTTTCACTAACGTCGGCTCTATATTGCTGACAACTTCTCCATTACTGCTTCGAAGTTGTTTGACCACATGCGGTTTGTAATAATTTCCTCCATTGATCAGAGAACAAAATGCACTTCCCATCTGGATCATAGAGCAGTTAAATGACTGTCCAAAAGAACTTGTGGCAAGATCTGCGGCTGTCATATCTTTTGCATCATGAAGAAGCGATGCTGTCTGTGCTTCTCCAGGAAGATCGATCTCTGTCTTATTCCCAAAATTGAAATTCTTCTGATATCTTGCGAATACATTCTTGCCTTCTTTGGATGCAATCTGCATCAATGCATCATTGCACGATAATGAAATACTCTGAGACAACGTGATCAATCCATGTCCGCTTCTATGAGAACAGTGAATAGTATGCGGTCCAACCTTCTGGTATCCATCACAATAATAAGTTTCATTGCCCTTTAAGATTCCTTCTTCAAGACCAGCTGCTACCGTAAATGGCTTATATGTTGAACCTGGTTCAAATGCATTTGATACAATTGGATTCTTCCAGATTTCATTAAATGCTTTTGTCTTTTCTTTCTCACTCATCTTATTAACTTGACTTTGTGAGTATTTCTTTAAGAGATTTTTATCATCTCTTGGGCTTTCCAGATTATAGGAAGTAGAATTTGCCATTGCATAGATCTCTCCATTATTGGGATTCATCACAAGAATGCTGCTTCCCTTACTTCCATATTTCTTTTCAAACTTAGAAAGCTGATCTTCTGCCAGTTTCTGAATATTGGAGTCAATCGTTGTGACAACTGTTTTCCCATTCTCTGGCTCCACAATGGAGCTATCCTGTTCTAATTCTTCGTTTAAATATTTATATTTTCTTCCATCGACGCCTGATAAAGTACTGTTATAATACTGCTCGATCCCTCCAGTTCCGATCGTACCGTCTGATACAAAGCCAATGACCTGGCTTGCCAGTGACTGATTCGGATAACGGCGTTTGTATTTTTCATTAAATACGATCCCTGAGACATTCTCTGCTTTGTCTGAAGCGATAAAATCTTTCAGATCTGCGATCTGACTATAAGAAAGTTCTTCTCGATATACAGAATAGTAAAAATCTTTATGTCTTTTTATAAATTTTAACAACTTATCTTCATCTAACTTCATATATTTATGAAGTGCATCAATGGTTGCTTTCTGTACCTCTTCGGATCTTAAAATATTCTTTGGTTCTAAAACCAATGTATACATCTTCTGGCTGGTTGCTAATGTATTTCCATCACGATCTAAGATATCTCCCCTTTTATACGGAAGCGTTTCACTAGAATAATTCTGCTGTGATAATACCTGTCTTTTGTAAATTCCGTTCTTAAATATACTAAAATAGATCAATCTTCCAATCAGTAGAACAAAAAGAAGTGCTATGATTCCGCACGCGATCATCGTACGTCGTTTCATAGCATCATTTAATCGTTTGATAGGTTTTCTTCTTTTCTTCAAGTTTGCCACCTCTTAGTCTGCTTTTGGTATCTTCCCGTACTGGCGTATGTATTCTGCATCCTGGCTCTCATAACGAAGAGTATGTTTGGAATCTGGTTTCACCATTCCATATTTCTTTGCCGCAGTTTCTACAGTATCAAAACGAATACTCTGTTCAATCTCAAGATTCAGATCTTCATTCTCTACCTGCAGCGTGTTCAACTGTGTCTTTGCATCCGTAAGAGCCGCTTTTTGATTCAAAACTTTCGTACGCTCTGACAGATAAAGAAACTTGCAACTGCGATCACACAAAGTCCCGCAACTAATACCTTGATAAAGGCCAGATCGATTGACATTGCTCTCTTCTGATTCTGTCTTGTTGACTCCTTTACCTGATGTTCTCTTCTTGGTCTTGTCTTCCTTGGCTGTCTGCGCACTGGCTCTGCAGCAAGATCTTCTATCTTCCTTGCTGTATTGCCATAGATCATGTTATATCGTTCTTGTCTCGTCTTGTCCATTGATACTCTCCCTTATTCTGCCCTTTCAAATACTCGAAGCTTGGAACTTTTTGCTCTCTTATTGTACTCTAGTTCTTCTTCCCCTGGAATGATTGGTTTTCTTGTTAACTGTTTTCCTTTCGATACGTTGCCACATACACATACTGGGAAGTTTGGCGGGCATGTACAAGGATTCTCATTCTTCTTAAAAGCTCGTTTGACGATACGGTCTTCTAAAGAATGGAAGGTAATGATACATAATCTTCCACCTGGATTTAAAAGATCGATCATCGCATCAATGCTGTCTTTCAATACGTCTAATTCTCTGTTACATTCGATACGGATCGCCTGAAATGTCTTCTTCGCCGGATGTCCTCCAACGGCTCTGACTTTCATCGGAATCGCACCTTTGATGACTTCTATTAACTGTCCGGTCGTTTCGATCGGACTTTCTTTTCTCTTATTCACGATATGTTTTGCAATGTTCTTTGCAAATTTCTCTTCGCCGTAGTCTCTGATTATATGGAATAGTTCCATCTCGGAATATTCATTGACAATATCTCTTGCAGTCAGTGACTGTCTTTGATCCATTCTCATATCAAGCGGAACATCTTCTCTGTAAGTAAATCCACGTTCCTTATCATCTAACTGAAAGGATGATACCCCAAGATCTAACAAGATTCCATCGACATGTTCGATTCCAAGATCATGTAACACTTTCGGCATGTTTACATAATTATCACGCACGATCGTTACTTTGTCCTTAAACGATTCTAACCGCTTCGTGCTTGCAGCAATCGCATCCGCATCCTGGTCGATCCCGATGTATCTTCCTTTCTCTGATAGTTTCTGGCATACATGATATGCATGTCCGCCTCCGCCCAGAGTCCCATCCACATAGATTCCGTCTGGTTTAATATGTAGTTCTTCGATCGTTTCGTCTAATAAAACGGAAATGTGTTTAAATTCCATAATCCACCTAACTTATATGCTTAATCCTAATTCCTGCATGCTGGCTGCGATATCATCCATATCCTCATAAGAATTGTTCTCAATCCACTTCTCCTTACTCCAGATCTCGATGCGGTCAGCCATTCCTGTTAATACAACTTCTTTCTTCATCTGGGCAAATTCCCGAAGTGTCGCTGGGATCAAGGTTCTTCCCTGCTTGTCCATCTCACATGGAGCTGCCCCTGCCATGAAAAATCTCGAAAACTTTCTGGCATCTTTATTAATAAGTGGCAAAGTTTTTAGCTTCCCTTGAAAACTTTCCCATTCGTTTTGTGGGAACACAAACAGGCATCCATCCAATCCCTTTGTCATCACAAATTCCTGACCTAATTCTTCCCGGAATCGTGAAGGAATGATCAGCCTGCCTTTTGCATCAATCGTGTGATTAAATTCCCCCATAAACATGGACATCACCACTTTCCACCACTTCTTACCACTTATAAATTTCATTTTATACGATAGACTTATAAATTGCAAGGAATAATCCACAATCAAATCTTAGTTTTTTCTTAGAAATCCTTGTTTTTTTGCACAAAAAAGAAGGGATTCCCTAAAAGTGGTTTTATTTCCCTTCTTTTTGTGTCTTATTTCGTTATTTTCTTCCTTTTATATATGATAAATGCCGTTCCAAATACTGCAAGGATCAGTGCTAAGATCTGGGATACCCTGATTCCTGTAGATCCGATCATCAGGGAATCGGTCCTTAATCCTTCAATCAAAAATCTTCCGATTCCATAACCAATACAATAAATGGCGATCAATTCTCCATCAAATTTCTTTCTCTTCGTAAAAAAGAAAATGATCAACAGTAGTAAAACAAGATTCCACATAGATTCATATAAGAATGTCGGATGTACCTGAATAAAGGTTGCTGCTTCATTTCCAGATACAACATAAGTTGCCTTATCATACAATCCATTGGATACGATCTCATCAATCCTTCCGTGTTCAATAAAGAAATTTGTCGGAATCTGCATTGCAAATAAACTGTTGGTATATGATCCAAACGCTTCTCTGTTAAAGAAATTGCCCCATCGTCCAAGAATCTGACCGACAAGCAGTCCTTTTACCGCCACATCTCCAAACTGAAGCATAGATAAATGTTTCTTCTTGCAGAAGATATATAATGTGATTGCACCTGCGATCACACCTCCATAAATTGCAAGTCCTCCATTTCTGATCTGTATGATCTCTGACAAATGATTCTTATAATAATCCCATGAAAAGATCACATAATAGAGTCTTGCTCCTACGATCGCCGGAATGATCATCGTGATCAGATAGTCAAAGACTAATTCCGGATCAAATTTATTTTCATGTTTTGCTGCGTAATAGGAAACGATCAATCCAAGCAAGAATCCTGTTGCAATGATCATTCCATAATATTTGATCTCAAACCCTCCAATATTGATTCCATCACCGACATTTTTCAGTACAATCCCTAAATGTGGGAATCTGATTTGATGTTCCATCACTTTTCTTCCTTTCTAAAGCCTCGTTTTGTCTCTTCTTTGTTTTGTTACTCAAATCAAAGATATCTTATCCCATTTCTCTTTTCTTTTCAAGTCGCTTATGGTAAACTATCTACAGTATGACCTTGGATATTTTTTCAAGGTCTGTTTTAAGAAATACCCATGAGAAAGGAAATTAATAGATTATGAAATTAGGAATCGTTGGATTACCAAACGTCGGAAAGAGTACATTATTTAACTCTTTAACAAAAGCCGGTGCTGAATCCGCTAACTATCCATTCTGTACGATCGACCCTAATGTGGGAATCGTAACAGTTCCAGATGCTCGTGTTGATTATCTGGCTGAGAAATACCATTCAAAGAAAGTGATCCCTGCAGCGATCGAATTCGTTGATATCGCAGGTCTTGTAAAAGGAGCTTCCAAAGGTGAAGGTCTCGGAAACCAGTTCCTTGCAAATATCCGTGAAGTCGATGCGATCGTTCACGTTGTTCGTTGTTTTGATGATGGAAATATCGTTCACGTTGATGGTTCTGTAAACCCACTTCGTGATATCGAAACGATCAACTTCGAGCTGATCTTCTCTGATATCGAAGTGTTAGACCGTCGTATCGCAAAATCAACAAAAGGATCAAGAAATGACAAATCTCTTGCTCACGAAGTTGAATTCTTATCTAAAGTGAAAGCTCATCTGGAAGATGGAAAGCTTGCTAAGACATTTGAAGTCGATGATGAAGAAGATCAGGAAATCTTAAATTCCTGCAACCTGTTAACGATCAAACCAGTCATCTTTGCTGCGAACGTTAACGAAGATGAACTTGCTGGAGAAGATAACGATTATGTAAAAGCTGTCCGTGAGTATGCTGCAGACGTTGATGCGAAAGTATTCGTTGTATGTGCTCAGATTGAACAGGAAATCTCTGAATTAGATGATGATGAGAAGAAAGAATTCTTAGAAGATCTTGGATTAGAAGAATCTGGTCTTGAAAAACTGATCTCTGCCAGCTACTCTCTTCTTGGACTGATCAGTTTCTTAACTTCCGGAGAAGACGAGACACGTGCTTGGACAATCAAAGAAGGTACAAAGGCTCCTCAGGCTGCTGGTAAGATCCATACAGACTTTGAGCGTGGATTTATCTGTGCTGAGGTTGTTTCTTTTGAAGATCTTAAGGAGTATGGTACAATGCAGGCTTGTAAGGAGAAAGGGCTTGTACGTCAGGAAGGAAAAGAATATGTTGTGAAAGATGGGGATATTATTGTATTCCGCTTTAATGTTTAATTTATAGTTTCTTTACCATAGACTTTGAGTATATAAGATATCATAACAATCAAATAGTTCCCGTCCACAACACGCGTTTTATTCATCGTT
>ENA-OUNH01000034-OUNH01000034.1-human-gut-metagenome-genome-assembly--contig:-NODE-34-length-54528-cov-6.006746_pt1 | contig 54528 bp, 53 predicted proteins | sample MGYA00242806_ERZ504814 | MGnify/ENA primary metagenome ERZ504814 (study PRJEB26092, sample SAMD00036389) | human gut metagenome | host: Homo sapiens | study: EMG produced TPA metagenomics assembly of...
TCATGTGTCAGCAACCGTACGGACACGTCTGCACTTAGCGAGTGGATGGTCGTTAGACCATTCAGGAGCTTAGTACAGCTACGTGGGAGTCCGAACGCGAGTGGGTTGCAGGCACATGATCTCTTTTATAATATTCCACCAATAATTTCCGTCATTCAAACTACAAATCACAATTTATCCCCCTGCCAAACATCCTTCACCTTCATCTCATGCACAATCCTATTCAAAACTTTCCGCTTATAAACACTCCACTCAGGAGCAATCAACAAATCTCTCGGTCCATCTCCAGTTAATCGATGAATCACGATCTCAGGACTCAGATTCTCAATACATTTCAAAATCAGATCAACATAAGACTCCAAAGTAAACACATCAAAGGGATGGTCCTCATAATGATCAGCCAGATCCGTATTCTTCAAAATATGCAGCATAGAAAATTTAACCCCATGAATCGGAAGGTGATTCAGATAACGAACTGACTCAAGCATCATATCATCCGTTTCACCAGGAAGCCCAAGAATCAGGTGAACAACAGTCAATACACCGATTTTATGAAGATTCATAACTGCTTCATCAAAACAAGACAAAGGGTACCCACGCCGGATAAAAGAAGCGGTCTCTTCATGAATCGTCTGCAGACCAAGTTCCACAAACACAGGTTTGATCTTATTTAATTGATTTAAAAGTTCCAAAACCTCGGCAGGCAAGCAATCCGGTCTGGTACCGATCGCAAGAGCAACGATTCGCGGATTATTGACCGCTTCCATATATAAAGCTTCCAGTTTTTCAATCGGACCATAAGTATTCGTAAAAGCCTGAAAATAAGCAATATACTTCCCATTCTCAATCTTTCTAGAAACCATCTCAATTCCAGCGGTGATCTGATCTGTCACAGACAAAGCAGCTGAAGAAGCAAAATCCCCGGAACCGCCCTCACTGCAAAAGATACAACCACCAGTTCCAAGTGTTCCATCTCTGTTTGGACAGGTAAAACCACCATCTAAGGATACTTTATAAATTTTCTCACCAAAATAATTCTTTAAAAAACTATCAAACGAATAATAACGTTTTCCATGCCAATTCATATGATCATAACTCCTAACTACAAGTTTGTTATCTACAAGATAGCACGAAAAATGTGGAAATTCCAGTGTTTTCAAGTCACAAAATGTTCATAACATTAACATGTACTGTTCATAAAACTACCATGAGATGTTCAAAAAGATTTTCTACAATAACAAACAGAAAATCAAAAACAGCATATGAATTGGAGGCATATATGGAAAAGAAAAATATGATATCAAAAATAAAGAATCATAAACTATGTTGTATTGTGATCATTTTAGCATTACTTGGTGGCGGAGGATTTGGAATTTATAAATTCTTCTTCCAGAAAAAGCAGCCACAAAAAACGGTACAGACACAGAAAGCAACAACAGGAACGATTGAAAAGACAGTAGAAGGAAGTGGTTCTGTAAAAGCAATAACGCAAAATGTCACATTTTCCAGTGATGTCACCGTACAGTCAGTTCTTAAAAAGACGGAGCGGCAGTCAAAAAGGAGATGTGATCGCTAAGCTTACAAGTTCTGATCTGGAAGATTCAATCACACAGTTAGAAAGCCAGATTGAAACTCTAGAAGATACGATTGAAGGTAGTGATTCATCCGATGATGATTATGCAAGTAATGTACGAAAATATAAAGATCTGACAATGAAGTTATCAACCTTGAAAACAGAAAGAAGTAACCTGACAGTTACATCAAAATATAATGGAATCGTAAGTGGCACGATCACAAAAGGAAAAACGATCAGTAAAGGCCAGAGTGTATGCAAAGTACTGAAAACAAGCAGTTATAAAGTAACGATCAATGTTGATGAATTAGATATCAAAAGTGTCAAGAAAGGCCAGAGTGTTACAGTAACAGCAGATGCAGTGGAAGATAAGACATTTACAGGGAAAGTAACAAAAGTATCGAAAGTTGGATCAACAAGTGATGGAGTTGCGACATATCCAGTCACGATCCAGTTAAGTAATGCAGCTGACCTTTTGCCATCCATGAGTGTCACAGCAACGATCACAACAGCCAAAGCAGAAAATGCGGTCTTAGTCCCAGTATCAGCAATCCAGACAAAAGACGGGGAAAGTTATGTAACAGTAGTAACGGATGACAATGAAAATGGAACACAGACCAAAGTAGAGACAGGGATCATCAATGATACTTATGCACAGATCACATCAGGAGTCAGCGAAGGAGATCAGGTTAAGACCATCACAAGAAGCAGTAGCAGCTCTGATGAAAAATCCGATATGAAAGGTGGAATGGATGCACCATCTGGTGGTGGAATGCAAGGTGGAAATAAGCAAGGCGGTGGAATGTCATCTGGTGGAAAACAGTAGGAGGTGATCATTATGATATCCGTAAAAAATCTAAAGAAAACTTATTTTCTTGGTGGAGAAGAAGTTCATGCATTGGATGATGTGTCACTTTCGATCAAAGAGCACGAATTTGTGGCAATCATCGGGCAGTCAGGAAGCGGAAAATCAACATTTATGAATATGCTTGGATGCCTTGACCGCCCGGATTCTGGAGAAATAACACTGGATGGAACAGATATTTTAAAATGTAAAGAAAAAGAATTATCAGTGATCCGCAATAAAAAGATTGGATTTATCTTTCAACAGTTCCATCTGCTACCAAAACTCTCCGCACTGGAGAATGTAGAACTTCCGCTGATCTATCAGGGAATGCCGACAAAGAAGCGAAGAGAAAAAGCAGTAAAGGCATTAAAAGCAGTTGGTTTGGAAAAACGAATGAACCACAAACCTAATCAGCTTTCCGGAGGACAGCAGCAAAGGGTCGCGATCGCAAGAGCGTTAGTCGGAGAGCCATCCCTGATCCTTGCCGACGAACCGACAGGAAATTTAGATTCCAGATCAGGAAAAGAGATCATGATGTTGCTGCATAACCTTTATGAAGAAGGAAATACGATCGTATTGATCACACATGACAACAATGTGGCAATGGAAGCACCGCGACAGGTACAAATCAGCGATGGAAAGATCATAAAAGATTCAGGAGGTGAGGCAGAATATGAAGATCACACAAGCAATTAAAATGGCATTTGCTTCTATATGTTCAACAAAATTAAGATCATTCTTAACCATGCTTGGAATCATTATCGGTGTGATGAGTGTTACAGTTCTTGTATCGATTGTACAAAGTACGACAAATAACGTCAGTGACACATTATCACAATTAGGCGGCAATGTGATCTCAGCAACGGTAACAAGCAGAAGAAGCAATAAGATCACAACCAGTGACATTAAAAGCCTTGAAAATAACCCAGCAATCGAGAGTGTATCACCGATCATTTCAGGAAGCTCTACAGCAAAAGCATCTGGAAATTCATCCAGTGTAACATTAAAAGGAATTACAGAGGAATACGAAGATATTCAAAATATCAGTGTACAAAAAGGACGTTATATCTTAGATGTAGATAATGATAACCGGCTGCAAGTCTGCCTCATTGGAGTCACAGCAGCCAAAGACTTATTTGGACATACCGATGTAGAAGGAGAAACAATCCGAATCTCAGGAAGAAACTTCAAGATCATAGGAGTCTTAGAAGAAGATGGATCATCTCAGAGAGACTCCAACGATTCAGTAATCTATACTCCATTTACAACAGCACAAAGGATCATGCAAAACAGCACGATCAGCAGTTTTTATGTATCTGCAACAAATGAAGGAATGCTTAACATGGCAGAAAGTGCAGTAGATAGCTTCCTGTTAGAAAAAACAGGAGATGAAGATTCCTATACGATCACAAATCAGTCTGATATCGCAGACAGCGTCAGCGACGTTACAAACTCCATGACATATATGATCGGAGGAATCGCAGGAATCTCACTTCTGGTAGGTGGGATCGGAATCATGAACATCATGCTTGTGTCCGTTACAGAACGAACAAAAGAGATCGGAATCCGAAAAGCCATCGGGGCGAAGAAGAAAGATATCCTGGCTCAATTTATGATCGAGTCAACCGTTCTGTCCTGTATGGGAGGTGTGATCGGAATCGCATTAAGTGCAGCAACCATTTTTGGAATGAATCAGTTAATGTCAGCAGATTATACGATATCAGCAGGAATTAGTCTGATCGCATTAGCATTTTCAGCGATACTTGGAATCGTGTTTGGATTATATCCTGCTAATAAGGCAGCGAATTTAAAACCAATCGAAGCGTTGAATTTATAAAATACTTTGAAGCCTCTTGCGTAATGTATTATAATATATACATTACACAGGAGGCAAAATCATATGAAAAAGCGATCAAAAGAAATATTAGATTTGTTAGGCCGAAGAGAAAATGATCACACGATTTCAACACTAGCAGCAAAATTTGAGGTTTCAGAACGCACGATTCGTAATGATATTAAAGATATCAATGACTACCTCAAAGAACAAGAGATCAAACCGATCCGTTTTGGAAGTAACGGCTTAATCGTGATGGAAGAAGATATAAGTCAGGCGAGAGAGACAACACAGCAGGAAGATTTTTATACATACAAACTATCAAAAGAAGAACGAAGAATGCTTGCAGCAGCAATTTTGATCAATACGAAAGATCATATTACATTATCACAAATCGCAGATATATTATATGTAAGCCGTGCTACGATCATTAATGATCTGGATGAAGTCAAAAGAATGTTGGAATCAGGAAAATTAAAAGTAATCTCACATTCAAATAAAGGATTAAGACTTGAAGGATTAGAAGGAGATAAACGTTTATTCTTATTAAGATTAATGTCTGTAGGTTCTAATGGAATTAAAGAAAATTCAACAATCCGGAGTTTTTTTAAAGGTCTGAATATGGAAATTAAGATGAGTGAAGATGAACGAAGGAATCTTCAAAAGATCATCAATGAACAGGAACATGCCTATGGAAGATTTATGACGGATGATTCTTTTGACTATTTACTTCAATATCTGATGCTTTCCATTGAAAGAATTCGCAATGGAAATGTAATGACAGAACCAATTGAAGGGAACAAAAGCAAATATGCAATGGCGAAAGATATTCAAAAATACATCTGTCAGTATTGGGATTTAGAAGATGCCAAAGGCGAAGTGGATTTCTTATGTGGTGTGCTGGATAGTATGAGCTATGTAAAAAGACAGCGAAGAGAACAAAAGATTATAGGACTTCAACTGGTTACAAGAAAATTTATTGAACATATTTCAAAAGATCTTGGTGTAAACTTAAATAGAGATTTTGCGTTTTATGAGAATCTGACAGATCATTTAGAATCTATCATTATGCGTTCCTTTAATGTAACACAGAGGGATGATTTTCTAAAACAATATGTGGAAAAGAATCCTAAGGTCTTAGAAGTTGTTCAAAAGTATAAAGATATGCTAAGTAATTTTATGGATCGAGAGATATCTGAGATTGAGATTGACTATATTGTAATTCATATTTGTGCAGCGCTAGAGCGCAGAAAGAAAAAAGAAGTGGAATTCCGTGTGCTGATCGTATGTGGCGGAGGAATCGGAACTTCGCAGCTGCTTCTTGCCAAGATGAGGAATCGTTTTGATTTTCATGTGGTAGATGTAGTTTCAGCACATTTACTGGATAATGAGAAGTATCAGAATATTGATCTCGTGATATCAACAATTCCATTAAGAGACTATGAAGGGGAATACATTCTTGTATCTCCGGTATTTTCTGATGAAGATTATTTAAGAGTAAATGGAAAGATTGAAGAGATTCAGGAAAAACATAAGATTGAACCAATTCCGATTCAGGAAAGAGTTGCATTGCCACAAAAAGATGCACAGAAATTGATCGATGAATTAAGTCAGATTATCAAAGATCCTTCATTGATGAATCAAGTAACAAGAAAAGTACAGGAATTCTTTGGGATTGAAGTAGAGATACAGGAACCATTTTTATGTGAATTATTAACAGCAGCCGATATTCAGCTAGACATAGAATGTAGTGATTGGAGAGATGCGATTATCAGATCAGCACAGCCATTATTAGATCAAGGCAAGATAGAAGATAAATATATTGATGCCATGATCGACAATGTAAAGGAGAATGGTGCCTACATTATAATCTCTCCAGAATTTGCATTACCACATGAAGGATTTGACAGAGGATGCAATGAAGTTGGAATGAACTTGATCCGCTTAAAAGAACCTGTTACGATCGAAGATATTGACGGAGAGATCGCTAAGGTAAGATTTTTCTGCTGCATGAGCACAGAAGATCATAAAAAGCATATGAAAGCCTTCTTTCATTTGGTCAATATGCTGACAAATCGTGGGTTTAAGGAAGAACTTGCAGCAGCGAAGACACCAGAAGAGGCCGCAGATACGATAAGGAAATACGAGATACGTATCAAATAATAAGATACATTGTTATAGAAGAAAGTAAAGCAGGTTGAAAACCTTTCACAGATTTTTGAAAAGTTTTCAATCTGTTTATATTTTTGCAAAAATCAAGGAAAGTCTTTTGACTGTTTTTTTCTTTGCAACCATAATATAATAAAACCATCGAAAGGACGTCACTTCAAAGTAACAAAAAATAGAGTAGAAAAGAGAAAAAAGGAGGAGTCACAAAAATGGTTTGGGAAAAGCTGAAGGAAGAACTGATCATACCGGGACTCGAAGCAAAATCAAGCGATGACATTTTTGAAGCACTCGGAGGAAAACTTGTAAAACAAGGGTATTGCAAAGAAAGTTATGTGCAGGCTTTAAAAGATCGTGAAGCTGAATTTCCAACAGGAATCAATACAGGAGAAAAAGGAGTCGCAATTCCACATACAGACGTAAGCCATGTAAACAAAAAAGGAATTGCAATCGCAACATTAAAACAACCAGTCGAATTTGTAGAGATGGGAACGGATGATGAATATGTAAATGCACAAGTCATTTTCATGCTGGCAGTTGATGAGAAAGGACATCTTGAATTATTACAGGCAATCTTGGCAGTCCTTCAGGATCAGGAAGTATTAAAGAAATTAATCAAAGCAAAAGACGCAAAAGAAATCATCGAAATCATCAAAGAAAAGGAGAATATATAATTATGAAGAAGAAAGTAATCGTAGCATGTGGAGGAGCAGTCGCAACATCAACAATCGCAGCAAACGCAATCGTAGAATTAGCAAAAGAAAATAACATTGATATCGAAATCGCACAGGTAAGAATTTCAGAGATCGCATCTAATCTTCCAGCAGATCTGATCGTGACAACATCAAAGGTAAAAAGAGACTTTGGAGTACCTCTTATTACAGGAATGCCATTTGTATCAGGATTAGGTGTAGATAAGACAAAAGCTAAGATTCTTGAAGTATTAAATAAGTAAGATGAAAGAAAAGACTAGACGTAAGAGACCATTTTAAAAAGACATAAGAAATGAATATAAAATTTATTTGAAACGTTTATTTTAAAATGGTTTTTTTATAAAGGTATATGTAAAAATATAGAATAAAATCAAAAAAAAGGGAGAGACAAACATGGGAATTTTTGGAGATATGATCAATTACATCATTGATATGGGAGCGTCCGCAATGCTTCCACTTGTAATTGCGATCTTAAGTATTATCGTAGGAGTAAAAATTGGTAAAGCGGTTCGTGCAGGTTTGATGGTTGGTGTGGGTTTTGTAGGATTAGGACTGATCGTAGACATGATGAACGCAAACCTTGGACCAGCTGCACAGCAGATGTCTAAAAACTTTGGATTAAGCATGAGTGTTGTAGACCTTGGATGGCCAGGAATGTCCCCAATCACATGGGCATCAAGTATCGCAACTGTTGCGATTCCAGTCGCGATCTTAGTCAACATTATCATGTTAGTATTAAAACTTACAAAAACAGTTAATATTGATATTTGGAATATCTGGCATATGACATTTACAGGAGCGATCGCATATGCAGTCACAGGAAACTTTGCGATCGGTATTGGTGGAGTTGTTGTTCATGCTATCATTGCTTATAAATTTGGTGATCTTTATGCGCCATTAATGGAAGATTACTTTGAATTAGACGGAATCACTGTACCTCATGGAACAGGAACATGGATGGCACCATTTGCATTTGCAATTGATGCAATTATTGAGAAGATTCCTGGATTAAATAAAATTGATTTTTCAATCGATAATTTACAGGAAAAAGTTGGAGTATTAGCAGAGCCTATCGTTATCGGTGGTATCCTTGGTGCAATCGTAGGAGCCTTAGCTGGATATGATTTCTCAGCAGCATTCCAGTTAGGTATCAAGATGTCAGCCGTTATGGTATTAATGCCTAAGATCACAAAATGTATCATGGACGGATTAATGCCATTATCAGAAAGAATGAAAGAAATCTTAACAAAGAAATCTCAGTCTGGAGAAGCTGAATTTTATATCGGACTTGACCCAGCAATCATCCTTGGAGATTCAGAAGTCGTAACAGTTGGACTGATCTTCATTCCATTAACAATCTTGATCGCGATCATCGTGCCAGGAAATACAATCCTTCCATTTGGTGATTTAGCAACAATCGGATTCTTCATTGGTATCGCAGTAGCAGTACATAGAGGAAATTTATTCAGATCATTGATTTCAGGATGTGTGATCATGTTCACAACCATCTGGATCGCAAGTCAGGCAATCCCTTGGACAACAGCATTAGCGAAATCTGTAAACCTAACAAACGGAGCTTCACAGGTAGCAGCACTTGATCAGGGTGGAAGTCCAATCACATATCTGTATACACAGATCGTGACACAGCAGAACATCAAAGGACTGGTAATTATCGGAATCATTTATGTGATTTGCATGATCTTTACAGTTCGTGGATCTAAACAGAGAGCAGCAGCTTTAAAAGAAAGCGAATATTAAAAACAAGCAAACAATGATATAAAAGTGTAAATATATGAACGGGCGGACTTAAAAAAGTCTGCCCCGAACTTTAGAGGAGGAAAAGAGATGCCTTTAGTTACAACAAAACAGATGTTATTAGATGCCCAGGCAGGAAATTATGCAGTTGGGGCTTTCAATGTAGAGAATATGGAAATGGTCATGGCGGTTATGGAAGCAGCAGAGGAGTTAAAATCTCCAGTTATCATGCAGACAACACCATCTACAGTTAAATATGCAGGATTAGATTTCTTCCTAGCAAATGTAAAAGCAGCAGCAGAAAGAGCAAGCGTGCCAGTAGCCATGCATTTAGACCATGGAAGCAGTTTTGAATTAGCAATGCAGGCATACAGAACAGGATACACATCTATCATGATCGATGGATCTCACGGAAGTTTTGAAGAAAATGTTGCAGTATCCAAAGCAGTTGCAGATGCATGTGCACCATCAGGAATTCCAGTTGAAGCAGAACTTGGTAAAGTTGGAGGAAAAGAAGATGACTTAGATGGTGGAGATGACAACCCATATACAGATCCAGCACAGGCTGTCGAATTTGTAAAACAAACAGGAGTTACATCCTTAGCTGTGGCAATCGGAACAGCGCACGGTGTATACAAAGGAGAACCAAAACTTGACTTAGATCGATTATCAGAAATTCGTAAAGTTGTTGATATTCCATTAGTATTACACGGAACAAGCGGTGTACCAGATGCAACCGTTACAGAGTGTGTAAATCGAGGAATCTGTAAAGTAAATTATGCAACAGATTTAAGAATTGCATTTACAAACGGAGTTGAAAAAGTATTTGAAGAAAATCCAGATGTCATTGACCCTAAGAAATACAATGCAGCAGGAAAAGAATGTGTCAAAGAATACGTTATGTCCAAAATGAAAGTATGCAAGAGTGTAGGAAAAGCAAACTAATACATCAGGAAGGAGAATAAGCATGAAAGCAGGAGTTGTACACGCAAAAAATGATATTCGTTATGAAGAAATTGAAAAACCACAGCCAAAGAAAGGGCAGGTTTTAATTAAAGTAAAATATACAGGAATCTGTGGATCAGACGTACCACGAGTAAACGGAGATGCATGTCATTTCTTCCCTAATGTATTAGGACATGAATTTTCAGGTACGATTGAAGAAGTTGGAGAAGGAGTTACAACACTAAAAAAAGGTGATCGTGTTGCCGGGGTTCCATTGGTACCATGTATGGAATGTGAAGATTGTCAGAAAGGAAATTATTCTTTGTGTAAGCATTACAGCTTTATTGGATCTAGAGAATTTGGAAGTTTTGCGGAATATGTAACAGTTCCAGAAAAGAATGCAGTCAAATTCGAAGATGAAGTAAGCTTCGAACAAGGGGCATTCTTTGAACCAGCAACTGTCGCACTTCATGGATTAAACAGAGTGGATTATCATGCAGGAGAATGCGTTGCGATTCTTGGTGGGGGAACCATCGGATTATTCACAGCACAATGGGCAAAGATTTTTGGAGCAAAGAAAGTTGTTGTATTTGATATTAGTCCAGAAAGACTTGAATTAGCGAAAAAATTAGGGGTAGATGAAGGAATTAACACTTTAGACGAAGACTTTATGAATCAGGCAATGGCAGTAACAGATGGAAAAGGATTCGGGTATATTTATGAAACAGCTGGAGTGACTACAACAATGAAATATGCATTCGAATTGGCTGCAAATAAAGCTAGTGTATGCTTTATCGGAACACCGACAAGAGAATTAAACTTTTCCGTAAAAGAATGGGAAAACATCAATCGAAAAGAATTTACATTAACAGGTTCATGGATGTCATATAGTGCTCCATTTCCAGGAAAAGAATGGATCTTAACAGCACATTATTTCAAGACAGGACAGTTAAAATTTGAAGATTCTTTAATCTTTAAGAAGATACCATTAAGCAGGATTGATGAAGCATTCGAAATGTACAAAACACCAGGAACTGTAAAAGGTAAGATTTTAATTGACAGTGAGGCATAATTATGATTACAACGGTAACATTAAATGTATCTGTAGATAAAGCATACTATATCAAAGGCATTGTTGTACCAGGAACGGTTGCACGTGTCCAGAAATGTGTCAATTCTGCAGGCGGAAAAGGATTAAATGTATCAAGAATCATAGATTTTTGTGGAGAAGAAGTGTTAGCAACAGGATTTGCCGGAGGATTTAACGGAGCTTATGTGGAAGACATGTTAAAGAAAGATGGAATCCCAAGCAGATTTACAAAAACACAGTCAGAGACAAGAAGCTGCATCAACATTTTGGCAGAAGATGAGTCGTCTACAGAATACTTAGAACCTGGAGCACCAGTCAGTGAAGAAGAAATACAGCAGTTTTTAGAAGATTTTGACCGAATTGTTGACGAAAGCGATATCATCACAATATCAGGAAGCATACCAGCCGGGGTTCAAAAAGACATCTATGCAACATTAGTTAAAATGATCAAAAACAAGGGAAAGAAAGTCATTTTAGATACGAGTGGAGATTACTTAAAAGAAGGAATCAAAGCAGGACCAACAATGGTTAAGCCAAATGACGAAGAACTAGAAGCTTTACTTGGTATCAAGATCGAAAATAGATATCAGACGATCGATGCAGCCAAAGAAATGCGTGAGAAATACGGAATCGAATATGTTGTTGTATCTTTAGGTGGAGATGGAGCTTTAGTCGTATGTGAAGAAGGAATCTTCCATGGTAAACCACCGAAATTAAAAGCAGTCAATACCGTAGGATGTGGAGATTCTATGGTGGGAGCATTTGCAGTCGCATTCAAACAGGGAAAAGGGATTCAGGATGCCCTGACCTATGCGATCGCCGTATCCGCAGCCAATGCAATCAATCCAGAAACAGGACATATCCGCAAGGAAGATGTAGAAAACATCCTTCCACAGGTAGAGATCAAGAAATTATAATTTACAGGGGAAGATCAATATGGAATATACATTAAAAATAAAAAACTCACCGTGGTCTTCGAATCCAAGGGAGCAACACTTCATTCCATCAAAGACAATGATGGAGTGGAATACCTCTGGGAAGGAAATCCAGAGTACTGGTCCGGACAGGCACCAGTTCTATTTCCAATTTGTGGAAGCATCAGAGATGATAAAGCACAGATTGGAAATAGAAAACAGACAAACATGCCAAGACATGGTGTCGTAAGAAAAAAAGAATTCAAGTGTGTTGAGCAGACAGAAAACAGCATCTTATTCGAGATTGAAAGCAACGAAGAAATGCTTGCTCAGTATCCATATGAATTCAAACTGGGAATCAACTATATCCTGGAAGGTAAGAAGATCACAACCAGATATATTATTGAAAATAAAGACAAAGAAATCATGCCATTTCAGATCGGAGGACACCCAGGATTCCACTGCCCACTCTATAAAGAGGAAAGTTACGAAGACTACGAATTAGTTTTTGAGCAAAAAGAAACCTGCACCGTTCCAACTCCAGTCACAGAAACTGGACTGATCGACATGGAACACAGAAGCGAATTCTTAAAAGACACAGACACATTACCATTAAAACATGATTTGTTCTCCGTAGACGCAGTCATCTTAGACCAGCTGAAATCCAGAGCAGTCACATTAAAGAGTAAAAAACATAACAAAGGAATCCGCATAGACTTTAACCAGTTCCCATATCTGATCCTATGGTCAACAGCCAAAGAAGCAGATTTCGTAGCGCTGGAACCATGGATCGGACTCTCAACCTGCAGCGATGAAGGTGATAAATTCGAAGAAAAACGAAATATCCAGTATGCACAGGCAGGGGAAGTGAAAGAATACGAATTTCACATCAATATATTATAGAAAATAAAAAACAGCAATATCGCATAATCTTAGTAGAAAAACCTCATTAAATCCATATACAATAAATTCCAAGATTCTACATAGGTTGGTGATGTTGCTGCTTTTTTGCAATTATTAATCAACTACATTCAAATCAAAATCTCAATCACAAAACTCAAAGTTTCATGTTCTCCAGGCTCCAAGAATCGCACCCCTCTTTTATGTTCAAACACATCATCCTCATCACTGCAGGTAGAAGTTCCACTCCAAGGTTCCAAAGCAACAAAAGGTCCATCATTTGCACTAGACCATACACCCAGATAATCAAAATCAGGGAAAGTAACTAAGATACCATGACCGCTTTCCTTATGTTTTAATGCAACCGTGCGTGATTTCAACTGATCAAAGATCAAAGCATCCTTGTAAAATAAAGAATGTTTTACATGGATCACAGTTTCATGATCAAGAACAGGAATACGATCGTTGTTATTGATCAAACCATCATCTGTAAGCTGTGCACAGGCAGCAGTTTCCGGTTGTTCAAATTCCACGATATAATCTTCAAAATTCTCCCCTTCATACACTGGACAGTTAAATGCAGGATGACCGCCAATACAGTAAGGCATAACGATGTCCCCATGATTGATCACCTTATGACTGACTTTCACTCCATGATCCGTTAATTCATAGATCATCTGGAGTTCAAAATCATAAGGATACTGTTCTTTCGTAGAATCATCCGCTTTCAAAGAATAAACAGCACAAGTTTCAGAAGAAGAAACCAAAGTAAATTCTAATTTTCTTGCAAGACCATGACGGCCAAAAGAACAAGTCTTAGAATTACCGATGGTTGCAGTTCCATTTCTTAAACATCCAACGATCGGAAATAAGACAGGTGCCTGTCCGCTCCAGAAGTCAGGGTTTCCCTGCCAGAGATATTCCGTACCAGAAGCATCTTTGATAGAAGTCAGTTCCCCACCAAGAGATTTTAAAGTGACAGATACATTTTCATTGCGTAAGATTGTATTGCTCATGAGATATCCTCCTAGATTTAATATAGTATGATTATACCATGAATTAACATCGAAAAACACTTGTGTTTCTTGAGAAAAGCAATAGTTAAAAGCATATTTTTATAAAGAATCAGTAGAAATTTAAGGAGTGGTGTGATAATATGACTAAGTATGCGTAGAAATGTAAAATAATAGATAAAAATAGAAAAGAGGAAAAAGATTATGGCAAACAGTATTGAGCAGGAGATCGGCCGCAGAAGAACCTTTGCGATCATTTCCCATCCGGATGCCGGTAAGACAACGTTGACTGAGAAGTTCCTTTTATATGGAGGAGCGATCAATACAGCGGGGTCTGTAAAAGGAAAGGCAAACTCCAAACATGCAGTATCTGACTGGATGGAGATTGAAAAAGAAAGAGGTATCTCTGTCACTTCTTCTGTATTACAGTTTGAATACGAAGGAAAATGTATCAATATCCTTGATACACCAGGACATGAGGATTTCTCAGAAGATACGTATCGTACACTGATGGCAGCGGATTGTGCCGTCATGGTGATCGATGCTTCCAAGGGTGTGGAGCCACAGACGATCAAGTTATTTAAGGTCTGTGTTATGAGACATATCCCGATCTTTACATTTATCAATAAGATGGACCGTGAAGCTAAGGATACTTTCGATCTGTTAGACGATATCGAGAAAGTCTTAGGGATCGAGACATGTCCGATCAACTGGCCGATCGGATGTGGAAAAGAATTTAAGGGTGTATACGAGCGTGCATCAAGAAATATCTTACGATTCGAGGCAGTCTCCACAGGTGGTGCAAAAGAAGCAAAAGAAACGATCATTTCAGCAGATGATGATAATGCAGCAGATCTGATCGGAGAAGATTTCTATGAGAATCTGATGGAAGAAATTGAATTGTTAGATGGTGCGGCAGCAGATCTTGATATGGAGAAAGTACATCAGGGAAAACTATCCCCAGTATTCTTTGGATCAGCACTTACAAACTTTGGTGTAGAACCATTCTTAGAGCATTTCCTGAAGATGACAAACAGACCACTTGCAAGAACATCCAAGGGAGAAGAAGTAGATCCTGTGGAAAATGGTTTTTCAGCGTTTGTCTTTAAGATTCAGGCAAATATGAACAAAAATCACCGTGACAGAATTGCATTTATGAGAATCTGTTCCGGTAAATTCGAAGCGAACATGGAAGTAAAACATGTACAGAGTAAGAAAAAGATGAGGCTTTCCCAGCCACAGCAGATCATGGCACAGGAACGTAAGATCGTAGAAGAGGCGTATGCAGGAGATATCATCGGAGTATTTGACCCGGGAATCTTCTCTATCGGAGACACTGTCTGCCTTCCAAAAGATGACTTTGAATATGAAGGAATCCCAACATTCGCACCAGAACATTTTGCAAGAGTCATCCAGTTAGATTCTATGAAGCGTAAGCAGTTTGTGAAAGGTGTAGAACAGATCGCACAGGAAGGTGCTATCCAGATCTTCCAGGAACATGAAGCAGGATTTGCAGAGATCATCGTCGGAGTTGTAGGAACACTTCAGTTTGATGTCTTAAAATACCGTCTGGAAAATGAATACAACTGCGAGATCCGTTTAGAACCATTGCCATATCAGGCAATCCGCTGGATCAAAGACCGCAACACGGATATGAACAAATTACGTGGTGTATCTGAAGTTAAGAAAGTCAAAGATATGCGAGGAAATCCACTGTTGTTATTTAAGAATGAATGGGGAATCCAGTTTGTACTTGATCGTAATGAGGGATTAGAGTTAGTTGAGTTCAGCAAAGAATAGTATAAATTATATTTCTTTTTGATAAGAAAAAGCATTGTAACTTGAGAATAAAGGTGGTATATTATATTAGTATATTTCTTAAGTTATCAAAAATAATATAAATATCAGACTTAGAAAAGAGATTGTTATGGCGTTGATAGATATTCATACACATATATTATATGGAGTTGATGATGGAGCAAAGGACATCAATGATTCAATGGGATTGTTGGATGAAGAACGGGAACAAGGCGTGGATCAGGTAATACTGACTCCGCATTACGGTCCGAAGTTTGGACATCCAGATACAGAAGTATTAAGAGAGAAGTTTGAGGCGATCAGAGAGAAGGCACACAAGTATTATCCAGAGATTCAGCTATACCTTGGGAGCGAATTATATTATCAGCAAGGGACAGTTTCAGATCTGAAACAAGGGAAAGCATTGACGATGAATGGGACCCGTTATGTTTTAGTGGAGTTTGCGACATCAGATGCCTATTCGCATATATATCGCGCGGTTCAGGATTTTGTATATGCAGGATATATTCCGATCCTTGCGCATGTAGAGCGATACAAAGCAGTTTTCGGACATGTAGACAAGATTGTCGAACTGATCGAAACAGGTGCATATATTCAGATAAATGCGGAAAGCCTGATCGGAGGAATTTTTGATAAACGAGCATCTTTTTGTAAGAAGATTATGAAAGAAGGACTGGTTCATTTCCTTGGAACGGATTGTCACGATTTTCGGACAAGAAGACCAAATATGAAATTGGCAGCAGAAGTTGTACGGAAGAAGCATGCGGACCAGATTCTTTATGAGAATCCAAGGAGAATGCTTGAGGGGAAAAGTATTTAATTAAAGAAGGGATAAAAACATCTATGTACGAATTAGAGAATGATGATGAGATCGAGATTGATTTAAGGGAATTGTTTTTGGCATTGAAGAAGAAGATCGTTTGGATTTTGTTGACAGCAATCGTCTTTGCAGGTGCATCAGGATTGATCACGAAGTTTGCGATGACACCGATCTATTCTTCTACAGCACAGCTTTATGTTGTATCCAAAGGTGGACTTTCACAGCTTACAGATCTTACAATGGGGAGTCAGTTAACACAGGATTATATGGTAATTGTTAAGACAAGGCCAGTCCTTGAACAGGTGATCGCAGATCTGAAGCTTGATATGGATTATAAAGAATTAGAGAAGAAGATAACGGTAGAGAATCCATCTGATACACGTATCATGCAGATCACGATAACAGATAAGGATGCAGCACTTGCACAGAGCATCACACAGGATCTTGCAGAAGTAACAGCGAAGACAGTTGCAGAGAAGATGGATGTGAAATCACCAACGATCATCGAAAAGGCATATAAGGCAGATAAACCAGACAGCCCAAGTCTTAAGAAGAACGTATTGATCGGAGCAGTTCTTGGATTTATATTGATGGCAGCAGCCATTGTGATCCAGTATCTGATGAACGATACGATCCTGAAAGAAGAAGATATTGAGAAATATCTTGGAATTAATACTTTAGCGCAATTACCTTTGGTAAAGGGAACTACAAAGCGAACAAAGAAAGTAAAGAGGGCGAGGGAATAAGATGAAGAAATTAGTAATAGATCTTCCAGAGATCAATGATTATCGTATGGTAGAAGGATTAAACCAGCTAAAGACGAACTTAGCCTTCTGCGGAAAAGATATTAAAGTGATCACAATGACAAGCAGTGTTCCGAATGAAGGAAAGAGTTCTGTTTCTCTGAGCCTTTCAAGAACACTTGCAGAAAGTGGAAAGAAGATACTGATGGTGGATGCTGATTTAAGAAAATCAGTAATGGCAGCCAGATATCATATACAGGGAATCGATAAAGGATTAAGCCATTATCTGACAGGACAGGCAGAAGTGGAGGATATCATCTACGAGACAGAAGTTGAGGGACTTTGTATTACAGTAGCTGGTCCGCTGTCACCAGATCCAACAAGCATTTTGGATTCTGAGCAGTTTGAACAATTCATTGAGAATGTTAGGGATATGTTTGATTATGTGATCATTGATGCACCACCGCTAGGTGTTGTCATTGATGCTGTAATCATCGGTAAATATACAGATGGAGCAGTCATCGTGATCGAGCAGGGAATGATCAAACGTAAGATCGTTCAAGATGTCATCAAGCAGTTGAAGAGGGGCGAGGTTCGTATCCTTGGGGCTGTATTAAATAAAGTTGATGAGCGTATCGGTGCTTATGGTAATTATGAGTATAAATATTCATATTACGGTGAGTCAGATACGGGAAAAAATCACCCAAATACTTAATAAGGAGGAATGTAAGTATGAGTAACAAAATCATCAAGAAAGCAGCAGCTTGTGGATTATCCGCAGTTATGGCTTTCGGACTTGTCGCAGTAACAGAAGCACCAAAAACAGCTAATGTTAGTGCAGCAACAAAAAAGGTAAAGAAATTATCTTTTAAGAAGAAAGGGTATGTGATCAGTGCATCAGGACACTGGATGAATGCAAAGACACGCCTGAAATTCTCACCAAAAAGTGCTAAAACTTATAAGTTAAAGTACAAAACAAGCAACAAAAAGATTGCTACTATTTCTAAGAATGGTATCATCCGTGCAAAGAAAAAAGGTACAGTAACAATCACAGCAATTGCTAAAAACAACAAAAAAGCAAAGGCTACAACAAAGGTTACAGTTGGTAAAGTTGTTAAAACTTTAAAATTCAAAGAGGGAAAAAAGAAAACAGTAACAGCTGGAAAGAAATTCACTCTTCACCCAACTTACTCACCAAAGAAAGCTTCTACAAAAGCTGTAACATTCAAATCTAGCAACAAGAAAGTAGCTACAGTAACTTCTAAAGGTAAAGTAACTGCAAAGAAAGCTGGTAAAGTAACAATTACAGCAACATGTAAAGATGCAAAAGGTAAGAAAGCTAAATTTACAGTAACAGTAAAAGCAGCTCCAGCACCTGCAAAAGTTGTAACACCTGAAACTGTAAAACCAGTTGTAAAAGATAACACAGCTGAATATACAGGATTAGTTGCTAATGCTGACAAATACGTTTTAACTCGTGGAAAACAGAAAGTTGAGATCTCTGCAGCACAGGTTAAAGAAGCATTAGGATATATTGCTGATCCAGCAGCTGGATTCAAAGCATGGGAAAGCAAAGAAAACTTTACATTAGGTGTATTATCAGCTACTGGTAAAGGTGCTACAAAGACAGCTACGATCAAAGGTACATCTAACTATGATGGAAAATACACAGCAACAGTTACAAAAGTATCTGATACAGAATACGCTGTTGTAGCAAAATCTGAAAAAGGTCAGAACCACAACATTAAAGTTACAGTAGCAAAAGACGGTACAGTAACAGCTACAAGTGCTAAATACGTTGTAACAAGCGACAAAAACGCTACAAACATCGTAGTAAAAGATGCAGCTGGAAAAGTTATTGCTTCAGCAACAGCAAAAGATGGTAAATACACAGTAAAATTACCAGCAGACAAAGCAAAAGATTTAACAATTACACAGTATGTAGCAAAATAATCAATTGCTGAGTGATAAAGGAATCTTGGAGGAGCTTTCCTCCAGGATTCTTTTCTATAAAAGAATTTTCTATTTAAAAGGATCAGGAACATGAAGAAAAAGATAATGACGATGCTGATGTTGCTTGCAGTTTCCTGTATGATCATGCCAACAAATGCGAAAGCTGCCAAAAAAGCATATATCAAAACATCAACAGGAAGCAAGGCAACGGTTTTTGTTGGAAAAACTTTAAAATTAAATGCAAAAACAGTTGGGAAAAGGAAAAAGATCACATATAAGACATCTAAAAAATCTGTAGCGACAGTAAATAAAAAGGGTGTGATCAAAGGAAAGAAATACGGAACTGCCAAGATCACAATGAAAGCTTCTGGAGTGAAAACAAAGAAGATCACTGTATATGTAAGAAAAGCAGCGACAGGGATCAAACTTTCATCTGCACAGACGATCAATTTCTACAAGACAGGAAATACTGCCCAGATCAAAGCAACAGCTTTACCTGGAGGAAAACAGATGGCATCAAAAACTCTGACTTATAAGAGCAGTAATCCACAGGTAGCAGTGGTTAACAGCAAAGGAAAAGTGACAGCTAAAAAAGGCGGATACAGCAGAATTCAGATTTCTACCACTGCAAGATCAGGAAAGATCTGCACAAAAGATGTTGATGTTTTTGTATATGATGGATTTGATGATGTATGCAGTGAAACATCTGGAAGCAAGACAACATTTACATTTAATCCAAACTGGAGATCCGTCACAATCTATTTTACAAGTCAAACAGGAAAACAATATTCTTATAAAGTGGATAGCATCAAAACAGAATTTAATATGCTGGCGAATGTCAAAGGATTTGCAGACGAACGTAATGGTGTAGCAGTGAGCAAAGACAGTGCGAGAAAGGCGAACATCATTAATTTCAAGATCATTGAAACTGGCGAAGATTATGATGTATTAGCGGATGCCCAGAGATATCAGCTGACATTTTATAAAGCGTTGAATAACAAAGTGACATTCAATGTAGAAAAATAAAAAGATAAGAAAATACTTGACAATAAAAATGAAAGCATGATATAATATCAAAAGTTGTGAAGAACAACAGAAACAACAAAGAAGAGTATCCACTCTCACCTTAGCACATATGATAGATTAGGAAGTGACTTGGGTTAATATTTAAGAATATGATATTTCGTGATCATGCTTGAATTTTATGTGGATAGTCTTATAACTATCCACTTTTTTAATTATCATGGAGGTGTAATTATTAGCGATTTAATGATTAACGGACAGATCAGAGATAAAGAAGTACGTCTGATCGCGAATGATGGCGAGCAGCTTGGAGTTATGTCCGCAAGGGAAGCACAGAAGTTAGCAGATGAAGCAGGATTAGATCTTGTCAAGATCTCACCAAAGGCAAAACCACCGGTTTGTAAGATTATCGATTACGGTAAGTACAAATACGAGCAGACAAGAAAAGAAAAGCTGGCAAAGAAGAAACAGAAAGTCATCGATGTGAAAGAAGTCCGCATGTCACCAAACATTGACACAAACGACTTAAACACAAAGATTAATCATGCAAAGAAATTCCTTGCAAAAGGTGCGAGAGTGAAAGTCACACTTCGATTCAGAGGAAGAGAACTTGCTCATGTGAATGCAAGTAAGTATATCTTAGATGATTTTGCGAAAGCATTAGAAGATGTAGCCACCATCGATAAGAAACCAAAGTTTGAAGGAAGAAGCATGACAATGTTTTTAGCTCCAAAGAACAACTAGGAGTTTAAGATATTCAAATATGAGTAGATACAAGCAGGATTAAGGAGGAAATAACCATGCCAAAAATGAAGACATGTAGAGCAGCTGCAAAAAGATTTAAAAAGACAGGAACAGGAAAATTAAAAGAAATAAGGCATACAAAAGCCATATCTTAACAAAGAAATCTCCTAAGAGAAAGAGAAATTTAAGAAAAGCTGCAATGACAGATGCAACAAATGAAAAGAACATGAAGAAGATTTTACCATATCTGTAAGATGGATCGTTAAGGAGGAAATGTAAGCAATGGCAAGAATCAAAGGCGGAATGAACGCAAAGAAAAAACACAATAGAGTATTAAAACTGGCTAAAGGATATAGAGGAGCTAGATCTAAACAGTATAGAGTAGCAAAACAGTCTGTTATGAGAGCTTTAACAAGTTCTTACGCAGGAAGAAAACAGAGAAAACGTCAGTTCAGACAGTTATGGATCGCACGTATCAACGCTGCTACAAGAATGAACGGACTTTCTTACAGCAAATTCATGCACGGATTAAAATTAGCTGGTGTTGACATCAACAGAAAAATGTTATCTGAGATGGCAATCAGCGAACCAGAAGCATTCAAAGCTTTAGTTGACGTAGCAAAAGAAAAATTAAGCTTAATCAATAGAATTAACATTGTAAAAACATCTTGACTTTAAAGCGGTGGTTATCAGTCTCAATAGACAGATGGCCATCGATTTTTTACATATGGCAGTGACTGATTTAAGACCTGTACCGACGCAGTTTTTGCGGCGAGAGGATAAGAAGAAGCCACTGTCTGTTTTTTTGATCTCATGCTCATAAGGGTTCTCGATGAGCAGAACAAAAGCACCAGGAGATGTCTGTCTGGCTTTGAGATGGATGAATTTCTCATACTTCTGTAATGTCTTACATTCAAGGTAAGCATTTTCTAAAAGATTTCCAAGAACAATACAAAAATCAACGGAAGAGATTGGAGAGAGCGTTGGAAAATCAACGGCAAATTTTGTTTTGATCTTATCTTGTGCACATAAAAGATCATAATGCGATAAAATGGCATTTACAGCGGGCTGACGGCAGTAGATCTTAGTCTGTAAAGAAATAGATGATTCATATTGGGACAGATACTCCTTTAATTCTTCATAATTTCCTTGATTTAACAATCCAGAGATAACAGTGATCTGATGACGAAAATCATGGCGGATTTCTCTTGTCTCCTGTACATGTTGGGAAAGCTGGGAGTATTCTTTTGCCTGAATCTCCAGAATCTTTTGTTCTTCCAATATGTACTGATTTTCTACATAACTGTGGATGATAGTATAAAATAAGACATATAAAAGAAATACAAAGACCAGTAAAGTGAGCATCATGGAAAAGTAAACATGTAGATCATGATAGGTATAAATATCATAATAATTGTGTGGAATATAAGTAAAAACGAGAAAAGTAAAACAGCATGGGAAAATACACGCAATCCGCCAGACAAAGGCATTGTGGAAATTCGTAACCATCCAGCCGAGATATTTTCTGGCAGGTTTATATAAGATGATATCGGCGAAAACCAGAAAGATCAGTTGTGCGATCATGGATTCTGGATAAAATTCTGTACTTTGTCCATGTGGATGAAAGATGACACCGAATGTATGATAGATAACATAAGAAAGAGAACCAAGACAACATGCAGTCAGCATAACAAAGAGAGATGCAGGAAGCATCAGGTTCGTTTCTTTTTGAAATAGATAAAAGAACACAGGTACAGCAAGGAATATAAGAATATTGCCCAGATCCTGTTGAAAGATCATATACGGAATGATCAACAGAACAAAATAGCATATAAAAACAAGGCTGATTTTGATCAGCAGATGGTGGATCGGAGTCTTTAGATGATTAATTACTGGAAACAGGCAAAAAACTGCCAGTGGAATGATGATTGTAAATGTACATAAATATGTAAAAATATCATAAAAAGTCATAAAAGATCATGCCTCCTCAAGTTTCAAAAACTGGTATTTGATATATTGATCTCGGATTTGCTTGCGTCCTTTCGTTTTGATCGGAAAACACTTTGAATCTGTCATTTCGAAGTAATCGGATTCCATCGTCTTAATATAGTCCATATTCAACATGATTCCACGGTTGCACTGAAGAAATCTTGAATCATTCAGATGATCTGTGACAGAATAAAAAGGAAGCCGGAAAGCATGTGTTCCATTCGTTGTATGAATGATTACCTCATGATTATTTGAGTAAATATATTGAATCTTTGATAATGGAAAATGAACATCAAAAGAACGATATTCAAAAGATAATTCAGCTTCCTGCTCAGGAAGAAGCGCTAAAGCATCATCAAGTACATGAAAGATCTGTGTGGATTCAAAAGGCTTTAAAATATAATCAAAAAAATGAAAAGGGGCAGCTTCAAAAATGTAATTCTTTACTTGTTGTTAAGAATACGATCATCACTTTGGAATCCATCTGACGGATCTTGCGTACAATATCGATCCCGTTCAGTTCATTTAGATAAATATCCATAAAGATCAGATCAAAATCTCCAGGGACATAGGTATTCAAAAAAGAATTACCATCGCTATAAGAAGAAATATCAAGGGAGATGTTTCTTTCATGTTCATAAGTACGAAGAGTGTTGAAAATGAGCTCCTGTTCTAATTTATTATCATCAACGATTGCTAACTTCATATTAGTACTCCTTGTTGTAGGGAAATTGGGGTTTCTTTAAGTATAACTTGCAAATGAATGGAAAGCAAGAAATGGGAACTATAATTTTTGTAAACAATAGGATGTGTGTGGAATGCATTTCATTTTGTACAAAAATGTGTCATAATGTAAGAAAAAGAACTGGCAGGAAGGAGATCGATAATATGAATAAAATATATGATAAAGTAAAGGAATGTTATAAACAAGTAAATGAAATGACAGAGTTTAAACCACAGATCGCATTGGTCTTAGGTTCCGGTCTTGGAGATTATGCGGAGAAGATCAAGATTGAGACTGTGATCGATTACCATGAGATCAAAGGATTTCCAGTTTCTACAGTACAGGGACATAAAGGAAGATTTGTACTTGGTTACGTAGAAGATATTCCAGTAATGATCATGGAAGGACGAGTTCACTATTATGAAGGATATTCCATGAGTGATGTTGTACTGCCGATTCGACTGATGAAGATGATGGGAGCAGAGATCTTGTTTTTGACAAATGCATCCGGTGGGATTCATCGTGGGTTTGAAGCGGGTGACTTTATGATGATCACGGATCAGATCGCAAGTTTTGTACCATCTCCATTAATTGGGCCGAATATCAAAGAATTTGGAGAAAGATTTCCGGATATGAGTCATATTTATGATGAAGAATTACAAGAAGTGATCAGAAAAAGTGCGGATCATCTGCAGATTGATCTTAAAGAAGGAACTTATATCCAGCTTCCAGGTCCTAATTTTGAATCTCCGGCAGAAATCAGGATGTGTAAAGCCATCGGTGCAGATGCGGTTGGAATGAGTACTGCCTGTGAGGCGATCGCGGCAAATCATATGGGAATGAAGATCTGTGGAATTTCGTGTATTGCGAATCCTGCTGCCGGAATCAGTAAGAAACCACTGACACACGAAGAAGTTCAGCAAAGTGCAGATCGTGCAGCTCCAAAATTCCAGAAACTAGTAACAGAATGCATCTGTAGAATGGGGAAGAGTCTGAAGAAATAAGAGGTGATCAAATGATAAGAATCTACCATGCAAAAATTTTAACCATGCAGGAAGATCAAGAGATCTTTGATGGAGAGATTTGGATCTCAGATCAAAAAATACAGTATGTCGGACCGGAGAATAAAGAAGAAGCGGCAAAGATCGCATGGGAGAGACAGATTGATGCAAAAGGCAATCTGATCATGCCTGGATTTAAGAATGCCCATACACATTCCGCGATGACATTTTTAAGATCTCATGCAGATGATATGCCGTTGCTTTCCTGGTTAAATGATCAGGTGTTCCCATATGAAGCCAAGTTAACACCGGATGATATCTATCATTTATCCAAACTTGCCATCATGGAATATTTAACAAGCGGGATCACCGCCAATGCGGATATGTATCTGACACCAGATACGATGATCCAGGCATCTGAGGATTGTGGTTTTCGGACGACTGTTATTGGAGCAGTGAATGATTTTACCCAGTCTGTGAAAGAAGTAGAGAATTGGTATGAGAAGTACCATAAAGAAGATGGACTTACCAGTTATGAACTGGGGTTCCATGCAGAATACACAACCAAGAGAGAAATCTTAGAAGGCATCTCAGAGCTTTCTAAGAAGTACCATGCACCTATCTATACCCACAACTCAGAAAGTGCCTCAGAAGTGGTACAGTGCGTCGAGAGAACAGGTATGACACCAACGGTATATATGGAACAGCTAGGGCTGTTTGAATATGGAGGAGGGTTGTACCACTGTGTTCATATGAGCGAAGAAGATCTTGATGTCGTAAAGAGACATCAGATTTCTGTGATCACCAACCCAGCCTCGAATCTAAAATTAGCAAGCGGGATCGCTCCGATCGAGGAGATGTTAAAACGAAATATTGATCTGGCGATCGGAACGGATGGACCTGCAAGCAATAACTGTCTTGATATGTTTCGCGAGATGTTTCTTGTCACAGCACTTGCCAAATACCGGGAAAATGATGCGAGTGCAGTTGATGCAACAGAGGTATTAAAGATGGCAACAACAGGCGGTGCAAAAGCAATGAATCTTTCAGACTGTGATGTGTTAGTCAAAGGAAAGCAGGCAGATCTTATAATGATCGACCTGCATCAGCCAAATATGCAGCCAATCCACAATATCAGAAAGAATCTGGTATACAGTGGAAGTAAGCAGAATGTCAAGATGACAATGGTCGCAGGAAAGATTCTGTATGAAGATGGCGAATTCTTTATTGGAACAGATGCGGCTCACATTTATGAAAAAGCGAATGAGATCACGCAGAGGATCATGAGCGAGATCTGAATTTAATCAATACAATCTTCTGCATGCTTTAGTGCAGAAGCATAGTGTTAAGAAATAAAAAGATGAAATGTTTTCAAGAATATACAAACAAATCATCATATCAAAAAAAGGAAGCCTAAATCTCAGGCTTCCTTTTTCAATGGAAATGGGTGATATTTCTTTTCCCATTTTTTCAAAAGATGTTTGATCTTATATTTTCTATAAGTTTGTATGATCACAAAAACAGATAGAACAAAAAGAACAGGTGCTAAAATAAATTTCATGAATAGATGCATAAAAACCTCCTATTTATAAATGATAACAATAAATTAGTTGGTTTTATCATAACAGAAATAAGGCCAGCGGTCCATTACAATAGAAACTATTGCCACAGGCGGTTATTTGAAAAAATGATTCATAATAAAATCAGAGTATATAAGGAGTGTGGAGAGCTATGAAGCCCATTAATTATAAAGCTCTGGGAGCGAAAATTAAAGAATATCGTAAAAAAGAAAATATAACACAGGAACAACTTGCCGAGATGGCAGATATTTCATTAAGTCATATGTCAAATGTGGAGACGGCTTCAGTAAGCGTTTCGCTGCCAGCACTTAAGCTGATCGCAGATGCACTAGGTGTTACCATAGATGAACTGTTGGTGGACAGTTACAGCAAGAAACAGAAAAAATATTTTTACAGCAAGAAGATGGATCTGATCATGGAACAATGTGAGACGGTAGAGCAGGAGATTATTGTGAATACTGTATCAACCTTAGCAGATAATTTATTAAAGAGTCGAAAGAAAAAAGGAGTCTGAGGACTCCTTTTTGTAGTTATTGTATGAAATAAAAAAACCGAAGTCACAAACTTCGGTATGCCGATGGCGAGATTCGAACTCGCACGAACGTAAGCTCACTGCGACCTGAACACAGCGCGTCTGCCAATTCCGCCACATCGGCTTAAGTGCAGTTGAGGGGACTTGAACCCCTACCCAGTTAACCCGGACTAGATCCTTAGTCTAGCGCGTATGCCAATTCCGCCACAACTGCGCAACACCGTTATGATATCACTATATGGAACTTGTGTCAATAAAAAACGAAAAAAAGTTCAAAAAATTAAATTAAGTATCAAAATATGGATTTTACAGCATATTTTCGGTATAATCTGCAACAGAATGACACACAAAAAAGAAGAAAAATTTTTAATCGGAGGGAAAATTATGCTGATTGGTTCTCATGTAGGGATGAAAGGAAAGGACATGTTTCTAGGATCTGTCAAAGAAGCATTATCTTATGGAGCGAATACTTTTATGGTGTACACTGGTGCACCACAGAATACAAGAAGAAAAAAGATTGAGGAATTAAGAATTGAAGATGGAACGAAATTAATGAAAGAACATGGAATGGAAACGTTTGTTGTTCATGCACCATATATCATCAATCTTGCGAATACGACGAAACCTGAGACGTTTGAGTTAGCAGTGGAATTCTTAGAAGTTGAAGTAGAACGTACCAAAGCTATGGGAAGTCATACGTTGGTCCTGCATCCAGGTTCTCATGTTGGAGCTGGTGTTGACAAAGGAATTGATCGTATCATCGAAGGATTAAATCAGGTCATGTATCAGGATATGCCGGTTCATATCGCACTGGAGACAATGGCAGGAAAAGGAAGCGAGATCGGGCGTGAGTTTGAAGAACTAAAAAGAATCTATGATGGTGTAAAATATCCAGAGAAATTAAGAGTCTGCTTCGATACTTGTCATGTGAGCGACAGCGGCTTAGATCTGTCTGGAGAAGGATTTGAAAATGTCATTGACCAGTTTGATAAGACGATCGGCAAAGACCAGATCGCAGTCTTTCATATCAATGACAGTAAGAATGTGATCGGTGCAGGAAAAGACCGTCATGAAAATCTTGGATTTGGAACGATCGGATTTGAGACGTTAAACCACATCGTACATCACAAAGACTTCGAACAGGTACCTAAGATTTTAGAAACACCATACATTAAAGCGGAAGACAGCAAGAAATCCTATCCGCCATACAAATATGAGATTGAGATGTTAAAACAGGAACAGTTTGATCCGCAGATGAAGGAAAAGATTTTGGAGGATAACCAGAAATGAAAGTAACATTTATTGAACATAGTGGTTTTATGGTTGAGATGGAACAAAATGTTCTGCTGTTTGATTACTATCAGGGAGAAATCCCGTCATTTGACGGCAGTAAGACTCTCTATGTCTTTGCATCACACAGCCATGCCGATCATTATGATCCAGCAATCTGGAAACTAAAAGAACAGTATAAAGATATTCATTATATTCTTTCTGATGATATCAAAGATAACGAAGGTGCAGTCGTTATGAAAGCACATGAAAAAAAGGAAGTTGCTGGAATCGAAATAGAAACTTTAAGATCAAATGACATGGGAGTAGCATTTCTTGTGAAAGTGGAAGGAAAGACAATCTACCATGCAGGGGATCTTAACTGGTGGCATTGGAATGGAGAACCAGAGGAAGATAATGAATATTACAAGAAGACCTTTCAGGATGAGATGAAATATCTGGAAGGAAAGAAGATCGATCTTGCATTTATGCTCCTTGATCCAAGACAGGAAGATAAGTATTGCTGGGGAATGAATTATTTCTTAGAACATACGGACAGTAAAGTTGTATTCCCAATGCATTGCTTTGAGCATTACAAGATCAACCATCATTATTTAAACTGTGAAGATGGGCGCAGATGGAAGAATATCGTCAGAGATATCACAGGTGCAGGTCAGGTATTTGAAATCTGATTCCACTGACTGATCAGCCGTTCTAATGAATAAGAAGCATTCGCAGGGCTTGTGGAAGGCAGTTTCACAGCTTCAAATCCAGTCACTTTTTCACAATATTTATGATAAAGTTTATAAGCAGTCCCACCGTTGGTATAAATCTGGCGAATTGGGGCTGTTTTTAAAATGAATGAAAAATCATTTGGCACTGCATTTTTAATACTGCTGTCGCTGGAACCTTCAATATCGCAGGAAGCGATCACATCCCAGATGGCAATGTTGTGTCTTAATAAAACTCTTTTTCTCCTCGATCGTTTCAGGCAGAGTATCCTCAAAGACTGCAGCAAGAACCTTCCAGAAACGGTTTTGCTTATGATGATAAAAAAACTGTCCCTCTCTAGACTTTACAGAAGGAAAAGAACCAAGGATCAGGATCTTTGATCGGTCATCATATACGGGAGGGATTTCATGAATCACATGAGTCATTTCAAAAATTCCTTTCTTATCGTATTTTTCTACAAATTTCAACTTCTATTTTATCAGATGATGCAGACAGAAGAAAGTTTTCGTCAGAAACTGTAAAAACTTGCAGGGCGTTACCGTCATGGTATGACAAAATATTTTTTAGAAATTTTCTATAATTGCATTATGTATTTCATCGAAATGTTTTTGGAACAATGGATCATGATCGCGTTCCAGCTAAAATTACTGGAATGGATCATACATAAAAAGATGAAATTTTATAAAATATTTGCCGCATCCATCTTTGGAAGTTTTTCAGGATGTCTTATACTTCAGCTTTATGACGAAGATCATGGACTGAAATTGGGATTGATGATCATTTCCATTGTTATGACGGTAAAGATATCTTGTGCATTTCCAATGAAAAAAGCATGGAAATACAGCGTGTATCTTCTGGTGTTGAGTTTATTTACTGGTGGAATCTTTACAATGATAAAAAGCCAGATCATTCTGCCGTGGCTGATCCTTGCGACAGCCAGCTGCATGCTTGTAAGGTATTTGTATGTATCAGCCGTAAAAGATATGAATCACGACAAAGAATCTTTTTATCAAGTGGAATTTAAGATCCTGCATAAGAAATTAGAGGTTTGTGCATTCTTGGATACAGGAAATTTCTTATATGAACCAGTCAGTCAAATGCCAGTATGTATTCTGGAAGAAGAAACATTTTTGAAGTATTTTCATGAGCCGTTGTTCAAGATGATAGAAAAGCAGGAAGCAGAGGGCATCCGCATGATTCCATATCAAAGTGTTGGAAGGGAACATGGGATGATGCCGGCAGTGATGGCAAATGATATGAAAATCACGAAAGAGGACCGGATAATAGAACACAAAAAGGCAGTGATCGCCATATCCAAAGTATCCCTTTCCAAATGGGGAGCTTACGAAATGTTACTACATCCGGATCTGATCAAAAATGGGAGGTAATGATTGTGTTAAAGTTGAGCTTGGTAAGTGGAAGAAGGACATTTTTTGGAAGAGGAAATGAGATTCATTATATTGGGGGAACGGAGATACTTCCAGCACCGCTTGATACAGCGGAGGAGCAGAAAATGATCCATATGTTAGGAACTGTCAATGAAGAAACGGCAAGAAGCATGCTGATCGAGAGAAATCTACGATTGGTTGTATACATAGCAAAGAAATTTGACAACACGGGAATCGGTGTGGAAGATCTGATTTCGATTGGTACGATCGGTCTGATCAAAGCGATCAATACATTTAACCCGGCAAAGAAGATCAAACTTGCGACTTATGCATCCAGATGTATCGAAAATGAAATTTTGATGTATTTAAGAAGAAATAACAAGACAAAAATGGAAGTTTCCATCGATGAGCCATTAAATGTAGACTGGGATGGAAATGAATTATTATTATCCGATATCCTTGGAACCGATGAAGATATCATTTACAAGGACTTAGAACATGAAGTAGATAAGAAACTTCTGACAAGAGCCATGACGATCCTTACGGACCGCGAGAAAATGATCATTGAATTAAGGTTTGGGATCAATCAAAAAGAAGGAAAAGAAAAAACACAGAAAGAAGTCGCTGATATGCTTGGAATTTCACAATCTTACATATCAAGACTGGAGAAAAAGATCATCAAACGCCTGAAAAGAGAGATGATCAAGATGGGATGTGTATAAATTTACAGAAAAATTAAGAAAATGTTCACTTTCTGCCGAAAAAAATATGATATGATAAATGTGGAAGAAAAAATAAGGAAACGATCATACTTAGGAGGCAGAGATGAAAATGAAGAGAAGTGAAAAACTAGGAATGTTTACTGGATTGGTTGTTGGGGTACTCTTATTGCTGATCAGCGTGTTTATGATATTTCAGACAACATGCAAAGTCTGGGGTGCAGAGAAACCAGCCAATGCAACACAGCAGGGAATTGATGTAAGTTCGCATCAAGGCAAGATCGATTGGGAACAGGTAAAGAACAGTGCTTTGGCAGATTATGCGATCATCCGATGTGGATATGGTGTAAATCAAACAGATAAAGATGATAAGTATTGGGACTACAATTCCAGTGAATGTGAGAGACTGGGGATCCCTTATGGAACTTACCTGTATTCTGGAGCTGATACAACAGCGAAAGCAAAAAGCGAAGCAGAACATGTTGTCAGACTTTTACAGGGAAAGAATTTAACATATCCGATTTATTATGATATGGAAGCTGATATGTTAAATCAGTTAAGCAGCACACAGATCGGAAATATTGCAAAAACATTTTTGAATACGATGGAATCTTATGGATATAAAAATGTCGCAGTTTACAGTAACAAATACTTATTTGAAACGAAACTGACAGCATCTGTATTTTCTGATTACCCAAAATGGATTGCACAACATAGTAACAAATGTACATATCAGGGAAGTTATCATATGTGGCAGTATTCAACACAAGGTGTGATCCCTGGAATTTCAGAAAAAGTTGATTTGAATTATAAGATCGGAAACTGGACTTATGCAGGATACAGTCCAGCAAAGAAACCAGTTGTGGCGAAGCCAAAAGCAACAACGATCAAGAGCTTAAAGAAGAGTGGAAAGAAAGCGGTCAAGATCACATATAAGAAGGTTTCAGGAGTCAGTGGATACCAGATCTATATGTCTACAAAGAAGAAATCAGGATATAAAAAGATCGCAACACTTTCCTCTAAGAAATCATCTTATACTAAAGGAAACTAAAAAAGGAAAGAAATATTATTTTAAGGTCCGCACAATGAAAAAAGTATCCGGCAAGTACAGATACAGTAGTTTTTCCAAAGTAAGATCGATCAAACGATAAAAAATATCAATGCGGCATCGAAAGCATGAGAATAAGCTTTCGGTGCTGTATTTTTATGCAAAAATCAAACCGACCCCCTTTTCAATCTGTTCCATTTGTAGTAGCATAAAGGATATCAATGAATAGAAAAAAGGAGATTTTGTTAAAGGTTTATGAATAATAAATATACGATCATCAAACAAGAATCTATCGAAGAATTAAATGGAACAGGATATATTTTAAAGCATGATAAGACGGGAGCCAGAGTGGTTGTGATCTCCAATGAAGATGATAACAAGGTATTCCAGATCGGATTCCGTACACCACCAAAAGATGATACAGGAGTTCCTCATATCTTAGAGCATTCCGTACTTTGTGGCTCCAGAGAGTTCCCAATGAAGGATCCATTTGTGGAACTGGTCAAAGGATCACTGAATACATTTTTAAATGCAATGACTTACCCAGATAAGACTGTTTATCCGGTTGCAAGCCAGAATGATAAAGATTTCTTTAATCTGGTGCATGTTTATCTGGATGCTGTATTTTATCCAAATATCTATAAGAAGCCAGAGATCTTAAAGCAGGAAGGATGGCATTATGATCTGTTAAACGAAGATGCTCCTCTGACGTATAATGGAGTTGTGTTTAACGAGATGAAAGGAGTATTTTCATCTCCAGACCAGCAGCTTGCACGTATCATTCAGAAGTCTTTATTGGAAGACACACCATATGGATTTGAATCAGGCGGAGATCCAAAGGCAATCCCAGATTTAACTTATGAGATGTTCCTTGATTTCCACAAGACTTATTACCATCCATCCAACAGCTATATTTATCTGTATGGAGATATGGATGTTGATGAATACCTGACATTTATCGATGAACATTATTTAAAAGATTTCGATAAGAAACAGATCGATTCATCATGGGAGAAACAAGAACCATTTACAGAAGTAAAACGAGTGGAAGAATATTATCCAGTCGGGGAGAATGACTCCGAAGAAGAAAAGACTTATTTATCCTACAATGCAGTGATCGGAGACAGCTTGGATGCAAAACTTTACTTAGGATTTGAAATCTTAAACAGAGTATTATTCGATGCACCTGGAGCACCAGTGAAGAAAGCTTTGATGGATGCACAGATTGGAAAAGATATTCAAAGTTCTTATGATAATGGGATCATGCAGCCAGTATTTTCTGTGATCGCACAGGAAGCAAGGGATGATCAGGAAGATGAATTTGTTAAGATTTTAGAAAAGAACTTAGCCAAGATCGCAAAAGAAGGAATTCCAAGAAGAAATCTTTTAGCAGCATTTAATTACTATGAATTCAAATACAGAGAAGCAAACTTTGGACGTTTTCCAAAGGGATTGATGTATGGACTTCAGATGTACGACAGCTGGTTATATGACGATGAGAAACCATTTATCCATATCAAGACAAATGAGATCTTCAAACAGTTAAGAGAAGAGATCGAGAATGGCTATTTTGAGAATCTGATCAAAGAATATCTGATCGATAATAACCATAAAACGATCGTGGTGATGAAGCCAAAGAAAGGCTTACAGAAGATCAAAGATCAGGAAGAAGTGGATAAATTAAAGGCTTACAAAGATTCTTTATCCGAAGAAGAAGTAAAGAAATTAGTCGAAGAGACGAAACAGTTAAAAGCATCACAGGAAGAAGCATCTACAAAAGAAGAATTAGAGAAGATTCCAGTGATCGACATTGAAGATATCAGAAAAGATGTCAAACCATTATCCAATGTGGAATCTGAACTTGGTGGTGTGAAAGTATTATGGCATCAGTATTTTACAAACAAGATCGCTTACGTCAAGCTTGCATTTGATATGAGTCATGTGCCAATGGATCTCGTGCCATATGCATCATTTTTAGCAGAGATCTTAACGATCGTTGATACAACACACTATAGTTATCAGGAATTAGGAAACGAGATCAGCATTGAGACAGGTGGCATCAGCGCAACAATGGATGTGATGCCAACGGATGTGCATGAATTTCTTCCAATGTTTATCTTAAAGACAAAATGCTTCTACTCTAATATCGAAAAAGCATTTGATTTATTAAAAGAAGTGGCATTTGAAAGCAAATTAGATCATAAGAAACGACTAAAAGAGATCATCGGACAGATTTATACAAACCTTAAGATCACATTGACAGAGACAGGACACAAGAGTGCGGCAAACCGTGCAATGTCTTATTTCTCAGAATATGCAGCATACCGTGAAGCAATTCAGGGGATCACGATGTATGAGACTGTGAAGAAATGGTATGAAGATTTCGAAGAAGAATATGACAATATCGTCAATGGTTTAAAAGAAGCTGCAAAAGTGATCTTTGAAAAACAAAATATGACGATCAGTTATACAGGAAAAGAAGAAGCACCTGAGTTCATGAAGGCAGAAGTGGAAAGCTTTATCGAAGGATTATATGAAGACCAGAAACAAGGTGAGAAAGTCAAAGTTACATGCACAAAGAGCAATGAAGGATTTGCAACTGCAGGTGGTGTTCAGTATGTGGCATGCGCTGGAAACTTTAAGGATGCAGGACTTGAGTATACAGGAGCGTTAAAAGTGCTTCAGATGATCTTCTCCTATGAATATCTGTGGATTCAGATCCGTGTCAAAGGTGGTGCGTATGGATGTATGTGCAGTTTCTCAGATCAGGGAGATTCTATGTTTGTGACATACCGTGATCCAAACCTTTCTGAATCTTATAAAGTATACGATGAGGCAGCAGATTATGTGGCAGATTTTGATGCAGATGATCGCGATATGAAGAAATATATCATTGGAACGATCGGAAGCATGGATATGCCAATGGAAGCTGTTGATATGGGGGCAAGAAGTTTTCATGCATATTTCTTAGGCAAGACAGAAGCTGATCTTCAGAAGGTCAGAGATCAGGTATTATCCTGTACACAGGAAGATATCAGAGCGTTAGCACCGATCGTTAAAGCAGTAGTAGAAGCAGGAAACCGCTGCTGTATTGGAAATGAAGAGAAGATCGATCAGAATAAAGAATATTTTGATGAAGTAAAACATGTACTATAGAGAAAACAGGGAAAGGACAATTTATGGCAAATGAATTTAAATCCGGTTTTGTAACATTTATCGGACGACCAAACGTTGGAAAGTCAACATTAATGAACCGTCTGATCGGACAGAAGATCGCGATCACATCAAGCAAACCGCAGACAACAAGAAATCGTATCCAGACAGTGTACACCGATGAAAGAGGGCAGATCATCTTCCTTGATACACCAGGGATCAACAGGGCGAAAAATAAACTTGGAAACTATATGTTACAGGTTGCAGAACGCACATTAAATGAAGTCGATGTCGTACTTTGGTTAGTAGAACCAAGTACGTTCATCGGTGGTGGTGAAAAATATATCATTGAACAGTTATCTAAGATCAAAACACCGATCATTTTAGTCATCAACAAGATTGATACAGTAGAAGAAAAAGACATCTTAGAAGCGATCGATACATACAAAGATGTATGTGAATTTGCAGAGATCATCCCGGTATCTGCATTGAAAGGCAAGAATACGGATGATGTCATCGACAGTATTTACAAATATTTAGATGAAGGTCCAATGTACTTTGATGAAGATACGATCACAGATCAGCCAGAGAGACAAATCTGTGCGGAATTGATCCGTGAGAAAGCTCTTCGTCTGTTAAGTCAGGAGATCCCGCATGGGATCGCTGTTGTCATTGATGCGATGAAAGTCAGACGTCATGGACATATCGTGGATATCGATGCAACGATCGTATGCGAGAGAGATTCTCATAAAGGGATCATTATCGGAAAGCAGGGATCTATGCTTAAGAAGATCGGTACACAGGCAAGGATCGAGATGGAAAATCTTCTGGATATGAAAGTAAATCTTCAGTTATGGGTTAAAGTCAAGAAAGACTGGAGAGACAGCGATATGCTGCTTAAGAACTATGGATATGATAAGAAAGAAGTATAAAGATGTCACAAGAGATCAAAGTGACGGGAATGGTCTTACAGGCTGGCAATATTGGGGAGTATGATAAGCGGATCGTGCTTCTTACAAAAGAACGTGGAAGGATCTCGGCATTTGCAAGAGGTGCTAAAAAAGCAACCAGTCAGTATGCGGCAGCCTGTCAGCCATTTACGTTTGGAGAGTTTTCTTTATATGAGGGAAAAATTCTTTTAATCTGATGTGGGCAGGGGTTGAGAATTATTTTGATACTCTGAAAAAAGACCTGGATCTCATTTATTATGCGAGTTATTTTTGTGAACTTGCATCCTACCTGACAAGGGAGAATAACGATGAGTTAGAGATCTTAAAATTACTCTATCAGACACTGCGTGCATTAGAAAAAAAGACGATTGATATTGAATTGGCCCGCTGTATTTATGAGATTAAGATCCTTGCATTATATGGAATCGGAATCGAAGCATCCAGATGTGTAAAATGTGGGAGCAGGGAAGATCTGATCTGGTTTGATGCAAGAGAAAGCGGAGTGGTATGTAACAAATGTGAACATGGAAAAGTGAAAGTAAGTCCTGCAACATTATATACACTTCAGTACATTCTTTACAGTTCGATCGAGAAGCTTTATACCTTTAAAGTCAGTGCGGATGTTTTATGGGAATTAAAAAAGATCATTCGCGAATATATGCGTTATCATGTGAATCATGAATTTAAATCTTTGTTATTTTTATAAGATCAGATTTTAACGAAAAAAGAGTGAATAAAAAAAGAGCCGGTCATCCGGCTCTTTTTATGTCTGAGATATGTAATCTATTTGCATAAAATGCGAAGAACTTTAACAAATTTTTCTTTGTCGTCTGTAGAGAATTTTTCCAATAGACGAAGAATTTCTTTGTTCAGTACATCATCTTTTTCACCATTCTCATCTGATTCTGGGCGAAGAAGATAATCAATAGATACATTCAGAAGTTTTGCGTAATAAGATAGTACACGAAGGTTCATCTTTACGCGGTCATTTTCAATGTTGCTGATGAATGCAACTGTTACATCGAGTGCATCAGCGATCTGTTCTTGAGTGTACCCTGCCTGCTTACGCAGAGTTTTCATTCTTTTACCAACATTGGTATAGTCAATTTGATACATGGTTATAAATTCCCTTTCTTCATATCTCATATAATAATATCATTAACTATTATAATATAAAAAATATAAAAAGTAATATTCATTCAGTATATTTTATATATCTACAAGCGTTAAGCTTTTGAAATATACCTTGAAAAATTACTTATTACAAGATACAATATTATAATAATACAAAAATTTGAAGAGGTAAAGGCTATTATGAAATTATCAATGGAGAAAATCGTTAACCTTGCCAAGGTACGTGGATTTGTATACAGCGGTTCAGAAATTTATGGAGGACTTGCTAATACATGGGACTATGGAAACCTTGGTGTAGAACTTAAGAACAATGTAAAGAAAGCTTGGTGGAAGAAGTTCATTCAGGAAAGTCCATATAATGTAGGAATTGATGCTGCAATCTTAATGAACCCTCAGACATGGGTTGCATCAGGACATCTTGGTAACTTCTCAGATCCATTAATGGATTGTAAAGAATGTCATGAACGTTTCCGTGCAGATAAACTGATCGAAGATTATATGCAGGAACATGGAATGGAGATCGAGGGATCTGTGGATGCATGGTCCAAAGAAGAGATGGAAAGCTTCATCAATGAGCATGATGTTGTATGCCCAACTTGTGGAAAGAAGAACTTTACAGAGATCCGTCAGTTCAACCTGATGTTCAAGACATTCCAGGGTGTTACAGAAGATGCGAAGAATACAGTTTACTTACGTCCTGAGACAGCACAGGGAATTTTTGTAAACTTCAAGAATGTTCAGAGAACATCAAGAAAGAAGATCCCATTTGGAATCGGACAGATCGGTAAATCTTTCCGTAACGAGATCACACCAGGAAACTTCACATTCCGTACTCGTGAGTTCGAACAGATGGAATTAGAATTCTTCTGTGAACCAGACAAAGATTTAGAATGGTTTGAATATTGGAAGAATTACTGCATCAACTGGTTACAGACACTTGGAATCAAAGAAGATGAGATGAGAGTGCGTGACCACGAGAAAGAAGAGTTATCTCACTATTCTAAAGCAACATCCGACATTGAATTTATGTTCCCATTCGGATGGGGTGAATTATGGGGTATCGCAGACCGTACAGATTATGACTTAACTCAGCATCAGAATACATCTGGTGAAGATTTAACATATTTTGATGATGTGAACAAAGAACGTTACATCCCATATGTGATCGAACCTTCTCTTGGAGCAGACCGTGTAACACTTGCATTCTTATGCTCTGCATATGATGAAGAAGAATTAGAAGGCGGAGATACAAGAACAGTTCTTCATTTCCATCCAGCATTAGCACCTGTTAAGATCGGTATCTTACCATTATCTAAGAAGTTAAGCGATGGTGCTATGAAGGTTTATGAAGAATTAGCGAAAGAATATAACTGTGAATTCGACGAACGTGGTAATATTGGTAAGCGTTATAGAAGACAGGATGAGATCGGAACACCTTACTGTGTAACATTCGATTTCGATTCTTTAGAAGATGGAGCTGTTACAGTTCGTGACCGTGATACAATGGAACAGGAACGTGTTAAGATTGAAAATCTGAAAGCATATTTTGCAGAAAAATTTGCATATTAATAAGAATGAGAATCCGGGGGAATATCAATATCTCTCCGGATTTTTTCATAGGATATAGAATGAATGATGGAGGGCAGGATGATGAACAAAAACTATGATTTTTCTTACACACAGGACAGGGAATTATCCTGGTTGAAATTTAATGAGCGTGTTTTAAGAGAAGCAGATAAAAAGAGCGTTCCTATTTTTGAACGTCTGAAATTTTTAGAGATATTTACGAACAATCTGGATGAATTTTTTATGGTCAGAGTGGGCAGCATTCATGAAATGAGTCTGATCCATGATAATCACAGAGATATCCGTTCGGATCTGACCCCAGAAGAACAGTTAGATGAGATTGCAAAACATGTCAGACCACTGTATGAATTAAGAGATAAGATCTTTGCAAAAGTATCCAGAGAACTAGCAGACAAGAAGATCAAACGCTGTCAGATCGAGGAATTAGAAAAAGAGGAAAAGAAAAAATTAAAGACATATTATGAGGCGATGATACTGCCAGTACTTTCTCCGATCGTGATCGGGAAACAGCATCCATTTCCTCATATTCCGAATAAAGTATTGCAGATCGGATTGATCTTAAAGAAGAAAGAAAAGATTTCTTTTGGGATCATTGGACTTCCAAAGGATGTGGAGCGTATAATCTTTCTGCCGGGGGAAGGAAGAAGCTATGTACTTTTAGAAGATATCATTTTGTATTTCTGCGATGAATTATTTGAGAATTATACGGTAGAAGAAAAGGCAGTTTTATGTATTACAAGAAGTGCTGATATCAATCCAGATGATGAGATTTATGAATCAACGGATGATTATCGTACACATATGAAGAAGATCATTAAGATGAGGGCCAGATTAAAACCAGTTCGCTTAGAAATTGAGGGCAATCGTCATAAAGAGATTAAAAAATACCTCTCAGAACGTTTAAATATTTCAGAACAGGACATCTTTAAAAGCCAGGCGCCGTTGGATTTAAAATATGTTTATAAGCTGACAGATAAAGTGTCAAAAGAAGAGAGAAAAAATGGATGCTATCGTCCATTTGTACCAGCGTTAAACAGAGATTTTATTCCAGGAGTCAGTGTGACAAAACAGATTCTTGAGGAAGATAAATTATTATCCTTTCCGTTTGACAGCATGGATACATTTATTGAATTATTGAAAGAAAGTGCAAAGGATAAAGAAACTCTTTCTATCAAGATCACCATTTATCGTTTGGCAAGGCAGGCAAGGATCGTCAAATATTTATGTGAGGCAGCGGAAAATGGAAAAGAAGTTCTTGTATTGATGGAACTTAGGGCAAGATTTGATGAAGAAAATAACATCAATTATTCTGAAATCTTAGAAGAAGCTGGTTGTAAGGTTATGTATGGAATGGAAGATTACAAAGTTCATTCTAAAGTTTGTCTGATCACGAAGAAAAACAGTCGTGGAATTTATTACATCACACAGATCGGAACAGGAAATTACAATGAAAGTACATCGAAATTATATACAGATTTAAGCTTTATGACAGCATCCGAAGAAATTGGACATGATGCATCTGTTTTCTTTCACAATATGGCAACATTTAATCTTCAAGGAACGTATGAACATCTTCTTGTGGCACCATCAAGTCTTCAGGATGGGATCATAAAAAGGATCGAACGTGAAAAAATGAAAGCAGAAAGCTTTCAGCCATGTGGGATCTTTATGAAAATGAACTCTTTAACAGATCGTAAGATTATCGATGAGTTATCGAAGGCGTCAAATGCAGGAGTTCCGATATTTCTGCTGATTCGTGGAATCTGCTGTATTCGTCCTGGAATCCCAGGGAAGACAGAGAATATCCGTGTAGAAAGCATTGTCGGAAGATTTCTGGAACATTCAAGGATTTATGCATTTGGAGTTGGAGATGATACAGAGATTTATATTTCATCTGCGGATATGATGACAAGGAATACAAGAAGAAGAGTTGAAGTCGCAGCACCGATCTATGATCCAAGGTTAAAACAAAGAATCCTGAAGATGATCAATGTGATGAAGCAGGATAACATTCAGGCACAGGTACTGCTTTCCAACGGAGAATATACAACTAAGAAAAAACGTGAAGATAATATGAATTCACAGATCCACTTTTTAAATGAAGCAAAAAGACTTGCTCCAAAAGAGAAGACACAAAAACAAAATTTTTTCTATCAGGTAAAGGGGATATTTTTTGGAAAGAAAAATTAAGAAAAAAATAGCTCGCAATTTATCTATAAAATAGGGTATACTATATCTGACTAAAATGCCAGCATTCAAGGAGGGATAGAACCATGAGAAAAATTATTTTTAACAAAAAGTTTTTAGCCATTGTAGGAATCTGCTTATCTGTAGCAGGAGGATTTGCGATCAAACAGAAGATCACGACCAAAGCCTCTGATCACAGTTTTGAAATCAATGGAATGAATGTCAGCATTCAGCAGTGTGAAGGAAAATCTGAGGAGATCATGGAAGAAGATCTAGATGAAACAATCTCTAATGAGGTAATGGCACTGGAAGAAAAAGGACATAATTACGAGATCGGAGATACGATCGAGACAGAAGAAGTAGCGTTTGTACCAATGACAAAAGAAATTGATGATGAGACAGCATACAATGCATTTGGGACGATCACATCAAAGAGCGGAAATAACTATGTTATTGTCGTGAAATCAGAAAAAGAACTGACACAAGATAATTTAGAAACTGTCGCTGAAGCAGTGAAAGAACAAGTAAAATAAAACATATGATCGTGGAGGCAGAGATGATTTTAATTAAGAATGCAAGAGTGATGGATCCAGAAAGCGGATTCGATCAGGTAACAGATATTTTATTAGACGGGAAGAGGATCAGACAGATCGGTAAGGTAGATGATGTCTCTGGCATTGAACAGGTCATTGATGCTTCCGGGATGATCGCAGCCCCTGGATTGATCGATGTACATGTACATTTCCGCGATCCGGGATTTACATATAAGGAAGATTTACAGACAGGTTCTGCTGCGGCAGCAGCTGGTGGATTTACGACGGTAGTATGTATGGCAAATACAAAGCCTGTCGTGGATTCTGTGGATATTTACAAAGAGATCGAAGACAGATGTGAACAACTTTCGATCAAAGTATGGCAGGCAGCAGCTGTGTCCAAAGGATTTGAAGGAAAAGAATTAACAGACATGGATGCACTCTATAAAGCAGGGGTTCGTGGATTTACAGACGATGGAATTCCACTGATGGATGAGAAGCTCGTAGAAGAAGCCATGAAGAAAGCCAAAGAATTAGATGTACCGATCAGTCTTCATGAAGAAGATCCAGCTTACATCAAACAGCCAGGAGTCAATCAGGGAAAAGTCTCTGAACAGTTAAACTACGGCGGAGCATCCTACATGGCAGAAGCAGTGATGGTAAAAAGAGACTGCGAATTAGCAGTGAAAACAGGAGCCAAAGTAGACATCCAGCATATCAGCTCAGGTGTTGCAGTAGACTACGTCAAAGAAGCCAAAGCAAAAGGTGCAAACGTCTACGCAGAAGCATCTCCACACCATTTTACGCTGACAGAAGAAGCTGTCTTAAAATACGGAACACTGGCAAGAATGAATCCGCCGCTTCGAACAGAAGAAGACAGACAACGAATCATCAAAGGATTACAGGAAGGCACGATCGAGATCATAGCAACAGACCATGCACCACATTCCAAAGAAGAAAAAGACAAACCACTCGATCAGGCACCAAGCGGAATCACTGGATTAGAGACATCACTAGCCCTTGGAGTGACAGAACTCGTAGGAAAAGGATATCTTTCTATGATGCAGCTTCTTGAGAAGATGACGATCAATCCTGCGAAACTGTATAATATGGAACAGGGAAGATTACAGGAAGGGAAACCAGCAGATGTTGTGTTATTTGATCCAGAAGAAGAATGGGAAGTCAAGGAATATAAATCTAAGGCAACGAATTCTCCATTTACTGGATGGAAATTGAAGGGGAAAGTGAAATATACGATCTGTGACGGTAAAATTGTAGAATTATAATGTATACAAAAAGAAAACAAAATCGTTAAGAATTATGTAGTAGAATCTTAAGATTTTGTTTTCTTTTTTGATGCTTTTCTTTTGTATAATAGGGATATAAATGGAGGTGGAAGATATGATAAAAAAGAGAGCATGGATTTTTACTGGAATATATTTCATTTTAGGAGTTCTTGCAGGATATTTCACAAGCATAAGAATGAAGCTTCCAGAAAGTATTTATATTATATTAGATGATGCGATTCCTGTGATCGTTTTGATTCTTTTCTGTGTTATTTTCTCTAAAACTTATAAAAGATCGTGGAAAAACAGCATAGGATTGGGAGCTGGATTAGCATTTGGACATGATATTTATTGGGGAGTCAGTTCCTATCTGAATATTGGAAGCGGAAATGTAGGATATATAATAGAAGGAATCATGGGGGCAATGTTTACAATTGTAGGAGTTGTAGTGATTGTGTTGATTTTACAGATGATCAAGTCTGTATTCATAAAATATATAACAAAAAACAATAAGATGATTGAAAGGGGAATCATTATGAGGAAGTTAGGAAAAGGTACTTTATTATTGGTGAGTGCTGTTATGGCAGCGTCATTGTTTACAGGGTGTGGGAAGGAAAGTAGTCAGAAAACAACAACAAAGAAAAAAGAAGTTTATGCAACGATCAAGAAAAGTGATCAGTCAATGACAGCGGAAGAGATTTGTGCGTGGCTTGATTATGGAGTGAGAAATTACACACAGTTTCAAAATGAAGTGATGGAATTATCCTATTGTTCTGATGATTTGGCAGTTTTTTCAGATTCTGTTGGAAGTGTGGTTTATGACAGAAATAAAAGGAACATTGTGGCATCTGTTGATCTTGATAAGATTGGATGCGATCATTTTAACAGTGAGGGAGATGAAGAAAAGCCAGGATTAGAAACTCAGGTAAAAGTATCAAAAGATAAAAAATGGATGATCGTCTATAATAAATCACAAGGAAAAGTCAGTGGAAAAATCTATGCATATTCATTAGAAGATAGTAATATAAAGAGACTTTCTAAAATAGAACCAACAAAAGAAATCGAAGAAAAAGATGATTTATATAAGAAAATCATAAAAGATAATAAAAACAGAATAAAAGATTCAAGTAGTCTGTCAGGAAAGATTGGTGATCAGATTCGTGCGATGGATGTATCAGCAAGTCCGCATCTATATGAGTGGAAAGATGCCAAAGGAAATAAAAATCAGTCCGTACTTGTGGTAGACAAAGATGGCTTAAAACTATATACTTTATCAGGAAAAGAAAAGCAGTCGAAAGTACAAAGTGAGCAAATTGATCTTCATACACAAGCAACCACCAAAATAGACACAAAATTGCCAGAATATAATTACACAGGAGATGATAAACGAGTAAAAGCAGTTTTTGAGGAAACGAAAAAGACATATGAAGACAATAAAGAAGAAAATATTGTAATAATTCCAATGATTGATGTCTATAAGATTGTCGATACAAAAAATGGTGCAAAAATATATGCAAACTTCTGGTGTGAAACATACTATCGTTATGGCAGATTATTAAAGAATTATTCCGCTGGAAGTTATCCTGGAGTTATGTATTTAAAGAAAATAAACGATGGTTATAAAGTAACGAAAACAAAATACGCAGAAGATGGAGCATTATTAGAAGAATCCATTTATAAACTGTGCAAAGGACATCCAATCGTAGCAGCGAAAATGCTCAAAGGATCTATTTCAGAGAAACAAAGAAAACGAACACTGAAAAAATATATCAGACAAAATAATTTAAAGATCAAAGCTTATAAGGAATATGGCTGGCAGTATATTAATTTATAAAAAACAAAAGGAGTCTTCCATGAAATTAGCATTCAAAAAAACAATTGCAAGCATTCTATGTATCACCATGGTCCCAGTCATGATGACCGGCTGCAAAAAGAAAACAACAAGCTACAGCCACACAGACTTTGCAATGGGAACAGTCACAAACATCACACTCTACGGAACAAGCGACAACTTAGAACAGACAGAACAAAAGATCATCAATATGGAAAAGAAACTAGAGAAACAACAATTATCATGGAGACTAAAAAGCTCTCAAGTTTCAAAGATTAATCAGAAACTAGAAAAAAACAATGGACAAGCAAAAGTCACAGGTTCCCTAAAAGGCTGGTTACAGCAAGCAATCAAGATCAGCCAGGACTCCTATGCAGACGGAAGAAACACCGTAGATCCAACGATCGGAGCATTAACCAAACTCTGGGATTTCGAATCAAGCAACCCAAAGGTACCAGATGCAAATAAGATCAAGAAAGTGATCAGCGGAGATCTGTCAGAAAACAGCCAGCACGTCACAGTCAAAGATAACGGAGAAATCCTATCATGCGACAAAGACACAAAGATAGACTTGGGAGCCTACGGAAAAGGAATCGGAACCGACGAAGCCATCAAACTCATCAAAAAAGACAAAGAAATCACAGGAGCCATGGTAGCCCTCGGAGGCAGCATCGCCATCTACGGAGAAAAATCCGACGGCTCCGACTGGAACGTAGGAATCCAAGACCCAAACGGCAAAGACGGAGAAGTCCTAGGAGGGATCAAAGTCAAAAGCGGCACAAGCATTTCAACATCTGGAGATTATGAAAAACATTTACAGATAAAAAGACAGGCAAACGCTACTTCCATATCTTAGATTCCAAAACAGGATACAGTGTAAAAACAGATATCAGATCCTGCACGATCATCTGCAATTCAGGACTCAACGCAGACGGACTATCTACAGCATGTTTCAGTTTAGGAGTAAAGAAAAGCCAGAAATTGTTAAAAGAATATAATGCAAAGGCTGTTTTTGTAGATAAAAACAATAAAGTATATGTAAGCGATGGAGTGGAATTTACATTAACAGCAAAAGATTATAAAATTGTAAAATTTTAAATTGTATGAGTTGAAGATCATCGAGTATTTAGAGAAAAAATAAAAGATAGCATGTGCGCAACACGAATTCCATTGACGGAGTTTTGACAGAACGCTTATCCGCTGGATCTCCTGCGATAACTCGCGTTGAAAATTACTGAAACCAGTAATCTTTGACGCTCAAACAATCGTCCGATCCAGCTGCGATGTCATTAAGTTAAGAAAAACAGAGATAAAAGATAAGTTTTAAATTTATCTTTTATCTCTGTTTTTATATATTGACAAACTCAGGATAAAGAGTGATGTATTAGGTAGGAGGTGAATGATTATGAAGCATGCACAGAAAGTAAAAAAACGTTATTTAACTATATTAAATGATATGGCTAAAAATCGAGATTCGTATGTTAAAAATCCAGAAAAAGATTTTACAAGAAAAAGAAAACTATCCTTTCAAGATACCATTAATACGATTGTTACTTATGATGCTGGCAGCATTGGCCGTTGCATAAAACGCTACATTCCAAAAGTTGAAAAAACTCCAACTACTTCTGCATTTCTTCAACAGCAAAAAAAATTAAAATTGTCTGCATTTCAAACTCTTTTTTACAGATTTAATGACCCGTTTCCAGATAAAACTTTGTATAATCTTCATATTTTATCTGTTGATGGTACTGGTGTCACGGTCCCTATGGACAGAATAAATGAAAATAAAGAATACGCACGCGTACGTACCAATAAAGACTCTACCCGACCTGCTTATCAGTTTCATGTTTCCTGTATCTATGATCTTATCAATGAAAGATACTGTGATGCTTATATCGAACCTTTTCGAACACATAGTGAAACTCACGTATTTTCTGTGATGTTGGAACGTAAAAATTTTCCGCAGAAAGCTCTGTTTATCGCAGACCGTGGCTATGAAAGTTATCTGCTGATGGCACAGATCCAACATGATGGAAACTATTTTCTGATCCGTGCAAGAGAAGATTTTGGACAGGGCAGTATGATCAAAGGATATCCATTTCCAAGAGATGGTACTTTTGATAAAACAGTTACCTATATTTATACGAAAACACAAAACAAAAGGACAAAAGCTAATCCAGAGCTTTATAAAAGGGTCGCTACAAGAAATTCACCCTATTTTATAAACAAAGAACACCCTTATGTAAAAATGACATTGTGTTTTGTGATGATCGTACTTCCGAATGGACAGAAAGAATGTCTGATCACGAATCTGCCAGCAAATAAATTTCCACCAGAAACACTAAAAAAACTTTATTGTATACGCTGGAAAATAGAAACATCTTTTCGTTTGATCAAGTATTCTGCCAATCTTCTGGAATTTCATTCAAAAAAAATAGAGTTTTTGCAACAGGAGATATGGGCCAAGATGATCTTTTATAACTTTACGACCACGATCACCCAACATTTGCGATATAAAAGAGATCGTGGAAAGTATCAATATAAGCCGAATATGACCAATGCACTCCAAATGTGCAAGGACTATCTCCGAAATGCAAAAACTCCAAATGATGTAGAAGGACATATATTAATGGAAATGACTCCGATCAGGGATGGACGATCGTTTAAACGAGATAAGTCCAGACATCAGAGTGTTTTTACCACTTTCAGACACAACTAACATCAACTTTAATATAATCTTTTTGTAGGCAGAAATCAATCTGTCTTTTTGGAATGCAGAAAATAAAAATCTCACCAACAGACATAATGAATATCTTTTGATGAGATAACAATACTGATTCTTAACTTAATGACATTGCGATCCAGCTGCGATTCTATCAAAACTCCTATGGAATTCGATCGTTGCTTACATGCTATCTTTTATTTTTCTCTAAATACCAATATAGTAAAACATACACACTCCGTAGAAGTTTGAATAACGTAAATTATTTGAATATTATAAAAAGAGATCATGTGTCGGCAACCGTACGAACACGTCTGCACTTAGCGAGTGGATGGTCGAATGACCATTCAGGAGCTTAGTACAGCTACGTGAGAGTCCGAACGAAAGTGCGTTGCAGACACATGATCTCTTTTTATAATATTCCACCAATAATTTCCGCTATTCAAAATTTTACATTTAACAAAAACTTTACACAACTCTTCTTTTTGATTTTACATTTCTCAAGTAACATAATATCTGTAATTGATACGAACACAAAGTTCAAAAGGAGAGAAAGAACTATGAGAAAGAAATTATTAACATTAGCAGTAGCAACAGTAGCAGCATCAAGCCTTTTAACAGGATGTGGCGGAAGCTCAAGTAACGATAAGAAAGCAGCATCTGATGAAAATATCACAGCAGTATCCAGAGAAGATGGATCAGGAACAAGAGGAGCTTTCATTGAGTTATTCGGAATTGAACAGAAAGATAAAGATGGAAATAAAGTAGATAAAACAACATCAAGTGTACAGATTACAAACTCAACATCTGTCATGATGACAACAGTTGCAGAAAACAAAGCAGCCATCGGATACATATCTTTAGGATCTTTAAATGACACAGTAAAAGCAGTTAAGATCGACGGAGCTGAGGCGAGTGTTGATACTGTAAAAGATGGATCATACAAGATCGTTCGTCCATTTAATATCGTAACAAAAGATAAATTAAGCAAACAGGCTCAGGACTTTGAAAACTACATCATGAGTGCAGATGGACAGAAGATCATTCAGGATAATGGATATATCAAAGCAGACGAGAAAGCACCAGCTTACAAATCAAACGGAGCAAAAGGTAAAGTTGTTGTTGGTGGATCTTCTTCAGTAACACCAGTTATGGAAAAATTAAAAGAAGCATATGCAAAAGCAAACAAAGATGTAACAGTTGAAGTACAGCAGAGCGATTCAACAACAGGTGTTACAAATGCGATCGAAGGAACATGTGATATCGGTATGGCATCTCGTGATCTTGCAGACAGCGAAGCTAAAAAAGGTGTAAAAGCAACAGTTATCGCAAAAGATGGTATCGCAGTCATCGTAAATAAAGACAGTAAAGTTGATGAATTAACAAGTGCGCAGGTAAAAGACATCTACACAGGAAAAACAACAAAATGGGCAGACATTAAATAAGAAAGAATCATCGATATAAAGGAATGGTAATAATGAAGAAATATTCAGAAAAAATCATGCATGTCGTGTTTTTACTCGCAGCATGTGCCTCAATTTTGGCAGTAATTTTAATCTGTGCATTTCTGTTCGTAAATGGTATTCCTACAATCGGGAAAATCGGACTTGGAAATTTTGTTTTAGGTAAGATCTGGATGCCAAAGAGTGGAATCTTTGGCATTTTCCCGATGATCATAGGAAGTATTTATGTAACAGCAGGAGCGATTTTGGTTGGAGTTCCAGTTGGAATTCTTGCTGCGATCTATATGGCAAAGTTTTGTAATGAAAAAGTGTATAAAATAGTAAAACCAGCAGTTGATCTTCTGGCAGGAATTCCATCTGTTGTTTATGGATTCTTTGGAATGGTAGTGTTAGTACCAGCTTTCCGTAATATATTTGGAAATGGTAACTGTGTATTTACAGCATCTATCTTGCTTGGGATCATGATCCTGCCAACGATCATCGGAGTATCTGAAAGTGCGATCCGAGCAGTCCCAGATAGTTATTATGAAGGGTCCTTAGGACTTGGAGCAAGTCATGAGCGAAGCGTATTCTTTGCAGTGTTACCTGCAGCAAAATCAGGTATTCTTGCAGGGATCGTTTTAGGAATCGGACGTGCGATCGGTGAGACAATGGCGGTAGTAATGGTAGCTGGAAATCAGGCTATCATCCCAGATGGAATGTTCTCAGGAGTTCGTACTTTGACATCCAATATCGTCCTTGAAATGGGATATGCGACAGACCTTCACAGAGAAGCACTGATCGCAACAGCAGTTGTATTATTTGTATTTATCTTAATGATCAACCTGTGCTTTGCAGTATTAAAGAGCAAGGAGGAACGTTAAAATGGAAGCGGTGAAAGAAATGGAATCAGTAGAAAAGATCCAAGCGATCAATAAAACGTCTTGGATACAAAGAATGAAATCATATAAAAGAACGCCGTTATCCTTTGTATTATGGCTTCTTGTAAATGTTGCGATGATCGCAACTGTCGCAGTACTTGCATATTTGATCGTTTATATTCTTGTAAATGGAGTACCATACTTAAATTCACAATTATTTGAATTAAAATATACAAGTGAAAATGCATCGGTATTCCCAGCAATCATTAATACCTTGATCATGACAGTATTATCTTTGGTATTAGCAGTACCACTTGGAATTTTTGCAGCAATTTATTTAGTAGAGTATGCAAAACGTGGAAATAAATTAGTTGAGGTTGTTCGTTTAACAGCAGAAACATTATCAGGAATTCCATCAATCGTGTATGGATTATTCGGTATGTTATTTTTCGTAAAAGCTTTGGGATGGGGATTATGTCTGCTATCTGGAGCAGCAACAATGGCGATCATGATCTTACCATTGATCATGAGAACAACCGAAGAAGCATTAAAGTCTGTGCCTGATTCTTTTAGAGAAGGAAGCTTTGGACTTGGAGCAGGAAAACTAAGAACAGTATTTTGTATTATCCTGCCATCAGCAGTTCCAGGAATCTTATCTGGAGTTATTTTAGGAATCGGACGTATCGTCGGTGAGACGGCAGCATTAATGTATACAGCAGGTACGATCGCAGAAATCCCTGCAAATGTTATGGGATCAGGACGTACACTGGCACTTCATATGTATGTATTATCATGCGAAGGATTACATATCAATCAGGCATATGCAACAGCAGTTGTGTTACTTCTGATCGTGCTTGTGATCAACGCCGTATCTTCATTTATCGCAAAACGAATTACGAAAGGGTAACCAATTATGGATAGTAAAATGAAAGTTGAAAACCTTGACCTGTATTATGGAAAATTCAAGGCTTTAAAAAATATTAATCTGGATCTTCCTAAAAATGAGATCACAGCATTTATCGGACCATCTGGATGTGGTAAATCTACACTTTTAAAATCATTAAACCGAATGAATGATCTTGTAGAAGGTTGTAAGATCACAGGTAAAGTAACATTAGACGGAGATGATATTTATGGTGACATGGATGTCAATTTATTAAGAAAACGAGTTGGAATGGTATTCCAGAAACCAAATCCATTTCCAATGAGTATTTATGACAATATTGCATATGGACCAAGAACTCATGGAATCCGAAGCAAAGCAAAATTAGATGATATCGTAGAAAAATCTTTAAGAAATGCAGCAATCTGGGATGAATTAAAAGATCGCTTAAAGAAAAGCGCTTTAGGGCTTTCTGGAGGTCAGCAGCAGAGACTTTGTATCGCGAGAGCGTTAGCTGTAGAACCTGAAGTTTTACTAATGGATGAACCAACGTCAGCTCTTGATCCAATTTCTACTTCCAAAATTGAAGATCTTGCGGTAGAATTAAAATCAAAGTATACGATCATCATGGTAACACATAATATGCAGCAAGCAGTCAGAATTTCTGATAATACAGCATTCTTCTTATTAGGAGAGATGGTAGAGTACGGAAAATCAGATCAGCTATTTTCTATGCCACAGGATAAGAGAACAGAAGATTATATTACAGGAAGGTTTGGGTGATTTAGATGAGAAATCGATTCGACAGACAGCTGCTTAAGTTAAATCAAGAGATGATCGACATGGGTTCTTTATGTGAAGAGATGATCACAGCTGCGGCCAAGATCGTTGCGACAAGAGATAAAGAACTGATGGATGATATTGTAACAATGGAAGAAGAAATCAATCAGAAGGAAAGAGATATCGAACGTATCTGTATGAAACTTCTGATGCAGCAACAGCCAGTGGCAAGCGATCTGCGTGTTATATCAGCAGCTATGAAGATGGTATCTGATATGGAACGTATCGGAGACCAGGCATGTGATATTACTGGAATCGTTAAAAAAGATGCAGAAGTTCTTACGATCAGAGAGAACACACATCTTGATAAGATGGCAAAAGCTACGATCAGTATGGTAAGCAAGAGCATACAATCTTTTATTAAACAGAATCTGATAATCGCGCATGAAGTGATCGAACAGGATGACACTGTGGATGAATTATTTAACAGAGTTAAGAAAGAAACGATCTCACTGATTCATGAAGATCCTGGGAAAGGAGAAGAGTGTGTAGCCATCGTTATGATCGCCAAGTATTTTGAAAGAATCGGAGATCATGCAAGTAATATCGCAGAATGGGTCGAATTTGCAATTACTGGGGAATATAAAGGAGGAAGCTTGTGATTTTTGTTGTAGAAGACGATCCGAATATCAGAGAACTGGTGACATATACCTTACAAAGTACCGGATTTGATGCCTGTGGATTTGAAAATGGATCAGAGTTTTTAAAAGCTTTAAGTGATGGAGAGAAGCCAGAACTGGTATTATTAGATATTATGCTTCCAGGAGAAGACGGAATATCGATTTTAGGAAAACTTCGCAAAAAATCAGCGACCAGAGATCTGCCGATCATTATGATGACAGCAAAGGGAACAGAGTATGATAAAGTACTCGGACTTGATAGTGGGGCAGATGATTATATTACAAAACCATTCGGAATGATGGAACTTGTATCCAGAGTCAAAGCGGTATTGAGACGTTCCAGCAGAAATGAAAAAAAGACGAGATCATTGTTGGACAATTAAAGATTTATCCAAATAAACATAAAGTAAAATCCTGTGGGAATGAAGTGACATTAACCAATAAGGAATTTAAACTATTATGTTTATTGGTAGAGAGTAAAGGAAATGTATTAAACAGAGATCAGCTGCTTACAAATATCTGGGGATATGATTTTGATGGTGAGACAAGAACTGTCGATGTTCATATTCGTTCATTAAGGCAGAAGCTTGGAGAATGTGGAAAGCTTATCGAGACGGTCAGAGGAATCGGTTACCGGATCGGAGGCAACGAATCATGAAAATGAAACAAAAGATATTAAACAACATGGTATACATCGCAGTTGTAGCTGTTCTGATCACGACAACGCTTATTGGAATGTTTACATATTATCGTTATATGGAACAGATAAAAACAGGAATGAAAGATGAGGCGGCCTATTTGGCGGCTTCACTTAATTTTGAGGATCAGCAAAATCTCGATAAATATAAAAATATTACAATCACAAGGATTACAAGGATCGCTAAGGATGGAACGGTTATTTATGATAGCAGCGGGAAAGAAAAATCCATGGGAAACCATAAGAATCGTACAGAAGTCAAAGAAGCATTTAAACATGGACATGGGGAAGATACTCGTATGTCAATGACATTACGAAAACAGACTTATTATTATGCGCTGAAGTTAAAAGATGGAACGATTCTTCGGATGAGCCGGGAGACTCAGACGATCGTAAGACAGATGGAAGATATCATTCCGATCATCGCCTTGATTCTTGCAGTTGTAACGATATTATCTGTGATATTATCAAGAATGTCGACAGATCGTATCGTAGAACCGATCAACCAGATAAATTTGATACATCCAAAACAGAACAAAACATATAGTGAGTTGACGCCATTGCTTGATAAGATTGAAAACAGAATATGGATATAGAAAGACAGATCAAAGAGATCAAAGAAGCAGAAAATATGCGCAAAGAATTTTCAGCCAATGTATCCCATGAACTAAAAACTCCATTGACTACGATTTCAGGATACGCTGAATTAATGAAAGATGGGCTGGTGAAACCAGAAGACATGCCAAGATTCTCTGCAACGATCTATGATGAAGCAAGAAGATTGATCTCGATGATCGAAGGAATCATCAAACTCTCAAGACTTGATGAAAATAGAGTGGAATTAGACTGGAAAGATGTCGATCTCTATGAATTAGCATTCAGTATCAAGAATGATCTGAAGCGAAGAAGTGAACCCGCCTGAGCGACCGCGTCATCATCACTTCCGACAACCCGCGATTTGAAGAACCGCAGGACATCATCAATGATATGCTGGCCGGACTGGACAAGGACGATATGCAGAAGACAATCAGCATTACCGATAGAAAAGAAGCAATAAAAACCGCCTATATGCTGGCACAACCGGGAGATGTCATCCTCATTGCCGGCAAAGGACATGAAAACTATCAGGAGATAAAAGGAGTGAAGCATCATTTCGACGATAAAGAAATTATTAAAGAAATTATGAATTGAGACCATGAATCATGAATTTCAAAGAAGCATGTCATGCTGTTTTGCTCCGCACACATCATGCCGGCAATTCATTAATTCATAACTCAGAACTGAAAAAGACATGTTATACTACTTATTTCAATGGTTAGACAAATACGACTTCCCCGGTGCGGGCATGTTCGGCTACACATCTTTCAGAGCGTTAATGGCTATCATCCTGGCATTGCTCATTTCGAGCATATGGGGTGATAAGTTTATTAATCTATTAAAACGCAAGCAAATCACCGAGACGCAACGGGATGCCAATATCGACCCGTTCGGAGTAAACAAGGTGGGAGTGCCGAGTATGGGCGGAGTAATCATTATTTTTCCATCCTGATTCCCTGTCTGTTGCTGGGTAAGCTGAACAATATCTATATGATTCTAATGCTTATCACAACAGTCTGGTTAGGCTCGCTGGGATTCGCCGACGACTATATCAAGATATTCAAGAAAGACAAGGAAGGTCTGCACGGTAAATTCAAAATTATCGGCCAGGTAGGCTTGGGGCTCATCGTAGGACTGACGCTGTATCTCAGCCCGCAGGTCGTTATTCGTGAGAACATCGAAGTTGGAAAAGCCGGGACAAGGTATAGAGGTAGTACATGCCGCTAAAGAAATCAAAGCTACGCAGACGACTATTCCTTTCTTTAAAAGCAATAACCTGGACTATGCCGACCTCGTATCTTTTATGGGAGAGCACGCCCAAACGGCCGGATGGATATTGTTCGTATTCATTA